>Ga0302286_10002910_pt1 | contig 11742 bp, 9 predicted proteins | sample III_Fen_E2_3_FD_198765 | JGI IMG/M metagenome (GOLD analysis project Ga0302286, IMG submission 198765) | Peat permafrost microbial communities from Stordalen Mire near Abisko, Sweden - III_Fen_E2_3 | ecosystem: Environmental > Terrestrial > Soil > Wetlands > Permafrost | place: Sweden: Abisko...
TCTGGCTGAACCTGTCGGCAATGTCGATTCAGGCGCTTTTTGGGGGTCGTTTACAGGACTCTTTTTTCTTGCAACCATCTATGTGGCCATCGGAACATTCTCGTCTTCACTTTCCGGCAATCAGATCATTTCATTTATTGTTGCAGTCGTACTTTCTTTCTTTTTTTACTATGGATTTGAAGTGCTGACAGGCTTTTTTACTTCCGGTGAATCTATTCAGTTTATTGATACGCTGGGAATTCATGCCCATTATAAATCTATGAGTCGCGGAGTGATTGACTCCCGTGATTTGTTGTACTTTGTACTGGTAAGTACCCTGTTTATATACGCTACTGTTTGGAAGCTTAAACGGAAATAATAATCAGGGATCTCATTTTATAAAAGATAAAAGACTAAATATTATGGATAAACCGTTAATTTTAATTACCAATGATGATGGTCATGATGCACCGGGGATTCAAATTCTAACCATACTGATGATGCAACTGGGTGATGTGGTGGTAGTAGCTCCCGATGGAGCACGATCGGCACAATCCAATGCACTTACCGTCACCCACCCTATACGTTTTAAAAAACTGGAAGAAAAAGAAGGACTGATCAGATATTCGTGTACCGGTACGCCAACCGATTGTGTCAAACTGGCGCTGAATGAGATAGTTGATCACCGGCCTGATTTGATTGTTGCGGGAATAAACCACGGTTCAAATTCTGCCATCAATGTCATCTATTCGGGTACCATGGGTGCAGTCCTCGAAGGTTGTGAAAATGGCATTTTATCCATAGGATTTTCAGTCTGTGATCATTCGTTGGATGCCGATTTCAGTATTTTTGAACCCTATGTTCTGAAGATTGCCCGTGCTGCTTTGCTTAACGGATTGCCTCATGCCACCTGTCTGAATGTAAATGCCCCTGTTGGAGCAATAAAAGGAGTACGTGTTGCCCGTCAATGTGATGGACGATGGACCAAAGAATATGCAAAACGAACAGATCCGCGGGGTGGCTCTTATTTTTGGTTGACAGGAAACTTTGAAAATCATGAACCACAAGCCGAAGATACCGATGAGTGGGCGTTGGATCATGGTTTTATATCGATTGTCCCTACAAAAATCGATTTAACCTCTTATGAGACACTGGATAAAATCCGTGACTGGAATTTAGTATAATTGAAATGGAACGGTTCAATAATTTCTTATATGGATTTGTTCCCGGATTAATTCTTCCGGTACTCTTTATGTGGGTCTACCTGAACCGGTTTTATCCGGCTGATATATCTTTTATTGAAACATTAAAACAACTTTATCCTGGTATTCTGTTGGGAAAAATACTTCTCCTTTCAATCATGCCGAATCTGGTCATCGTTTTTATATTTTATAAATCGGAAGGTTTTAAAATCGCCTCCGGAATGCTGCTGGGAGGTATGCCCTACTTTATTGCCAGTATTTTTATGCTATAAAATAGAGGTGAGGAGTGAGTGGGTAGTGGTGAGTGGGTAGTTGGAAGTAAGAACCAAGAACCAAGAACCAAGAACCAAGAATAAAGACCAAGAATAAAGACCAAGAATAAAGATAAAAGTGTTCTAACCTGGAAAACGAAACACATAACGCATTACACATTACACATAACGCATTACACATAACACGGAACACGGAACACATAACACATAACACGGAACACATAACACGGAACACATAACACGGAACACGGAACACATAACACATAACACGGAACACGGAACGCTGAACGCTGAACGCAAAAAACAAAACTAATCAACTAATCACACATATGAAATATTTTATCATTGCCGGGGAGGCTTCAGGGGATTTGCACGCTTCAAATTTAATGCGTGAACTTCGGAAAGAAGATCAGTCTGCTGAATTTTGCTTTTTAGGGGGTGATTTAATGCAGGCTCAGGGTGGTAAAATGATCAGGCACTATCGTCAAATGGCTTTTATGGGCTTTTGGGGTGTACTGAAGAATGCACGAAAGGTGTTGAAGAATATCAATGATTGTAAGAAAGCAATTGTTGCATTTCAACCCGATGTGGTGATTCTTGTTGACTATCCGGGGTTTAATTTACCCATGGCGCGCTTTTCTAAAGAAAATTTGAAGATTCCTGTTTATTATTATATTTCCCCGAAAATATGGGCCTGGAAAGAACACCGCATCAAGGCCATCAAAGAATATGTAGATGTCTTATTTACAATTTTCCCCTTTGAAACAGCTTTTTATGGCAGGCACAACTATCCGGTAGAATACATTGGTAATCCGTCGGTTGACTCAGTGTCAATGCGTCCGAATCAACAGCAAACCTTTAAGGAATTCTGCGTGATCAATAAGTTACCACCCAAACCAATCATTGCTCTTTTAGCAGGAAGCCGGAAACAGGAAATCTCTGCCTGTATCCCACGAATGATCAAAGCTACCCAGCGTTTTCCCGAATACCAGGCGGTTATTGCCGGTGCTCCCGGTATTAGTCCCAAGTATTATCGTTCCATACTGAAAGATAAAAAAGTACAGGTCGTTTTCGATCAAACTTACGAATTACTCCAACACGCTAAAGCTGCAGTGGTCAATTCAGGGACGGCAACTCTTGAGGCTGCACTGATCGGAACTCCTCAGGTAGTGATATATAATGTCTATTTTGGAAGATTTATGATGTTGTTGAAAGATTTCTTTGTGAAGGTGAAGTATATTTCACTTGTAAATCTGGTAGCTGAAAAAGAAGTCGTGAAAGAACTAATGGCCCATTTTTTTACTGTCGAAAACGTATCAAAAGAGCTGGATAATATTCTGCATGATAAAGTCTACCATCAGAATATGTTGAATGAATATGCAGTTATGAAAAAATCATTAGGCGGACCAGGTGCAGCTTCAAAAGCAGCAAAGAAAATGGTGGAACTGTTATCTGCCCGTTAATCTCATGGAAAGTCTTTGATTTGTGTTGTCATAAATTGAATTGCATACACGGGTTAAGAGTGTTTATGCTTTTATTTATAATTAAAACTTCGTGGGATTATGTTTATTATACTGCTTACTTATACCTGCTCAACCGAAAAAATTGATGAGTTCCTGGTTGATCACCGTTTGTACCTCGACAGGTATTATTCACGTAATAAGTTTATTTGTTCGGGGGCTCAACAACCGCGAAACGGTGGGGTGATTTTATGCAATGGAGAATCCGGAGAAGAGGTCGAATCAATTATTTTAGAAGATCCTTTCAAAATACACAACCTTGCTACCTATCAGGTCATAGAATTTACGCCCTCAAAATTTGCTCCTGCTTTTGAATCCTTTATTCAAAAAGTGGAATACTGATTTATATTTTATTTATTTCCTGACTGTATAGTTTAATATTCAAAATTTCCAGACCATATACTTTATAATTACAGGTTATGAAAACTACATTGAACACCTTCCAGCAAGAAGCTCCCGAAGTTGCTAAAGCTTTCGACGGACTTGTCGAAGCCCTGAAATCAACCACAGGATTAGATGCAAAAACCAAACAGCTGATATATATCGGAATTAAATCGTCACTTGGTGACAGTACCGCCGTGTTTTTTCATGTGAAAATGGCAAAACAAATGGGTGCAACCCGTGAAGAAATTAAAGATACTATTCTGATCACGCTTACCGTGTGTGGATTGAAGGGGATCTCTACTTGCCTGCAGACGGCTCTGGAGGCTTATGATAACGCTTAATTTGTACTCCCGGCTCTTACTTCTATCTTCTCCGACGACTCATACTGTGAGTAGTCTGAAGGGGAGTACATGTCTATTAAAGGATTTCTACCTGTATCGTACTGAAATTTATTTACACTTTTAATGAATACTGCCTTTTATTTTTTCTACCTACTACCAACTACTTACTTCTTATAACTTTCAAACTCTTCAAACCTCAAACTCTTCAAACCTCAAACTTTTCAAACCTCAAACTCTTCAAACTCTTCAAGGTACTACCAACTACCAACTACTCACTCCTCACTCCTGATTTCACGCGATCACACATGCCATGGCAATGCTGTAAAACTTAGAATCGATGCTTTCACTCCGTGAAGTGAGTACAACAGGATTTGTAGTTCCCTGAAGCAATCCGCCCATCTCAGCACCCGCAAAAAGAGATAGACCTTTGTAAAAGCAGTTGGCACACTCAAAGTTTGGAAAGATCAGGACGTCGGCATCGCCCAGAACCGGAGTTGGTACATTCTTGATGCTTCCCCTTTCTTTGTCCAAGGCAAGAAAAATATCCAAAGGTCCATCCATGATCACATCCCCGAATTCGCCATTCCGCCACATTTGCATAATGTCAAGGTAATCCTGCATGTACTGTATTTTAGGATTGGCTACTTCAGTGGCATGAATCAATGCAATTTTAGGTTTCGGAATGCCAAATTTCTTTGCCGTCTCGATGGCGTATTTAATCATGGCTGTTCGTTGTACTAAATTGGGCGAAGGGATGACTACAGGATCGGAAAAGAATATCAGTTTATGGTACGTGGGAATTTCCATGGCTGCATTAAAAGTGAGGACTTTGCCCAATGGCAACAGTCCTTTTTCTTTATCCAGAATGGCTTTTAATAAAACATCGGTATTGACCAGCCCTTTCATCAAAATGTCGGCTTCTCCCGATTTTACCATCCTTACCGCTTCAAGGGTGGCCAGATGAACTTCCGGAATATCAATGATGTGAATAAAAGGGGAGAGGTTTTGTTCAAATAAATGTGGCGATTCGATAGAAGCAACATCTCCTATTAAAAAAGCTTCAATTATTCCCATATCTACCGCTCTCAATACTGCATCCAGGGTATGTGAATCAACAGCATTTGCTACCGCCATGCGTTTACGACAATTTACACTTTTCAGGTGTGAAGTCAGCTCAGCAAAACTTGAAATTGATTCCATATAATGGAGATTTGGTTGGATTTATATCACAAATGTATGATTATTTTTTTATCGGAACAATAGCCTGAAACCGTTTCAGTGGGTAAGGTTTAATTATTTGTCATTTAAGTTTTTATCAGATATTCCGAAAGCGGATTGATAACTTTCTGTTTTTAAATATTTAGTCATATTATGATGAAAACAGGAGCATTTTTGAATGTAGAATGTCAAACTGTAACCTGATAAATTTTCAAATCGGGAAAATGATTGTAGAATTATTTATTCATTTTTTCAATAAAAAATAAAATAAATAATTTTAAATTTATGATAACAGCATTTTTTATGTATTTTTGCTATATAAATTAGTGCCTTTTAAATTTTGTGAGGAATGTATAAACCATGCGATTATTTATTTTAATGATGATCCGCCATATATCCTGATAAAAAAGACGATAGATCAGAATAAAATTCATCATTTTTATTTTTATACTTCTACTTCTTTCGTATTCTGATTGGTAAAAATTTTTTCTGTCAATCCATTTCGATATTATTTTTCATTTTGTTTTTAATTGTTTTTGGAACGTTTTTGGATTGGTTTTGGTAACTTTAATTCATTCATTTCTTTTCAAAATATATGCCATATACCTTTTAAGATATATGGTTAATTTATAGTAAATAAAAGAATGTTAAGTGGCTGATATATCGTTATAGCCTCGGATACTAAACCAATTCTAAACCAATTTTAAACCAATTCTAAAACATTCATATTTAGAAATGGATTCGCAATACAAATAGAAAATACAAATCTAATGATCCTCTGATTGTCCAAAGTATATCCTGCAACCCCAAATTTCAATAGCAGAATTATTGTTTTATTCTTTATACTGAACATCTATAGATAGACATAATTTTTTATTCTCGCAGGAGAATTGTTTTACCTGACCGATAATTATCCTTAAAACAATTCAAATGCTTTTATCATTGAGAATCCTCATAGGAGAGATTTAAAAAAAACCGGATCAGGAGTAATCTGATTGAAGTAATATCAGAATTTTAAATTTGATAGACTGAATAAGAAAAACCTGCAATTATACTCCCAACGCGAAACCTGATCCGTTGAATCTGATCCGGGTATAAGGAAATTGATATCCAATACAATTTTTTACAAACAAATAACGGTCATAATATTCTCTCAGTCCTGTTTAGACTTTGTCCGTTGTATATACCTTGCTATTATCAATTTATCTTTAGTTCGACTTTACATTTAAGACTATTGTTTACAGTTTCAGAATAAGGTCAGAAAGCTTATTATTACAATGATTGAAGATACGAATTGATGTTAAATTCAGAAACATTTGTTGTCTTAAATCTGCAAATATGAATAAATAACTTTTTATCTTTTAATATTAACTAAAAACAAAAGTACATTTATTTAAACTTGAAATTTCTTGATATCTTTGAAGGTTTTTTGTTAAATAGTCTTTAAATTAGTTCGTATTCACCCCACTAGTAAACTAATTATTCTTAATGAAACGTTTTAAAATTCTGAACAACATCTTCGGATGGGTCGCATTTGCCATTGCAGCCGTGACTTATTTATCGACCATGGAGCCAACCGCCAGTTTCTGGGATTGTCCTGAGTTTATTACAAGTGCATTTAAACTCGATGTGGGTCATCCACCGGGAGCACCGTTATCTATGTTGTTTGGTCATTTTTTCTCTTTATTTGCAAAAGACACTGCACATGTTGCCATAATGGTCAACTCATTAACCGCGTTATGCAGTGCTTTTACCATTCTATTCCTGTTCTGGACCATTACTCACCTGGCCCGGAAAGTGGTTATTAAATCGGATAAAGATTACAGTACCGGAAATATTATCGGCATTCTGGGTGCAGGCATGGTGGGAGCACTGGCCTATACTTTTTCAGATACTTTTTGGTTTTCGGCGGTAGAAGCCGAAGTATACGGTTTCTCGGCGTTGTTTACCGCGTTGGTGTTCTGGTTAATCCTGAAATGGGAATCCGTTGCCGATACTCCGGGTTCAGATCGCTGGCTTATATTGATCGCATATATGATGGGATTATCCATCGGGGTTCATTTATTGAACCTGCTGACTATTCCGGCTTTGGTTCTGGTGTATTATTTCAAAAGGAATACACCTTCTGGAAAAGGAATCGTTATTTCACTGGTAGCCGGTGTGATACTCCTTGCAGCAGTATTGTACGGCTTAATTCCGGGCTTTCTGGAAGTATCCGCCTGGTTTGAACTGTTCTTTGTCAATACCCTCGGGTTCGGATTTAATAGCGGATTGTTTGTCTATATTATCCTGACCATTGGACTCTTATCATGGGGAATTTATGAATCATATGTCAATAAAAGTTTTATACGAATTGCTTTGTCTTTTGTACTGGCAATAACAGTGGAAGGACTTCCTTTTTTTAGTGGAAGCATTCTGATAGGAATATTGATCGTGGCAGCCCTGATTGCGTATTTCTATTTCATGAAAACAAAAATAAATGTACGTTGGGTGAATACCGTTTTGATTATGGTTTCGATGATTCTGATCGGCTTCTCATCGTATACTGTCATTGTCATCCGTTCAGGGGCAAATCCAACTATGGATCAGAATAACCCCGATAATCTGTTTTCGCTTAAATATTACCTGAACAGGGAACAGTACGGAGAGAAACCGTTACTGTTCGGTTCAACCTATAATGCTCCCTACAAACTTAAGGTTGAAGGGAATATCTGTACACCGGTTATGAAAGAACAGGGTCATCCCCTCTATAACGAGGGTGTGAAAACATCAGCCTCTGATAAGGATAAATACGTAATTATCGGACATAAAGGTGACAACGAGGTGGTCATGGATGAACATTTTGACATGTTCTTCCCACGAATGTTCAGTTCTGAACCCCGGCATATTGAAGCCTACAAAGCCTGGGGGAAAATAAAAGGAGAGACTGTAAATTATGAATACTGCAGTGAGCAAAGGAGTGAGATCAAACCGACTTTTATCGAAAATATGCGGTTCTTTTTCAACTATCAGGTGAATTTCATGTACTGGCGGTATTTTATGTGGAATTTTAGCGGGCGACAGAATGATATCCAGGGGAATGGTGAAATAGATCATGGAAACTGGATCACGGGAATCGGATTTATTGATAATCTGCTGGTTGGAAACCAGAAGAACCTTCCCTCTGAACTCAGGGACAATAAAGGTCATAATACTTATTTTATGTTGCCTTTGTTATTGGGAGTATTTGGAATGCTGTTTTTGATCTACGGAGGCAAATACGGTGTTGAAGGATTCTGGTTAATCACGTTATTGTTCCTTCTGACAGGTATTGCCATAGTCGTATATCTCAATCAGACTCCCTATGAGCCCAGGGAAAGGGATTATGCCTATGCAGGGTCTTTCTATGCTTTTTCCATCTGGATAGGACTGGGGGTATTGGGAATCATTAAAGCGACTGACAACTACCTCCCCAAAATACCAAAATCAGTAACAGCGGCTGTGGTAACCATTTTCTGTCTGGGTGTTCCGGTATTGATGGCACAACAAAACTGGGATGATCACGATCGCAGCAACCGGTATACCTGCCGCGATTTTGGTCAGAACTACCTGAAATCGTGTAAGCCGAATGCCATTATCTTTACGATGGGGGATAACGATACATTCCCGCTCTGGTATAATCAGTCGGTGGAAGGAGTTGGCACCGATATCCGTGTCTGCAACCTGAGTTATTTACAGACTGACTGGTACATTGGTCAAATGCAACGAGCCGCCTATACCTCACAACCTCTTCCGATTACCTGGCAACCAAAAGATTATACCGGAAGTAAAAATGATGTGGTGGAAGTTGATTCGTTAATTCCGGCCCTAGATTTAAAGACAGCATTTAAATTTATTTTAAGTGACGACCCTCAGACTAAATTTAAAGGATCCGCGTATGTTCCAACCAATCATTTATTTTTACCGGTCGATGCCCGGCAGGTTATTCAATCGGGGGCTATGCCGGCATCAAGGATCACTGAAATCATTCCTCAAATCAATTTTAAAGTAAAAAACAGAATTACTAAAAGTGATTTAATGATTATGGAGATGCTTAAAGAAAACAACTGGAAACGTCCTGTCTATTTTGCCGTCTCGATTGGAGGTGAATACCTCGGATTAACCGACCATTTTGAAAGAACGGGTATGGCGTATCAAATTTTGCCGGTTGGGAAAAAAGGGGCTGGTCCGGGTGTCAACACCGATGAAATGTATAATAATATGATGTACAAATTCAAATATGGTAATATCGCCGACCCGAAAGTCTATCTGGATGAAACTACATTGAATGCCTGCCAGTCGCACAGGGCCATGTTTGTGTATCTGATCGGGGCATTGATTGATAAAGGGGAAACAGAACGTGCCAAAAAAGCGCTGGATTATTGTAATAAAGTGATTCCGGGTGCAACGGTACGTCACAGTTACTCTTCGCTGCAACTTGCCATATTTTATTATAAACTGAATGAATCGGCAAAAGGAGATGCCATTATGGATGTCCTGGCAAAAGACTGTGTCGAAAATCTCGGTTGGTATCTCAGCCTGGATCAACATCAGATTCAAAGTGTTTCTGAAAGGGTGAGTCAGAATTTCGGTATGCTATATCAGGTGTTGAGTGTCTGCAAACAAGCGAAACAAAATTCTGTATTCAATAAATATATGCCTGCTTACATGGAGTTTTCAAAAAAGGTACAGATGTAAATATGAAATTCAAAATTCAAAATTGATGGGGACTAACAATGTCCGACCGTTTAGTTTTGATAAACAGATCATTAAATGTTTACAATTACATAGTAAATTGGTTATTCTGAATTTTTGATTCTTTTATTATCTTTCTTTAAAATCGGGGACGTTTAAAGGCTGCAACAAGTCTTTAAGTGTCCCCGTAGTTATTCATATAAAATGAAATCATCTTTTTGTAAAGCACCGGTTGCATTGATTGTTACTTTTAAATATTCAGGATTATGATATTCAGGTACAATGGATGCTGCAAACTGATCATTCATAGTTTAATAAAATAATGATGATATCGGACGATTTACCGACAATCCTATTCAGAAATACAGGTTTGTTTTATGGAGGATTCCAGCTTTAGGATAAACATTTTGTAATGAAACTTTTAATTTAAACTAAAAAGAATTTCACATTTCACGCATACTGATTTTTCTTTGTATCTTTGAACGTTTTTTTAATAAATGATGGAGGAAATGAGGAATGAGTTGGTAGTCGGTAGTTGGTAAACCAAGAGCCAATAACCAAGAATAAAAGAACGACAAGGACCCGGGATTAAAAAACAAAGATTTAAAACTGAATGAATGATATAAAAATACCCGTTATGTGCAATTAAAAAAGTGACCCGATACACCGGAAAACAATGCATGACTTAATACCAAACTAAAATAACAACTTCAACTAATATACACGAATAATAAATTAAATATTTGCCATACATGAAACGATTTAGATTAATGAACAACATCTTCGGATGGGTAGCATTTGCTATTGCTGCATTGACGTATTTGCTAACCATGGAGCCAACTGCCAGTTTCTGGGATTGTCCTGAGTTTATTTCATCTGCTTTTAAACTTGATGTGGGACATCCACCGGGTGCACCCTTTTTTATGCTTATGGGGCATTTCTTTTCATTGTTTGCCAAAGATGTAAGTCATGTTGCGATTATGGTTAATTCATTGACCGCTTTGTGTAGTGCATTTACTATTTTGTTTTTATTCTGGACGATTACGCATATTGCCCGTAAAGTTGTAATAAAAACGGATGATGATTATACAACCGGAAATGTTATCGCTATTCTGGGTGCCGGTATGGTTGGCGCATTGGCATATGCCTTTTCGGATACATTCTGGTTTTCAGCCGTCGAAGGGGAAGTGTATGGTTTCTCTTCTCTGTTTACCGCCCTTGTCTTCTGGCTTATTCTGAAATGGGAAAGGGTTGCCGATCGTCCGGGATCCGACCGTTGGTTGATATTTATTGCCTATATGATGGGATTATCCATCGGCGTTCACATTTTGAACCTGTTGGCCATTCCGGCTCTTGTTTTGGTGTATTATTTCAAGAAACACACTCCTACTGCTAAAGGTGTCATTTTTGCCCTGATTTCAGGGGTTGTTATTCTGGCAACTGTTTTATACGGCCTGATTCCCGGATTTGTGCAGGTTGCGGGTTGGTTTGAAATATTATTTGTGAATGATTTCGGTTTTGCTTTCAATACAGGTTTATTTGTTTATATCATTCTAACTCTTGCTATTCTGGCGTGGGGAATTTATGAATCGTATGTCAACAAAAGCAAATTACGAATGGCGATCTCCTTTATACTGGGAATTGCCATTGTGGGAGTACCCTTTTTCGGGAGTCATGTAATATTAGGAATCATCATTATTGCCGCCATGGGTGGGGCATTTTATTACCAACGGCATAATATAGGTGCCAGATGGCTAAATACGGTTTTACTGATGGTAACTGTTGTCCTGATCGGATATTCATCGTACGCAGTGATTGTTATTCGTTCGACGGGAAATCCAACCATGGATCAGAATAATCCGGATAATGTATTTTCATTGAAATATTACCTCAATCGTGAACAGTACGGTGACACCCCGTTGCTATACGGACAAACCTATAATTCACCTGTAAAACTAAAGGTAGACGGAAATATGTGTATCCCCGTACAAAATGTGGGAGATCCTACCTATACTCAAAAACCAAAGACCTCTGCTTCAGATAAAGATGTTTACACCATAACGGGATATAAGACCGATTATGTGATGGATGACAGGTTTAATATGTTGTTCCC
>Ga0302286_10002911_pt1 | contig 11741 bp, 22 predicted proteins | sample III_Fen_E2_3_FD_198765 | JGI IMG/M metagenome (GOLD analysis project Ga0302286, IMG submission 198765) | Peat permafrost microbial communities from Stordalen Mire near Abisko, Sweden - III_Fen_E2_3 | ecosystem: Environmental > Terrestrial > Soil > Wetlands > Permafrost | place: Sweden: Abisko...
TAGTAAATTAGTGGCTTCTTCGTCTGTCAATGTGAATCCCTTTTTCACCTTGATCTTTACTATTTCTTCCCATGTAAAGAAACTGTTGGGGTCGGTCACCTGTTCGTCTTCTTGGTTCTGTACCAATCCAATTAGAATGTCAGTCAATATCTGTTTGCTAACTGCAATTGCACCTTCCCTGTGAATGAGTTTGGTGTTGGCCTGTTCAAGCTGATACGTTAAATCATCAACCTTCACTTCATATCCTGAAACCATGTCCTTGTACTGATTAAACTTGGTTTCCATTTCAATAGGATGATCAACTTCAATGTTCCGTTTCATCTGTTGAAAGTCTTTCTGGAAATATTCAGCAAAGTAGCCGTTTCCATTTACCAATTCTTCCAATAACTCAATTTCCTGTTTTTTTGTCAAGTCTGCCATGATTCTTAGTTTTGATTATAATAATTATAAGCTATTTCCTGAAGTGATACTGATAGTTGGCTGAAGTCACCTTCAACTGTGTTTATGAGAATTTCCAATGCTTCTACCTTTGTCATGCTGTTGATATGATGCTGATATTGCATTGTTTCAAAATCATCCAAATCTTCACTGTCGAATGATTCAAGTGCTAATAAAAATTCTTTGTGACTTGTCATGATGTTTGCTTTTTAAAATTGTGCCTTATGGCTTTGCACCCTCTGAAGACTCGAACTTCCAAGTAACCCGATTACCGTAATACCAACTATTGAAGGTGTTTTGTCTAATCCTTAACTTCTTTTCCCTTAGTCCTGTGTGAATTGGATTATGGTGTAAATCTATCATGAGAAAAATGGATTTGCAAACAATTGCATGATTATTTTTCGATATGTAGTCATTATTTTTCATGATCGTTTAAAAAATATCGAATATCTTGATAGTGCAATTATTTTCCGGTGACTATAGATTTGAATTGGTTGAGAAGGTGACTTTCTGGAAACCCTTAAAATCAACTTAAAAAAAGAAAAGGCCACCTAGTTAAAGATAGCCTTCTGCTGTATGCCTGAAATCGCCTAAATATCCTTTTCCCATCTGGCTTTATTGCCAAGGCCGGTTTCACCTAGTTTTTTACCAGACTTTTGAAGTGCCGTTCTCATATACGGTTCGCTCAGTCGATTGTATAACTTGATCCGAAGTTCTTCTGAAACCTGATCTTTTGTCCGGCCTTTGCTTTCTGGCTTGAATCTTGACTTCTCACCGTTCTTGATAAGATTCTTGGCAATTACCGTATCGTAATTCTGCATTGTCTTGATCCGAGTCTTTTCTGAACTTGCCTGACTACAAATGCCTTTTAAGTGTTCAAAGCCAAACTGGGCCTTATATTCACGTTCTGTCATTTCATGTACTTGGCGAACATGAGTCATAACCCTGTGGAATGAACGTCTGCAAATTTCGCAAACCGGCTTCCCATTTTCGTATTCAATGATTCCGTAACTCATATCTTCTAAATTAAACCTTCGTCTGCCATTGATAGATACTGACTGTCTTCAAGATCACCAACAATTACATGATCCAAAACTACAATGTCAAATAATGCTGCTGCTGCTTTGATCCTTCTGGTGAGGTCTTTATCTGCTTCTGAAGGAAAACAATTACCTGAAGGATGATTGTGACTGAGTATCATCCCACAAGCTGCCATTTTCAAAGCTGTTGCCATGATCAATTTTATATCAACCACTGTTCCTGAGATTCCACCTTGCGATACCTTCAGCCAACCGATTGTCAGGTTATTCCGATTAAGGAACAGAACAATGAAGGTTTCACACAAATAAACGGTGTCTTCATTGTAAAACAACTTCATTGCCTGAAAACAATCTGCACTGGTACATATCTTTATTTTCTCAACTGTTCCTTTTTTCAGTTTGAGTTCAATTTCTGGTATTGTTCCGTAAGCTGTCATTCTTCTGTTTTTACTTGTTTGTAAATAATTCCATGTGCTGTTTTAACGACTACTGTGACCTTTTTGGATTCAGCCAACTTTGCCTTTTTGAGTAGTTCCAAGGAACGTTCTCTTGATACTGAACGGCAATTTTTACCGCCTGTTGTGATCTTGCTTCTCATAGCTTAATGAATATTGAAGATGCCATTAAACCGACTATCAAGATACACCAAGCAATCAACGTGATGTTTTCTTTTGCTTTTTCTGTGAGTTTCATTTCAGATAATTATTGAAGATTACATTGACTATTGCATCGGATTCTTCAACTCCGATTTCTGTACCATCGTAGTAGAAGGTGAGGCGTTTGATGAACAGATACCTTGATATGATCCATGAGGCATTTACTTCCTGATCTTCTCCGTATTCTGTGTTCATCTGGCAAACAATGTCAAAACTAATGTCACTGTCTGGCATATCGGATTCTATCTGACAATGCTTTGTCTGAAGGGTGTACTGACAAAACTTGTCAATTGCTGTGATGATCATTTGTGCCACTGATTCTGTGTCAACTTTGATCTTGGTAGGTGTGTATTCAATTATCATACGTTCCAACTAATTCCGGTTTGCTACTGTGAGTTATTTTCTTGTCAAACTGCCTGACAAGTTTCCAGTCCATTTCATTTTCCCTGCACCAGTTAATGTAGGCATGATATTCAGGATCAAGCGTACTGTTGAAGGTGTCTGTGTACTTCTGGTTTCCATTTTTGAATAACTTATAAAACTTGTACATCTGCTTATTTTTTAGGGTTTCTTGCTTTCCAATAAGGATCATAGCCGAAAGGAATTTCGTACCAGAAACGCTTGTCAATCTGTGATGTGAATATTTTCACGTTTCCTTTGAACTTATATTCGTCAACCAATCGCTGACTGGTTTCTGTCCTTTTCAAATAAAGGTCTGATTGGTAAAAATCAATTTCTGTCTGATCCATCAATTCAACCGCCTGTTCGTAGATTGTCTTTTTCATGATATGATTCCGATTTCGTTCATTGCAAATACTTCTTCCAACTTTCCGGTGAAGTGTCTGTGATGCCAATCATCATTTATTTCAAACACGTTTGGAGCGATAAAGTCATAATCCGAAAGACTATCGGAAACTTGCATGGCAAACATCTTTGCTGCCGGAACATCTTCTTTCTGTACATAAATTCTTTTTTTCATCTTTTTGCTTTTTAGAGTAATTCAATATTTTGTTCTTCAAACATTTCCATTACGTCATTCCATTCATCACTGTCAGGAACAAGAAATACATTTGATGATTCCTGTCTGAATGATACGTTCATGTCCTTGATAATGTCGTAGGCTTTTCTGGCACTTCTGACTGTTACTTCAATTGGATTTGTTTCTGGTCTTAACATGATTGCTTTTTTTAAGGTTAAATTATCTTGCTACAAATGTGACTCTGATACCACTTCTCAGTTTGCAGGTATATTCTTCTTTCATTTCCCTGTAGGCTCTGTCTGTAAATTTCTTGAAAAATTTAGGATCAATCTGGTCAAGTTCTGACTGAAGGGTTTTCGATGCAATTACCCTTTCTGGCTGTCCAACTTTTTCAAATCTGATAAGGAAATCTAAATCTACCAAGGTATGTACTGACTGTGCCATTTTTGAGTGTCTTGATGTTTGTACTTGTAAATCTATCATGAGATTTGAAGTTTTGCAAACGAATAGGTAATTATTTTTCGATATGATGTAATTATTTTTCTTCAGAAGTTATTTTTTGCAAATTTTCTTTTTTAAGCCTTTTTTTGGCTGTTGGATATGTGTGAGTTGGTTTGCAAGGTGGCACTTAAAATTCGCCTGAGAACTTCATGAAAATAATAAAGGGTCAAACCTTTCGATTCAACCCTTTCCTATACAAATATTGCTTTCAAAATTGCCTATGCACTGGCTATCATTCTGGATAATTCCATTGCTCTGTCACCTACGTCATTTTTCCATTTTGAGTTCAGCATTTCAACTGAAGCCGATACATAGTCACCTTCTGAAATATAGTTCAGTGTTTTCTTGAAGTCAAGTAATCCGGCAACACCCAAATTTACAGCCATATCAATTAAGCACATCTGAACGATTTCCGGCAGTTCTGTGAAGTAACCTGTCTTTCTTATCAATTCGTTGGTCACATCATCAATATCGTTGTTTAAAAGATAAAAGGCTTCGTCTTTGGTTATTCCACGTTCAGTCAACTTTTCAATTACGCTTTGCTTGTCTGATACGCCAAGGTTCAAATATGAACATTCGGCAATAGTCAGTCCTTTTGTTTCAAGACACCTGCCTATCCCTATTGTTGCCAATCCTTTTGAATCTGGATAAACGTGCAATCTTAATCCTTCATGCTTTATCAATAGGACAATTAGTTTTTCTTTCATTTCGGTTGTTTATTAAATAGTTTGTTGAACAGGTTTCTTACAGGCAGTAATACCGGTGAGTTTCTAAAATAAATCAATACTACAACGACAATTGCCAAGATGCCAAAAATCCAACCCCATCGAATAGGATTGGTTTTCGTGTCAGTCACCTTAATTTCATCCTGACTTTTGCTTTCTGTGTTTCCTTTGATCTTGCTGTTGTCTTCCTTATTCGTTTCAACCTTTGACTTATCAACCGTTCCTTCTTCGATCACTGTTGTCTTGGTAGATTTCACTCTTGGCTTTTTTGGTGGCGAATCAGGAACGTCAGGATTGGTTGAGGTTGAAGGTGCAACATTCTGATCCGGTTCTTCAGGCGTATCATATTCCGTTTCGGTTATGGTTGTTTTTTTGTACGTCTGCTTATCGTTCTCAGTTTTGACAGCTTCTTTAATGTCATTGTTCTGAACAAATGAGGTCTGGCTTGATGCCTTGGAAGTTGATTCGGTTATTTTCTTGGTTGACCTGCAACCGATAAACAGGAACACCAACATGAGTAACAAATAGGTTTTTTTCATCATTTATCTTTTTTAATTTGACTAAACCATTCTGGAATAGTAAGACCGGCAAGGCCAAAGGCTAAACCGGCTATCGTATAGAGAACAATTTCATTGATATTTGGCTGTGTTACTGCCCGACTAAGCATCCACAAACACCAGAAGAAACCAATACGTTTTGAAGATATACTGCCTTGTTTGTCTTCAATCAAACTTGCACACCATTTGATAAATTTCATCTTCTTGATCTATTTTCGTTAACAACACTGTCAAACGCCAGTTTGTAAGGTTCGTGTCCACCCCTCATAGTACTTCCGTAGATATTTATTTTCGACCAGAAATAAGCTGAAGTGTCTGCTGTAACTTTTTCTTTTCTTACAAATACATCACGATTGTACTGATCGCCTAACTCCCGAAGCATCCTGATTTCATTCAAGGTTGGAACTTCCTTCTTTGAAGGCAATTCTTTCATCTGGTTTTCCAGACGAATCATTTCTTTTTCTGTATTGTTCGCCTGAGTATAGTTGTACCCGATAACACCGGCAAAAAGTGTAATTATCACAATCAGGAAAACCGACTTAATGTTTTCCCTTGTATCTGCCTTGGACAAGAACTTGTCATACTTTTCCTTGAATCCATCAAGATGTTCAGCAAACGAAGCATCATGCTTGATTTCTTGCTTTTTAAGGTAGGCAGCAATTGCAATGTCTGACTTCTGTTCTTGGTGCTTCAGGGATTCTTCTTGTTTGACGCCCATGCTGACCAACACATCATGCGAGTTTACTTCAAAGTTTCCTAGTATGCCATTCATCTGTTCATTGATAGCTTGCAAACAATCATCACATTTGGCAGGCAATTCTTCATTTGTTTTCGGACACATAACGTAATTGATTTGAGGTTGATTTTTGGGTTTCGTTAAGGTAGTTGGAAGTTTTTCTATTCTTCCAACCACCTAATGCTAATCAAACGTTACTACAATTGCGCCTGCCTCAAATCTAGGAGTCATTCCGGCAGCTACGGCAAAATCAGCGGACAACTGAACCCAAGCAATACGGTCAGCTTCGGTGGCTCCAGTGTTGTTTTTCCAGATTTCAACGTAGCGAATGGTTTCGGCTCCTGCGGTACAGGCACCAAATACCAACTCGGCGGCGTTAACTGCCTGATTGTTGGTTACTGTCCAACCGACTGCTGAACGTACTACAGCTATGCCTTTTGCAACATAACCGGTGTAGGCGCACTCGGTGCCAATTGTAGCGTCGTTAACTGCCACGGCTGACGTACATAACCGTAAGTATAAATTTCCTGCTGCTGCGGAGGCTAATAACCCGGCTGCATCTCCTATGCCGGTGATTGCCAAATTCTGAAACAAAAGTTTTAAGAAGGCATTTTCGAAAGAATCACTTGCTTTACTCATGATGTGAATTATTAATTGTTAATTAATTTGAAAATTTGTAACCTGTCAATAAATGGTTTATATTTTGTTCTGAACAAATGATGTATAAATCACCATTAATCCAAACTGATTCCATTTGATATTCTTTTCCCGTTGATGGAATTATGCCATTCCAAATATTGTTATCAATTACCCAAGATGATCCATTCCATTTTTTTGAATAATTGATATAATTTCCATTGGATTCACCTACAAACCGTAATTCACTACCTAATTTGAAATGCGTCATATACTCAGGATAATTTGAATTGTGACCATTTGTTAACTCTGTAGTAATATCCCAACCCGCTCCGTTCCATTTCCAAAACTTTGTAGATGCTTGTTCAAACCAACAATAATATGAGCCGCCCCATTCAAATACACTAACTTTTGATTGTGTTGTCGAGCTTAATCCAGTTGTTATAGTTGCATTTACCTGCCATGTCGAACCATTCCACTTAAAACCATTAAATACACCTGAATCATACTCACCGCAAATCATATATAAATCGGATTCAATATAAAAGCATCTTGGTCTAGACCAAAACCCAATGTCCGGCAATCCACTCACGATTGCGCTATACGACCCCCAGCCCGATCCATTCCATTTATATCCGGCCATCGTTCCGTTGTTCTGTCCCATGATTAAATATAAATCTTGTCCTATATAAAACATGGTATTATATTTCTGATAAACAGATGTTCCTGAAGGTAGTCCGTTTATAATTGCCGAATTTGCAACCCACGGACCTACTGGAATATGAATTGCATTTGTCACAGTTGCCGCAATCGTAAGTTGCATGGCCATTGTTGCTGCCATATTCAACGGCACACTTGCCAATTGAGCCTGCATAACCAAACTCATCGGGATACTTACGGCACTTAATGAGGCATATGCTTTCAGAACAGCCTGTGCATTTAGGCTGATTGGAATATTATCGGCTATTAGTTTCTTATAGGCGCTCAAAAGAGCCTGCCCTTCAAGCTCCATATTCATGTTAGCCTGAATACGACCATAAGCAGTAAGGTTTGCAGAACAATCCAGAATCATCGGCAATTGTGCCTGAAGATTGGAGTAACCTGAAAGACCAATTACGAAGTTTAACCTCATGTCAGCCGTTCCTTGCATATTCAAATATGCTTTCAGGTATGCCGTAGCTTCAAGAACGAAACTAATTTCAGAATCAATGTTCCAGAAACGTTCGCTTAACACGCATCGTTCAAAACATAGGTGAATCCTTTTTGCGTTTTCTGTCATTCCGGTTATGGTTGCAAACAGTTTTTTTGTTCCACCATCAATTCCACAAGACAACGTAACTAAAGCATCGACAAGCATTAAGTTTTCATTAACAACCTTGATCGTATCGCAATAATCAAAGCTCAGGATATTCATGAGCGTTTTGATCTCGTTCAGCGACTTATCCCTAATCATCACCACTGCCTTGAACTCCCCAACCTGTTCATTATACTTTTCAACTGTCCACGAAGAAGATACGGTCACTTCGGGTTCTTCGGTGTTTTCAATCAGAAACGATTCATGATTATTACCTAACGATGTTTTTATTACTGTTGGAAGTGTGACGTTAATGATATTCGTGATTGCAGGTTCAATCGTTTCGTTAACGATATTGGTTATGCCATCCTTTTTTATACTTAGTTTCTGGTCTTCACCGATCCTTGCCAAATCAACTGAATCATCAGCAATTATTACAGGTGGATGCCCTGAAACATGGATTTCAATAAAGTCTTCGTCTGCCAAGCCACCAACAAAGGCATACGTTTTACCGTTAAAACTATTAAGACCTGCATCAAAATCTTCTGTTGTTTCAAATGAGAATGAGGGTGTTGATCCTTCCTTTGGTAGTAATACAGTTACATGAGTTTCAGGAAAACGATGTTCAAACGTAACCCTTGCCAAGTATTCAGCAATCGTTTCAATAATGTAATTACCACTTGTTTCATCTACATAGTAGTTCTTCAATTTTTCATCTACTATAGATGCCATTGACAACGTTCTCGGATCAAATATTTTTAAACCCATTTTCTTAGTTATAAATGGTTACTTCAAATGGAACATTGTCTTCAGAGGAATACGGTGGATTTTTACGCCAAACCTTATTGTTCTGATACCCTGTCACATTGTCACTTGTTGAAATATCAGAAAACTTTGATGTGATGTTTGCACCCGATCCATCAAGTACCTTGAATGATTTTCCAACAGGCAGTGATAAAAATAGATAATTTCTTCCGGTTACGGAAATTGTATTGAGATATGATGCTGATCCAAAACTAAATGCAAAACCGGTCACACCAGAAGGATCAAACGTCTTCCCTGTGTACTGCCCTGCTCTATATGGATTCGGCTGTGGCAATGGACAAGCCGAAAGATTCTGTCTGGAAACCGGTGACTGTTCGCCTGTGTCTTCCCAAAGTCCTGTAATCGTATTCAAAATTTGTTTCTTGGAATAACCTTCTTGCATACCAGTGTTACTTCCATCTGCAACCACGCAATGAACAATGTCAACCCATCTGGTCTGTACTGTCGGTCTTGGTGGGTCTGGCGGTTTTGGCTTGGTAACTGTTGGCTTTTCATTGAAGATAATTGCTGTTCTTCCTGAAGGTGGACAATATCCACAAAGCGTATCATCAGAAACGTCAATTGATCCGTCTTCGTTTATGGCAATTATACTGAACAACTGTCCAAAATAATCTTTCAGCATAAACCCGATTTCAATTATCGCTTCATCTGCACCTAAATCATTCAAATCTGTTGGCTCAACCCAACCCCGAAATGTAGCCGGAACAGTTGGAACACCGGCAACGCCTTCTGATTCTGGCACACCTGCAACTTCATCTGTCAATAGATAAAAATCCCTCAGTATGGTTTCCCATGCTACTGAAGGAGTTTTGATTACTGCTATGTCATTGGCAATTATAGGCCAATTGGTTGATATGGTTGAAGACATTATGCAAATGTTAAGATAATTATCAAAGGTAAATCATTGTGAGCCAATCCGTTTAGGGTAACTACGTTTGCAAGTTCCAGTATTCCAGAATAAGCATCCTTGAAGGGAACTAACATCTGATTACCTGTCAGACCAGTTGCCTTGACCGAAACATGATCAATCGTAACACCTGTAAGGTTGTGGGTAATTTGCAGACTGTTTCCACCTTCACCTACTGCTGCCATTGTCCAACCCAAAGGAGCAACAACCGTTCCGGCAAGTCTGACTGTAATGTCGGTTGCAGCCGGTAACAGAATTACGAACGTTCCCTGTTTCATGTTTGCCAACCGTTCAATTTCTGTAATTGCAATCAAGTCTTTGCCGGTTACCTTGGCAACAAGGTTTGTGAGGTCTGAAGACTGAACAACATCATCAACGCCCAACTTTTCAAGAATAGTCTGTTCAGTTTCATCTCCGGTATTTACACCTGACTGTTCAGACAACCAGTTTTTCATTTCTGTGGTAAAATCTTCTGTGGACAAGGATTTGCCATTTATTTTCAACACATAGTTAGATAGGTTCTGGTCACCGGTATTCTCACCTTGAAGACCTAAAAGCACCTTTAAAACTGCTATTGAAATGTATTGTGGTGTGCCGGAAGCATTTGTAGGGTTTCCAATCACCGATAAGGCATCCATTGCAGCCATTTTTACCAAGGTAACCGATCCATTCGCAAGCGACAACGTACCGACAATCGGTTCAAGGGTAATTAAGTCTTCGAGAAACCAATACAGTACACCGGCAATATTAACAAACAATCCGGCTGAACGTGATCCAGTCGGAATACTTGCCAAAACGTCTGCCGTATCTGTGTAAGGCACTCCATCTTTTAAGAATCTTTCGTCAACCGGTGACTGTGATTCTGGATAAAAACCGATTACAATAGGTGTTCCTGACATGGCTTAAAATATAAAGGTTACTGTAAATCCTGAAACTGTTGCTGCTCTGTGGAGCGTATAAATTGAGTACTGAGAAACGATACCGTTAATGGTGAAATCCGTAGCCGTTTTGACAAAACCAGATAAAATTTCAAATCCGTTGGTGTCTTTGATGCTTGCCAAGTTTCCATATACTGAAGGAAAGGCAAAACAGAATCTTCTTCCATTGACGTTGTAAACAATGGTCTGATTTGCTTTCAGCGCATTGATAGAATCCATTGCCTTTACGGTGACTTCTGAAGGGTTTTCATTTTCTACTGATCCTAAGTACATTGGCATTAATTGGTTCGGATCATTACCGGTTGAAGGGTCTGTATTTGGATCATGGACAACAATTTCACCTGATCCGTTAGAATCAATTATCCTTGCCTGAGTGTTGATCGAATCTGCTGTGGCGTAAGCAATATTGGAATTTTGAGTTTGCTGATTGACTGCCTGATCGACTGTCAACTTTTCATCCCATACAAATACTTGGCCTGAGAAGGGTGTGTAATTTGCATTGTCAATTCCATTGTCTTCAATCAACTTTGTCAGAAGGTCGAATGATCCGTATGTATTGAGGCAAATATCTAACAGACTTTGCCCTGTGACTGCTTTATACTGTAACATTTGGCGTAATTATTAATTGTCCGTTTGCATCAAAACTAACACTTGGTCTGCAACTATATCCATCGGAAATAAGCTGTAATTTCATTGTTCTGGATAGTTCTTGCTGAACTCCCCTGCCTTTGAGATACCTGAAGATTGATACACCGTCAGTTGGGTTTTCTTTCCACCATCCCTGACTTGCATTTATCGTGTCAATAACGTGTTGAGTGTCAGACTCAACCAGAACAAGATCATTGTTCGATACTACAATGTCATTGTCGTTCAGTTGTAAATCATGTCTAGCTGCCATGTGTTATTTTCGTATTTTCAAGTTCAGAAACTTTTGTTTTGGACAGGCTTTTACTTGACCATTGAGTTGACAGTACCTTCAAAGCAAGGGCACCATCTGCCGGTGTAACAACCCATGATGCAAATGCCTGTTTCAGCGTATTCATATCCTGTTCAATGGTGTTCATCTTCTTGACAAGTTCTTCAATCTTTATCAGGCCACCAAACGAACCATCATTGAATTTGATTTTCGTCTTTGCATCAATCGTAATATTTTCAATTTCGGAATACTGGCAAACAAAGGCTTCCAGATTGGCAGAAAATATGATCTTCACTGAACTGCCAACAACCGGCTCAATCAACAATCCATCATCAACGACTGCCATTAACTTTACAGTGTTCAGTTGATATTCTGTATGTCCGGCAATAACCGTACACGAACAGATTCTTCTTGGTACGTCCACCGAGTTGACTTCTGCATCAACGTATGTGACCGGATCAACTTTATGCTGTCCGGTCATTTTGATGATTGCTTCTATAATTGCCCTGTCGCTCATATCGTTATTTTATAATCAAGCTGTACGACCTGCCTTAATCCATTGACTCCACCAGAATACTCCACACTTTTTACCT
>Ga0302286_10002913_pt1 | contig 11738 bp, 12 predicted proteins | sample III_Fen_E2_3_FD_198765 | JGI IMG/M metagenome (GOLD analysis project Ga0302286, IMG submission 198765) | Peat permafrost microbial communities from Stordalen Mire near Abisko, Sweden - III_Fen_E2_3 | ecosystem: Environmental > Terrestrial > Soil > Wetlands > Permafrost | place: Sweden: Abisko...
ATCCGCCAACAAACTGCAGAAACCAGAACCTTAGATCACAACCTCATTCTTTCATTTGTGAAAACAGAAATCGTGTTAACTATCAGAATCATATTGTTGAAATCATGAATTTAAACGAGTTAAACAACATAACTTATTTGAATTATGCCTGGTATCTTTTTGAAAGCTTGAAGAAAAAAATTAAATTTATTCATCTCCCGGATTCTGGTACAACATCAATATCGAATTGATATGGAAATGCCGGTATTCAATAAAACAAAATAAACAAAAAGAGAGGATAGTCAGCAGACAGTCCTCTCTTTTTGTTCTGATATGCAGGCTCTATTTCCTCAAGTCCTTTGCCCCTCGCACTTCCGTCGACACTTCATTCAGCCAGCCGGCTTGTTGAAAAACCCCTGTCTGTACTTTGATAAAACGAATCTCCGGCAAGTTAACGGCATTTCCCAATGAATCAATGGCATTGGATATATCAAATTTATTCGCACCTACTGTCGCATCATAATCAGTCCCGTTATTATTCTTGGCATATCCCCATGTAAACCGGGTAGGTGGAACTGTCCAATACTCCGTGCCACCGCTTGAATTGTTGTCGTAGCTATCCGGCAAGCGTGTTCCATGGAAAGTAATGCTGTCAGTTGTAGTACCCGGCCACCACCAGGCAGCGGAATTAGCAGAGCCAAAGCCCGGTATCAGTTCACCCCTGCTTCCTTGACTGTCTTTCCATCTTGTATTGCTTATAGTACCGGATGCTTTGTAGTAACGCACCCAGTAATTTCTGCGGCTGTTGGCAAACTGGTTTCCCTTCAGTTCATACCAGGTGTCGTTGGGAAGTCCATCTTTGTTTGTATCGGGCATGACATACACCACACCAGGTTCAGGTGATGCTCCCTGCAAGGCATAGACTTCAAAATCATATCCTTCGCTATTAAGAACATTATGATCAAAACCCGCTACCACATATCCTCCAAATCCGCCTAAGTACAGCCAGCCCTTATCACTCGTTGGTTCGCCCTTAAAATTCAACGTATCGCTTTTATTAGCCAGCAAAGCATGCTGCCCCGGTGCATATACATAGTCGAATACACGGGTTATATAAGCGGAAGTACCATTCGGTGCTGATGGGGTGTTTCCATCACACGAAATCATCAGAATGGTCAATACGAGGAATAAGCCAATAAACGGGAATAAATGGTCTCTCTTTTTCGGGGTAAGCATAATTAAAATCGATTTAGCGGGTGCAAAGTTACGCCTTTTCCTGTTATAAATCGCATTTATAAAAATTATATCTCTTCTTTCAAATTACAGAATAAACGCTCATGATCAACATATTGCTGTCACAAATAGAAAATAATCAAGTATATTTTTATTCTGTAAATCTAAAACATTACATTGATCCGTCTAATACTAAAATAATAAAAACTCATGTAATATTATATTCGCAATCAAGTCTATCAGATAAATAAAGAGGATAAATATGGAGAATAAAAAAGCAAAATTTTTTAAGTTCAGCAAATCCAAAACGACACCTTGATTCGTCTAATAATAAAATAACAAAAACTCATGTAATATTTTTTCAACGAATAAGTCTAACAGATAAATGAAGAGGATAAAAATTGAAAATATAAAAAATCAAAATCTTTTTATCTCCATAAATCCAAAACAACACCTTGATTCGTCTAATAATAAAATAACAAAAACTCATGTAATATTTTTTCAAGAAATAAGTCAAATAAATAAAATGATCAGAATATAATTAGTCAGAAAAAAAAACTAAAACTTAAACAACCAAATAAAAACAATTATGAAAACAAGTAAAAATTTCCAGTTTAAAAGAATGTTGGTTTTATCAGGTATGGCATTCTTTTCTTTATTATCTTATGTAAGTGCTTCGGGTGTAATCAAAGGACAGGTAACCGATGAAAACAATCAACCGGTGGAATATGCAACAGCCGTTTTAAAGGACTCAAAAACAAATCAATTTGTAACAGGGGCAGTATGCAATTATAAAGGAGAATTTGTTCTTGAAGACTTAAATCCAGGCGAATATGACCTTACTACCAATATGATCGGTTATGAAAAAAAGAATACACAAAAAATTGTAGTAGATAAAAAACAAAACCGTATTGTCGAAAAGAAAGTAGTCATGAACGAAGCTCCTGAAAAAAGCATTGTAGTGGTTGGTAAAAAATCCACTTCTGACAAGGATCTTCAAATGGCCGAACTATAAAAAACAGTTTCATTCAGGAAGGCAGGATGGCGTATGGTCATCCTGTCTTTTTTATAGATACCGGATATTTCCTTGCAATTGATCCATATAACCCTGCAAATTTCCTCCACGGGGAGTATTGTTCATTGATACGCAGGAATCTAAAATCTGATAAGTTTCATACATTGTAGGATTACTGCATATTACAATAAAAAACGAATCTTCCATGTAAGAATCTCTCACTTTACGCGTCTTATGGATATATACCTTTTTGTTGGAGTCAACATAATTATCAACCAAACTTAAAACTTAAATGTATGAAAACAATGTTATTGAAAAGAACGTTATTAGTCACAGCTTTAGCTTTCTTAAGCATGCCATTCTTTGCCAGGGATTCATTTGAAATCAGGGGAAAGGTTATTAAAAGCGACAGATCTAATGGAAATTATGCAGCTGTGGTCCTGCTGGATGCACGTACAATGGAGATTGTAGCCCAACAGGTTTGCAATGAAAATGGCGAATTTGTGATTGAAGAAGTACAAAAGGGCGAATATATCCTGCTGGTTCAAAAGCCCGGATATACCAAACCTGAAAAGAGGTTGATTACCATCGATGAAGCAGGTATCATTATCAAAACGAATGAAACTGACTTGCAGCATGCTTCAGCGAAGGACAAAACACCTACCATTGGCTGACAGTAAATATGCTTTACACATGCATGACTTAACGGCAAAAGAATCAGGAGAGGAAGGAACAACGGACAATAAATAAGAAAAAGCGTTTTCTATTTAGGTTTTGTTTATAATTTTTCTTTAATTTGCAGAACGTTTAATCAATTCCAAACTTATGTCAAAGCCAACGTTCGTTATCCTCCTCTTTTTGATTCATTGCTCGTCCTTCCTGGCACAACAATACTCCGATTATTTTACCGATAAAGCCTGCCGCGTTGATTTCCATCTATGTGGCAATGCCCAAAAGACAAGCATCTTCCTGGATAATGTCAAGCAGGAGCCTTTCTGGGGTGGACGTCATTCCCATCTGTCCGGTGATTTAAACCTGGGAGATTTCCGTTTCCGGGTGTTGGACAGCCTCAGCCGGCAACAAATCTACATCGATGGGTTCAGTGCCCTGTACAAGGAGTGGCAAACTACCCCCGAAGCACTCACTACTTCCAAAAGCTTTGAACAAACCATACAATTTCCGTTTCCCAGGAAAGCCGTCACCCTGATTATTGAAAAACGGATAGACCTGGATCATTGGGATGAACTGTTTCGTTACTCCCTTTCCCCCACGGATAAGCTTATCGACCGTTCCATGCCGAAAGCCGTACCTGTAAAAATAATATCCAAAACCCTGGCACCTGAAAAAGCCATTGATATCGCTGTAATTGCCGAAGGGTATTCTGCCGGTGAACGCAGGAAGTTCTACCGTGATGCACAACGACTGGCAGCAAACCTGCTTACCCACGAGCCGTTTACCAAATACAAAACCCGTATCAACATTTACGCCATAGCAGCGCCCTCTGACGAATCAGGAATATCCCTCTCAGGTGATACCCCCTGGAAGAATACAGCTGTCGGGTCTCATTTTTATACGTTCTACGAACCGCGCTACCTGACAACTACAAACACATTCAACGTGCGTGACCTGGCAGCCCTGGTGCCTTACGATGCCATTTATGTGCTGGCCAATACAACAACATACGGTGGCGGGGGCATTTATAATTTCTACGCACTCACTGCTGCTGACAATAAGCTTTCTACACAAGTCACCGTGCACGAATTCGGACATTCGTTTGCAGGGCTGGCCGATGAGTACTTTTATGAAAAACAGGATGCATTGGATGGAATGTATGATATAAAAAAAGAGCCCTGGGAACCCAATATCACTTCGTTGGTACAGTTCGACCACAAGTGGAAAGCATCCGTTTCTGCCCGCACACCAATACCTACACCGGTCACAGATGAAAGCAAGACAAAGGTTGGTGTGTTCGAAGGAGGCGGTTACCTCACTAAAGGCATGTACCGTCCCATGTTTGATTGCCGTATGCGTACTAACAAAGCCCCTGAGTTTTGCCCCGTATGCCAGCAGGCAGTGGAAAGAATGATCCTGTTCCTGACGGAGTAATAAATAGTAAAGAACCCCTAACCCCTAAAGGGGAACAAGAAAACCCCTGACTTTTGTATAAGCCAGGGGTTTTAAAATAAGAGACAAAAGTAACTTAGTTCCCCTTTAGGGGTTAGGGGTTCTTATTTACTTAATCGTCACCATAGTTGCTCCAAAGCCATATTCCCTGAATGATGCATCCTGGAAATAAAAACTTTTATATTGTGTCCTGAGGAGTTTTTCTATTTCTGTCCGCAACACGCCTTCTCCTTTGCCATGGATAAAGACGATCTTCTGGCCTTTTTTATTCTTGTTTTCATTCAGTACGGCATGAAACTTATCCAGCTGGCATTGCAACATATCACCGTTTGACATGCCTGCAGTTGAATCAAGCAGTTCATTGATATGAAGATCCACTTCAACAATGTCAGTAATCTCCTTGCGTTTCACAATACGAGGCCTGCCGGTTTCTTCCTTCTGAAACATGGCTGCCTTGATTTCTTCGGGTGAAACCTCCGTCAGCTTTTTATTCTCATCTTCTTTTTCCTTTTCCGAAGTAATATCGATCAGCATGGCAGGTTCGTCAAAATAATCATTGGCCGTAAAGCTGTGTAGTTTGTAGAATTTTACCGCATTGATCTTTATCCGGACATCTGTCACATCCTGAGGTGTATAACTCTTACCCTGTTTAAAAGGGATCAGCTGTACACGCACCCGTTCCCAGGCACTCAACTCCTCCTTGGTGATTCCGGTCAGCAGTTCCTGGGTGTTTGGCTCTATCAATCCGTTTGCAACACTCTGCCACACATCGTTTTCACCATTTACCACATTGTAGTACAGGTAATAGTTGCTGTCGTTCACCAGGTAACATTCGTATGCCGTTGTCTGCATTTGTTTGATATCCTCCGGAAAGAAGGCCAGCAAAGCAATCAGGTTATCCCCTTCGGGTGTTTCAACTATTGGTTCAACTTTTACCGGTTCCGGTTTATACGTTTCAGGAATCCTGGTGGCTTCCTGTACCGGTGTTGTTGCTTTTGTCTTAAAATCCTTGATAGGGAAATTGGTTTCCTTGTTAATGGCTTCTATCAATACACACTCACGTTCCGGCATGGGCATTTCAAACCCATCGGCATCTTCCACATACACCATTTTCTTTGTTTCATCCACGCGGGTTACTTTCCCACCGCCTACTGCGTTTAGAAAACGCACATTATCACCTCTTTTTATCATAATCTTCGATCCCCGCTGTTTCTGTCCTTTCGACATTCTTTCTGATCCCCTTCGGGGGTATTGAAGGGGGCTTGTTTTTTTTTTGTACTTTTGTGCAAATTTACAACAATTTTTCCGTATCTCCTGTGAACCAACCAAAAGAAGAACAGCCTATTTATATCGATAGTTTCGATTATCCGCTTCCTGACGAACGCATCGCCAAATTTCCATTATCCCGCCGGGATGCATCCAAATTGCTTGTGTATCATAACGCTTCCATCACCGAAAGTGTTTTCTCTTCACTAGCCGATTATTTACCCGAAGGGAGCTTGCTGGTGTACAACAACACCCGGGTCATCCAGGCCCGCCTGATCTTCCATAAGGATACCGGTGCCCGTATTGAAGTATTTTGCCTGGAGCCCCTTACTCCGGCTGATTATGCCCAGTCGCTCGGTGCTACTGCCGGATGTACCTGGAAATGCATGGTGGGCAACGTAAAAAAGTGGCGCGAAGGGAAACTCAGCAAACAAGTGGAAGTGGACAACAAGACCTGTACGTTCAGTGCCGAACTGCTGCACACCGATGATAATACGCACAGCATTCGTTTCAGCTGGGATTGCCCGGAGATACACTTTGCCGAAATTCTCGAAAAAGCAGGAGAACTGCCTATCCCGCCTTACCTGCACAGGAAAACGGAAGAGAGTGACCTGACGACTTACCAGACTGTATATTCCAAAATTAAAGGATCGGTGGCAGCACCTACTGCCGGGTTGCACTTCACCCCCGAAGTATTTGACAGCCTGAAAGCCAAAGACATTGAAACAGAAGAACTGACGCTCCACGTAGGTGCCGGCACCTTCCAGCCCGTAAAGACCGCCACCATCGACAAGCACCACATGCATACTGAGGTCATCTCCGTGCGCCGCAGCACCATAGAGCACCTGATGCAAAAGACCAGTCATATCATTGCCGTGGGTACCACCTCGGTGCGGACGCTTGAAAGCCTGTACTATATCGGAAAGAACCTTACCTCCCACCCTTCTCACAACAAAGAAGGGAACGACGGGTATGAAAACTTACCCGCCTTGCGTGTTTCACAATGGGAACCCTATGAATCGCAAGAGGATATTTCTGCCCATGAAGCCTTGCAAAATATCCTGGATTACCTGGATAGCAACAACCTCACCACCCTGCATGCCGAAACGCAGATCATGATCAAGCCCGGGTATACCTTCCGGCTGGTGGATGGCATGATTACCAACTTCCACCAACCCAAAAGCACCCTGCTTCTGCTGGTATCAGCCTTTGTCGATGGACACTGGACAGACATCTACGACTACGCACTTGCAAACGGATTCAGGTTCCTGAGCTATGGCGACAGTTCGTTGCTACTCCGATAAGCAAGAAATGAGGATTGAGGAATGAGGAATGAGTTGGTGGGTTCGTAATTGTTCCGCGTTCTATGTTCCGTGTTCCGCGTTGTAGATTAAGAAGTATTCTGCGACAGGAATAAACATCAAAGTTCCGTGTTCCGTGTCCTTTGTTCCGTGTTCTGTATTTCGTGTTCCGCGTTCCGTGTTCCGTGTTATTGTGCGAAAAAATATGCGTATAAAATGTCAGTTTTTCAATTCACAAAAATTTCTAAACCCACAACACGGAACACGAAACACAGAACGCGGAACACTTCACCCAACACTGTCTTATTAACACTTCACAGGGGGTTGCCTGAGGGTTCAGAGGGGGTTTCGAGGGGTTTACCTAAGGCAACCCTCAACCAACCCTCAACCAACCCTCAGGCAACCCTCAGGCAACCCCCTATGAACCCCCTATCAAGTATGACCAACTGATACGAAAAAAAAGAAGACCTTTTAACCGTTAAGTGAGAACAAATTGGATTTCCGGCTACTTTTCCGGCAAGAATTTTTCAACAGAAAGGGTTAATAAAGTAACTGGAATAAAAATAGAGGGCAGTTGCCTGGAGGCAAGGAAAGTGATCGGTTTTCTTTTGGAATAAAACGAATTGGTACCTGAATAAAAATGGTAAATCAGTAAAAAAGGGCAGGTTGGTTAAAAAAAACAATTCTGCGTATAAATAAAAAGCATAATTCCCTGCTGGTTTTTCAACTTGAAGGGAATTATGCTTTTTATTTATAAGCCTGAATAACAGATACAAGAAGGAGTCATCCAACTGAGCAGGTTTTGAAAACGAAAGAGATATTTTATATTCCTTTCGGGGAGTAATTTTTGGAAGTTTATTATTTCACTTGCGGAATGACGTATTTTCCTTCCTTTTTTAATTCATCCGTAAAACGAGTCCAGGCAGCTGCCCGCTTGTTTTTGTTTTGAAGGCGGATGTTATTGTTCCCCAGGTTGTCGATATACGACGGATAGCCATCATCGAAGTAAAAATGACCGTTATCCATGTGCTGATTGATTACAAGGTCGTTCACTATCACCGACATAGTAGGAACTGTGACGGTAGCTTTCAACAAAGAATCGGCACCCAGGTAAATTTTGATCCAGTGATATTTCTTGATCTTGTTGATAGTCGTCGAATCAACGAAACGGATTTCACCGGTAGTCCCATTGATCCACTGAATATCGTTTCCTGAAAAGAGGATGGTATCCTTCAGGGATGTCTGGGATGAAAGGGATCCTTTAAACATCAATTCCGAAGTCCCATCAGGAAAAATATCCCGGATAAAGTTACATGAGGTAACCAGAAACAGGATGGAAAACAATACCGGCATACACTTTACTGACATTTTCATACGTGATAGATTTTTAAAGTTATAGATCATACATGTACTGTATCAAAAAAATAGTCAGAAGAAACAAGAACACAAAAATACCATTTATTTGTATATAAGATAACAACCGATACGCATTTTCTGTTTACTTTTGCAGTAGAACCCGATGTAAGTAATCATGATATTTAACGATCTGTTTGTTAACCAATAAATACCAGCTTGTCAGCAATCTGCCAAGTGTTAATTTTTAATTATTAATTTCTAATTCTGAGTTACTTATCACTTTTCACTCCGGATCAGTATCCAACTTCTAAACATATATTCTAAAATGAGAAAAATTAAACTGATTTTGCCGTTTCTGTTGCTGACAATGGTATTGCTGGCAAAAAACCCGGTGGATGATTTCATCAACAACCCGCTTTTGGCAAATGCCAATATCAGTCTGCTGGTAAAAGACCTGGCAACAAACAAAACCATCTGCCAGTACCGTCCTACAAACAGCAGCATTCCGGCTTCGACCATGAAACTGGTGACAACGGCAACAGCCCTTGAACTATTAGGGCCAACCTTCCGCTTTCAGACCAAGCTGGAGATAGACGGGACATTGAGCTCAACCGGAATACTGAACGGAAACCTGTATATCCGTGGAGGCGGTGACCCTACCTTGGGTTCGGAGCATCTGGGAGACAAAGATTTTCTGACAAAATGGGTGGAAGAAGTGAAAAAGGCCGGCATAAAAAAAATTACCGGCCAGATCATTGCCGACGGATCGTTATATGACAATGAAGGGGTGAATCCCAAATGGACCTGGGAAGATATTGGCAATTATTATGCTGCCGGGGCATACGGGATCTCGTACATGGACAACACGTACCAGTTGGTTTTAAGGTCTGGGCCTGTGGGATCAACACCCGAAATCCTGCGGATAGTACCTGAGATGCCTGCCATGACATTCGAGAATCAGCTGAAAAGTACAACCATTGAATTTGACAGTGCCTATTTTTATGGGGCACCACACTCTTATTTACGGAGTATCCGTGGAGAAATACCGGCAAATAGGATCGAATATATTATCAAAGGGGATATTCCGAACCCGGGATTATTACTGGCAGAACACTTTCAGGAAAAACTGACAGAGAGTGGAATAGCCATTCACCAACTGCCTTCGGACATTGTTCCCGAAAACATGGGCAGAAGGGTTATCCTGGTTCATGAATCCCCGGAATTAAGCGAAATTATAAAGGAAACGAATGTGAAGAGCAACAACGGATATGCAGAACAGATTTTCAGGTATCTGGCTACTACAAAAAATCCGGTTGCTACTTCCAACAGAGCTGTGCAGGTAGTCAGGTCATTCTGGAAATCAAAAGGATTACCTGTCGAACAGCTGTTTATGTATGATGGCTGTGGACTTTCACCTGTTGATGCGGTATCCTCGCAGTTTTTTGTAGACCTGCTGGTCTACATGCAAACAATCAGTCCCTATAAAGAGGCTTTCTTCAATTCATTACCTGTATCAGGAAAAAGCGGCACCCTGACAAACTTTCTTCAGAAATCAGCCTTACAAGGAAAAGTTCATGCAAAGAGCGGTACGATTTCACGGGTAAAATGCTATGCCGGATATGTTGATGTCAAGCAAAAAAACTACGTATTTGCCATCATGGTAAATAATCCAAATGGTACCTCAAAAGCAGTAAACAAGAAAATTGAAGAGTTCTTGCTAAAGCTACCTGTAAATAACAACTAAAAGGAATCATCAGAATTAATCAACAGTACGGCTTAATGCCGCTCTGTCGATTAACACCATGCTATAATGAAAAAACTATATATCAAACAAACTGTTTCAACCAATGCCCTGGCATGGGAAATGAACCGTGAAAAGGAACTGGCTGACGGGTCCCTGGTATATACTGATTTTCAAACGGATGGGAAAGGTCAGCCCGGCAATACCTGGGAGTCGGAAAACAGCAGGAACCTGTTATTCAGCATGGTACTCCACCCCCATCATGTACCTATGGATGAATTGTTCCTGGTGTCAGAACTGGTCAGCATATCCATCAAAAAAGCCTTGGACATGCATGTTCATGACATAACCATCAAATGGCCGAATGATATCTACTGGAAGGATAAGAAATTAGCAGGGATATTGATTGAGAACTCACTGCAGGGGAATAAAATAAAAACTGTGGTTATTGGCATTGGGTTGAATGTAAACCAAAAAGAGTTCAGGAGCAATGCCCCAAACCCTGTTTCGTTATTACAGATTACACATAAAAGGATCAACAGGAAGCAACTGCTACAGCAAATTTGCCATAATTTAATGGAAATGTATGCAGCATTTGATAAAGATACTATCCAGGCAGAATACGCATCTTCGCTGTATCGAAAAGAAGGTTTCCACTCCTACCGTGCTGGTGGGGTTGACTTCATGGCAAAGATAGCTGAGGTTCATCCGGATGGACAACTAATCCTTGAGAAAGAAAACGGGGAAAGGGTTGGTTTTTATTTTAAAGAAGTTCGATTTATTCTCTAAAACATTCCAATAAACGAAAGGGCGAACTTCATTCACTGATAATTTAAACCGGAGACGAAAAATATTCTACTTTTCGTCTTTTATCTCTTCAAAATCGACATACTCGCCTTCCTTTTGATCAAAGATCTTCGACTTGCCGGTAGGTTGTTCAAAGTCCTGCGACTGTGTATCCTGTGACTGGTTATTCCTTTTCCCGAACGAAAACAGTGACCGGATAAACCCAAAGATGGACAGGATAATAAACAGGCCAATGAAAAGAATAAATAATAGTATGGCAAAAATAAAACTCATAACTTTTTGATTTATTTAAAACACTTCTTTAGCCACCCGTTTTACGCTTTGAGTAGCCATCATACTGTAGAAATGGATGCTTGGAACGCCAAAAGCGATCAAATCCCGTGCCTGGGCGGTACACCATTCAACGCCTACTTCCTGAGCCTCATCATCGGTCTTGCATTTACGCAGTTCAATAGCAAATTCTTCAGGGATATCGGTATGAAATATCTTTGGCAATACGGTCAGCTGGTTCGTTAATGTGATCGGCTTGATACCGGGTATAATCGGCACATTGATTCCGGCAGCCTTGCATTTGGTAACAAAGTCATAGTACTTTTTGTTATCAAAAAACATTTGTGTCACCAGGTATTCAGCACCTGCATCTACCTTCTGTTTTGCATAACGGATATCCGAATCCAGGTTAGGAGCTTCATCATGCTTTTCAGGATAACAGGCCATTCCATACGTGAAAGGAGTTACCGGAGACTTCATTTTCGAACCATCTAAGAACAAGCCCTGGTTAAAATTGTTCACCTGTATCTGTAGTTCCGTAGCATTCTTATAGCCTGTAGGAGAAAATTCACGTTCATGCTTGGCTTTGTCACCACGAAGTAACAACAGGTCCGTAATACCCAGGAATTGCAAATCGATAAGTGCA
>Ga0302286_10002915_pt1 | contig 11720 bp, 11 predicted proteins | sample III_Fen_E2_3_FD_198765 | JGI IMG/M metagenome (GOLD analysis project Ga0302286, IMG submission 198765) | Peat permafrost microbial communities from Stordalen Mire near Abisko, Sweden - III_Fen_E2_3 | ecosystem: Environmental > Terrestrial > Soil > Wetlands > Permafrost | place: Sweden: Abisko...
ACGTAAATCCAGTGTTGATGACAGTCCAGTGGTAACCCTTGTCGGCCGATCGCGAGACTCCACCAGCAGGTGGGTTATTACTGGAAACGTACATCTTGCCAGTCTTGTCGAACTGTATCCACCAGTTCTGCGTGGCGAGTCCGGTGTTGCCGATCTTTTGCCAGACGGGCGCCAGTTTAGTAGGTGAGTAATTGCCGGAGGTATTGAGATCTGCTTGCGCAAACAGCAAGCTGCATGACACTGCTGCAAAGAGTAGCGAAAGTGCCCACTTAGAGATAATTTTCGACATCTGTAGCCTTCTCCAATGATTTATTAAGATTTGCGTCAACGCCTAGCGAGAGGGATGTTGACGATTGGGCGCCAGCGATGATGTGGGCTGCATCAGGGGAGCTGCTGGGCCGGTTGTAGGTGAGCGTCACGTCAATGGGAGCTACGTGCCGCTTGGCCTCAGTCGCGGAATTCCGCGAGTTTGGGCCTGAATAGGGTGCGAAGAATCCTCCTGATACCTAGGAACTCAGTTGTTGAGATTCACAAGGACTTTTGCACCTGACAAACCAAACTCAGGGTCATCATTTTCAACCACTTAAAGGCTAGTGATAGCGGCCTATAGGTGTAACATTTACAGTAACCATGAAAATGTTACTTGTTTCGGAAGTGGCGGTGTAAGACCTGACGAAAGGATGAGAGAAGCGACCGTGAACTGGTCTAGGCTGTTTATTGCGCCATTCGTGGTCACGAGGTGCCGCGGCTAACCACTGGTTACGGGAGCGAGGGATGCGCCGTTCCAGATAGCATGGATGGGACTGCCGCAAAATCATCAGCGCCACGCACTTGCCATCAGGGCAACCGTGCATGCTAAGACGAACCGAGCTTGCGATTTACCAGAGCAGAAGGCGGTTGCTATTTGGAGAATTCCACGCTAACCTTGAGCGCCTTAGAACCGCTGGCTGATCGAGCGGCGCAAGTCAACTCTCTGGGACGGTACAAAGCATGTCATCTGGCCAAGATATCGGTTCTTTAAACCCACCCAACGCTGCTGATTCCGGCTCCGTTCCTTTGGCCCAAGCGCAGGACCTTGCTCTCACGGTCACAATGTATTTCGAGGGCGGCAATTCTGCGTATCAGGCCCTGGCCGATGACTTCGACGGCATGGGAACATCGTTCGGACTGATCCAGTGGAACTTCGGAGCAGGGACCCTGGGCCCGTTGCTCCTCAAGATGATGAACGCCGATCCTGCGGCCTTCGCCGGCTGCTTCGGAGCCAACGCCAACTTCGACGCTTTGAAGAGCGCAATTACGGCGGCCAGTGTGTCCCAGCAGTTGATCTGGGCCAGGCGATTGATTGCCTCCAACCGGGCGGCGTGGAAGGCAGCGTTTGTAGCAATCGGGACGAATCCCACGTTCAACCAGATACAACGTCAACAGGCGATTACTCATTATCATGCGCGCGCTCTGACGGTCATTGCCAGTCTTCGTCGCATCAGTTCGGACCTCATGGTCAACGTCGAAGTCAGGAGCTACGTGGCCATCTTCGACCTATGCGTGCAGCAGAATGGAATCGACAATGTCCTGGACTCCATCAAAGCTAAAGTATTGGCAGCAGCGCCAACGACCCAGCTCGCGCTGGTGACGATGGCGGTCCAGCAGCGAGCGCTCTCTGCAAAGGCCAAGTATGTCGCCGACTGCATGAGCCGCAGAATGGGGATTCTTACCGGCGCCAACTATACGGCGACGGAAAACGGAGTTTCTTCCACGCGGCAAAATCCAAAACTCGGACTGATCGCCGCTGTGGGGACCAAGTTTGTTGAAGGTTTGTAATCGTCTCGCAGCGATTTGTCTGGTGTGGGCGTGTGTCTGCCTGGCAGAAGATGCCGTCACGCAGCCAGCCTGTGCCGATGGCGTCTGTGTCTTTAATGTGGTTTCGACGGCTCTGATTGTTCCACCGTGCGCTGATGATTCCGTTTTGGTGGCTTACAGCCAGTCGAGCGGAGCCACGCTTATTCAGTGCAGCGACCCGTCGGATCCGGAGGACAACAAAGCATTCGTGTTTGACCGGCATGAGGCGACCTCCGAATCGTATGAGTTTCGCGGCGGGCGGTTTGTCCGGCCGGACTACCTCGCAACGGCAGTGACCGAAGGAATTCCCGACAAGATGGGTGCCGTGCCGCTGTGCGCAGTAAAGGATCGGCGGGCAGCTGCGGCCGGTGAGCTACTCCTGGCCGACAAGCAGCCGAACGACTCGCAAGCCGCTCCGTACTGCTACCGAATTCATTATGTTGTTGCGGGGAAAGGGACTCTGCGAATTGTCGGGGGCGACGGAAGGGAACTGCCCGCCATCGCGCCGACGGAGATTGAAGCGTGGGCGAAGTTGCGCGAGGTTCTTTCGCCTTACCTTCCGAAGGGAAGCACTAGTGCGGCATTGCCGACTAGGGCTCAGTTGGGCTTAGTGAGCAGCGACAAGGCGCGCTTGTTCCAGGCGCCAAGCTTGGAAAGCGCCGGCAAGATGTATCTCGTGAAGGGCGATCAAGTAGAGATCATCGACGACACTAAGTTCGACGCGGGATGGTGCAAGATTCGCTATGTCGGGAAGTCCGGGAGACCGATCGTAGCGTGGATGCAATCCAGCGACCTCAGCCGATCGCAGAAGTAGGGCGTTGCTCTTCGCTGGCGCGTTGAGTCCATGTGTTGCTTCGACTCATCCCGCAACTTGCGGAGACGGTGATGGCGGCGCGACCTGCGGCTCGGTCAGACTCTCCAGTTCCATCTTGATTCCTCCCACCGAGGCAGCGACCCAGTTGTAGAGCAGCGTCATCAGAGCGCCAACGATGAAACCGAATAGCCCGTACAGAAATGGTGAAAGCGCCGCGAAGACCAACACGCCAATCATGCCGAACTTCTGTTGGCCCGGGGCGGCCGCCAATCCCACCAAGCCGATAAGCACCAGAAAGAGAGCCACGACGACTCCAATGGCCATGTGAAGAATGCCGTATATTTTGGCGCAGGAAAGTACATCTACCGAACGAAGTCGCACCATGGTTCCTCCTACCTCAATTGAAACTTCGCCGCGAAAGCGGCATTCACCTGTTCGCTCTGCCCACGCGGAACGCTAAGCGTCTTCCATTGCGCGCCGGTCCAGTGCTCGGATAGAAAGATGATTTGCCCTGTGTGTGGAGGGAGTACTGCTTAGCCTGACGGCTGCAGCACGGTGTAGGGTTGGCGGCGGATAGTGACTTCGCGCGAAAGATCGTCGGGGCCCAGACTTTTCGCCGTGTCGAGCACCAGTTGCCAGCAGGTCTCCATGTCGCCATGATTTCACTGCGACGCGCTTAGGGCAACAGGGAATTCCTGGTCGCGGTTGCGGTCGGGCTTCTCTCCATCGCTGGTGAGGAAGTCGGTAAAGCGAGAGCGCATGTTGCCAGCGATGTGTTTCATGATGACGGCAACGCTGTTGGACTCGGCATCGAGTGCGGCGAAAAATTGCTCGTCGTTGAGTTGCTGCATGGCAGAGTCAGCCTGCCGCTGGATGCCATGCAGGCTGCGAATTGCCTCCTCTAAATACATCGCGCCGATGTCGGACATGCGCACTCCTCCTGCACCGATTTTCGTATTGACAGTGCAAAAGAAACACTCCGGCCAGCCCGTCGGGCGAGAAGTGTGAGCCGTCGCCCGAGCCTGAAGTCCGGTTGCGCCGTTCCCGTAGGGCATGAGATGGCGGGCGACGCAACAACTTTTTTAAAGAATTTTGTTGACATCGCCATGTAGTAACCGCAATATGTAGTGCTAGGCATGGTGCTCATCCAATATTTTGAGTAGGCATGGAGAGCAGCTAGGCCAAAACGCAAACCTTCAAGGGAGAAGGTTTCAAGGAGGCAACACCTTATGGCAACCAAGAAGAAAGCACCTGCGAAGAAAAAGGCCGCGAAGAAAAAGAAGCACTAACGACCGTGCGGGGCTTCGGCCTCGCGATTTTTTTGACGAAAACAACTGGCCTCCGCGACTTTGCTCCGGGGGCTTTTTGCTGGCCGCGCGAAGAATAGAAGCGGTTGTCGGTTGTTCGCATCACGTGATCGTGCTAGAAGAAAGCGGTACGTAGACCAGTACTGAGGGTTAGCGACTTTGGTGCGGGTTGCGGCGAGATTCGCATGAGCGAGACAAAAAAGAAAGCGCGCAAAGCGGGTGCCAGCCCGGAGCCGGTAATCCCCGACAAGCTCTACTTTCGTATCGGAGAAGTGGCAAAACTGTGCAAGCTCGAGGCATACGTGCTGCGCTTCTGGGAGTCAGAGTTCTCTCAGCTCAAACCAGTGAAGAGCTCCACCGGTCAGCGCATGTACCGTCAGCGCGACGTGGAAAGCGTGCTTCGCATCAAGAAGCTGCTGTATGAAGAGGGCTTCACCATCGCAGGCGCGCGGCAGCAGTTAAAGGCCGAAAGCAAGGCGGCCGTGGCGCAGTCGGGATTGCCTTTCCCCAAGCAGGGGCGGAGCGACAATCTGAAGAAAGTACGTCAGGGACTGCAAGAAATTCTCGTGCTCCTGAAGAAGAAGCGATAGGCATCTCTCTGGGCATGCTGCTCTGGCGGAGTGCGAAGAACATCTTGGTATAGTCCCATCATGGCATCCAGCATAGACACCGCGGCTCGCATGAGTGCAGCGGACATGCGGCTAGCCGCGCAACGCCGCGATACCCGAATCCTGATTTGGGGGATAGTGCTTCTGGGCGCGCTCCTGCGTGTTTATGCCTTGGGAGCCAAGAGCTTCTGGCTCGATGAGATAGCCAGCGTGGTGATCGCTCGCATGCCGGGCAACTCGTTTTGGCACTGGATATGGACCGAGGAAGGCAACATGGCGCTGTATTACGTCATGCTGCGACCATGGCTGGATATCCATCTGGGTGAAGCCACGATACGGGTACTGTCGGTAGTGCCTGGCGTGGCGGGCATTCCTGTCATCTACCTGCTCGGAAGGCGGCTGTTTGGCCGGGGTGTTGGATTGCTTGCTTCATTCTTGTTCGCCGCAAGTACTTGCGCCGTAGTGTATTCGCAGGAGGCGCGCGGCTACAGCTGGGTGCTGCTGGGAACAATCGTTTCGACCTACTTGTTCATTCGGCTGATCGAGCGGCCTTCGTACGCGATGGCGTTTACGTATGCTCTGGGCGCGGGAGTCACGTTTTACTTTCATTATTTCGGACTATTGGTTCCCCTGGCACACGCAGTGTCGGTGGTCGCGTTGCCCAAGCCGCAGCGTCCATGGAAGCAGTTATATGCAGCGGGAGCGCTGATGGCGGTCTTCGCCACGCCGGTTCTGTGGATGATCCATATCCAGCCGGGACGTCATCTGGATTGGGTGCAGAGGCCGTCGCTTCTGGAGCTCTATCACCTCGGCGTATTTCTGGCTGCAGAAAGCGGCAAAGGAGTGGGCTCGGTGCTGCTGGCAGCCGAGCTGGTGCTGGTCGGCTTGTTCTTTCGAATGATGATGGCGAGGCGAAAGAACTCGGGACTAATGGCAGCGAATGTGGGCGCAGCAACTGGCTCGGTCAACCGGGACTTCTTTCCGTACGCTCTGGTTACAAGCGGCATTCTCACTCCGGTCATCTTCACTCTGTTGGTTTCGTTCGTTCGGCCGATATTCTTCCATCGCTTTCTGATTATTTGTCTGCCGGCATGGTTGCTGGCGGTGGCGGTCGGTATGCGCGAGGTATCGCCGGTTCGCTGGCGAACACCCGTGATTGCCGGGGTGTGCGCGCTGTCGCTGGTGAGCACGGCGCTTTCGTATTCGCGGGTTCGCGAAGACTGGCGCGGGGTGGCCAACTTCCTCATCGACAACGCGCGGTCGCAGGATGCAGTGGTGTACTACCGGGGAGTGGGCAATTTTGCGGCTGAGAATTACCGAGATTGGCTTCCCGGAGGGGCCGGAAACCGCCCCACTCCGGTGGAGGTCGGCGCACCGGGAGCGGACTGGCGATCGAAGATCGTGAGCGCACCGCGTGTGTGGCTGGTGGAGTATCCGTCGAACATAAGCGACGATACGTCGCGTGCTGTCGAAGCAGAGTTGCATAGCCGTTACACGCAGGTTGCGTCGAAGGGGTTCCGGGCGGTGACAGTCACCGAGTTCGTGGCGAAGCCGTAAACGTTGGCTGGTAGCGGGTGAATAAGGACGACGATGAAGACCAACGCAGTCCGATTGCTCGATTCTCTTGGCGTGCACTATGAGTTGCGCGATTACGAGGTCGACCCCGAAGACCTCGCCGCGGAATCCGTGGCAGCGAAGATCGGCATGCCTTCTGACCAGGTTTTCAAGACGCTTCTGGCGCGCGGCGACCGCAATGGGCCGTGCTTCGCGGTGATTCCTGGCAATTACGAGCTCGACCTGAAGGCGCTGGCGAAGTTGAGCGGCGACCGCAAAGTGGAACTGGTATCGCTCAAAGAAGTGCAACCTCTGACCGGCTACATTCGGGGCGGGGTGACAGTGCTGGGCGCGAAGAAAGACTATCCGGTATTTGCCGATGAGACCATCGAGTTGTGGGACGTGATTTCCATTTCTGCTGGGGTCCGCGGAACCCAGGTGCTGCTTGCGCCGGGAGATTATCTGCGGGTCACGAAGGCGACCATCGGGCAGATCGGACGGGAGAAGGTTGCTGGATAGCCCGCGCGAGTTATCCCGTGGCAATTCACTTTCCCTCGAGGAATGCGGCTATTGCCGGCACAAGCGTCTTGACCTCGCAGCCAGGAGCTGAGTGGCCGCAATCATCATCGAGCACCAATAGCTTTGCGTTCAGCAAGTGCGCAAAGTCGATAGCAGGTTGCGGAGTGACGGTGAGATCGTTCTTTGAAGCCACAACGAACACCTTCGCCTTCACAGCCGCGGCCGCTTGCTGCATCGATCCGCCGAACGTTTGCGAAACATCGAGCGCCATCATGGCCTGTGACTGACGGATTTTGTTATTCGCATCGGAGCCCTCATTCTTGCCCCGCGCCTGGGCCATTGCCTGCATTACCTGTTCGCGGGTCGCGGTCTGGTTGAAGTGTTCCGGTGAGCTGAGGAACAGGTCTCCGAACTGCGCTTCCGCGGTACGGGCCGGGTTTTTCTTGTAGTTCCCCTTATTCCACGCTGGGTCATTCGTGATGGCATCGATCTGCGTCTGCCACAGCACGAGGTCGTAAGCAGCGAGCCGCGGAGAGCCGACAATCGGAATCGCTTTGTCCATGAAGTCGGGATAGGCGACGATCCACTGAAACGTTTGCATGCCCCCCATCGAAATACCCATCACTGCTTTGAGGTGATGGATGCCGAGGACGCGAGTGAGTAACTCGTGCTGCGTTTCGACCATATCGCGAATGGTGATGCGCGGGAACTTCATGCGCGGCTGGAGGGTGCTGTTGGAGGGCGACGAGGAAACGCCGTTGCTGAGGGCGTCAACGGTGATCACAAAATAGAGGTCGGGATCGGCGAACTTGTCTTTGACGATGGCGTCCTGAAGTTGCTCGGTCGTGCCTCCAGCCCAGGTAGGAAAGAGGATGGCGTTGGACTTGTCGGCGTTAAGGGTTCCGTAGGTGCGGTAGCCGATGCGGCACTCCCGAAGGATTTCTCCGCTCTGTAGCTTAATGTCGCCAAGGTTGGCAAACTGCTGTTTCTGGGCTGATGCAACAGAAAGAAGCAGGAATACACAAAGGGCATGAAGGACGAAGCGGCTCTTGGACATGACATGGAATGTTAGCAAGTCGGCGTTCCTAACAGGCACAGTATTTCCTAAAATTACTTGATGCACGGTCGTTTAGAATCAATGGTTTGGGAGGAAATTGTTCGCAAGTCACTGACTCTATAGATAGTTATACGTATCCATGTCTGCCCGTAGGACTTAGCGGGCACTCTTCCAAAATGGGAATCGACACGTCGGGGGTACCCCCCTCCCCCTCTCGAATATTTGTTTTCATGGAGATACGGTACATTCCCAATGCAAAATATTGGAAACAAAGTAGTTGCAGGCAAATTATAGAAAATAGGGGACTTAGCTGGAAATTTTTGGAAGATGCACGGGTGGCTGGAGGATCGCAGGCAAGAACGCGCAAGTCAACAGGACCCCATCACAGGTCGAAGCTCCTACTAAGGACGTGGGTATTCTCTGGCTGCCAACTCGATGAAAGACAGCTCTCCCTCGTCTTGTCGTTGAAGTGTAGGACTCTCCGACATGCACAAGATAGGACGCAGGTCACACAGCAGAGTGATAGAGGCTGTCAGCTTTCAGCCGTTAGCCATTAGCTGTTAGCCGTCAGCTAACCGCAGAATTCATTAGGAGACGACAGGGCCGGGGAACCCGCAAGATTGTTTCATTAAGGACGGGAGTTGACGAAGGCATACCGCGTGGTCGAAAGCGAATCTCTGATGCGTAACGAAAACCGTGCCCAACCAAAGAAGTGTCCAGTCCCAGGACATTCCTTGCAGTTACTCGCTTGAACAGGGTGCAGCGCCGAAAGGACGATTGGAGTCGCTTGAAACGAAAACCCCCACGCAAGGTCGCTTCGCGTCCTTGAATCGGGACCCGATCTCCAAATTATTGATGTGGCAAGGGTTACGTGGGCCACCCGCCTCCGGCGTACGAAATGACCCACACGCTGAAGGGTGAATTGACGGCAGGCGATCGAACTATCCGGCAGACGTTCAGGAAGCGGGACCAGTTTGCGCCGGAGCTGATCTACTTCTCCGATTGCGTACTCAACGATCGGGAGCCAGAGCCTTCTGGCCAAGAAGGATTGGCGGATGTGCGAATCATTGAGGCCATTTTGGAGGCGGCGGATACGGCTCGACCGGTCGCGGTGAAAAAGATGGAGATCAAGTCTCGTCCAGATATGGAGCAGGAGATTGCGAAACCGGCGCTCCGTAAGGCGCCCCGATTGGTGAAGGCAGAGCCGCCAGCGGCGTAACTCGACTGCGACCCGACGAAACCCCCCACTCAAGCGGCCAAAGGAAAGCCGCTTGAATGGGGCACCCTGAACCTAAATTCTTACCGGGAGCTGATGTCGTGCAGGCGGCCGGCGTCGCGCAGGCGGTCGACGAGGCGCACGACGTCGGGCACAGAATTCGCAGCGAGCTTTTTCATGACGCTGCCACGCTGAGCTTTGATGGTCCTCTCGGTCGTGCCGAGTTCAAAGGCGATCTGCTTATTCAACATGCCTTGCGCGAAGAGCAAGCAAACTTGCCGTTCCCTCGGGGAGAGCTTCTGGAAGAGATCGCAATCCTGTTGCAAGGAATCGTTCGAGGCGTTCGCTGCATAAGAGCGATTGAGCGCGGCCTCGATTGCAGCCAGCAGTTCCTTGCTCTCAAACGGCTTGGTGAGGAAGTCCACCGCCCCAGCCTTCATTGCTTTGACCGAGGTGGGTACATCGCCTTGTCCGCTGATAAACACGATGGGGAGACGAGATTGGTAATCGGATATGACTTGCTGGAGTTCCAGACCGGTCATTTCGGGCATGTTCAAGTCGAGCAGCAGGCATGCCGGTCCGGTGGGAACGCCCGCGCGCAGAAACTCAGAAGCAGAGGAATAGATCTTTACGTCGTAGTCGTGAGATCGCAACAGACGCGAGACGCCGCGGAGCAGGTTCGCATCATCATCGACGACGTGGACGGTGCGTCCTGTGGCTTCGGGGGGTTCCACAACTACAACGATACTCCACGTCTGGACGGTGTTGAACCGGCTATGGTGCTAGGGGGCGGGATGCGCAGTGGGCTCGTACAGTAGTTTGTCAATTGCGGACAGCAGTTGCGATTCGTCGAACGGCTTGAGTACGCAAGGATGAGTCCCAATGGCGCGCGACCACTCGGGTGAATCCGTCTCGGCGTGGGCGGTGATGAAGAGACACGGAACTGGGATGCCGCCGTCGCGCAGGCGATCGCGGAAGGCGAAGCCATCCATGCCTGACAGTTGAACATCAACCACGAGGCAACGGTTGTCTGGCAATCCGGGATCAGCCAAGGCACTTTCCGCGGACTCGTAGGTGGTGCAGGCGTAGTCGTGCGACCGCAGCAGTCGCGAGACCGCGCTGCGAACGGAGGAATCGTCGTCGATGAGCGCTATGCGGATGAGTTCTCTGGCCTTTTCAGTCATTTGCCCCAACATCTAACGAGGGGGATAGTAGTAGGAAGAAAGTGACTCCCATTCACAAAATATCCAGTTATTCCTCGGGGGGCAATTGGACTTTGTGACAATGCCCTGGAGGGGGTGAATTCCTTCCGACCCTGGGCATACCTATCGTGTGGATCGTTTGCGTCTGTTCCTATAATCTTTGGAAGCATCCCACAACACTCAATGCGGAGCACTATAAAGGTCTGGCTGGTCCTTGCACTGCTGCCTGGGGCAATGGGCGCGGTAGCGCCTCCCAGTGCAGCGGCTGAACCGCCTCCGTTCAAGCGTGTTCTCCTTTTGCTGCCGTTCGAGGCTTCCCGTCCCGGCAGTGCGGTTTTCTTGAGGGGGATACAAGAGGGACTGAAGGCTTCGTATTCCGGTAGCGTCGATATTTCGACCGAGAATGTAGGCCCGATTCCTCCGGAGCCAGAAAACTTTCCCGCAAAGATTGACGATTGGATCGCCTACAAGTACACCCGGGTGAAGTTTGACGCCATCGTAGCGGTCACATTTCCCCCCGCTCGACTGGGGCAGGATTTGCGAGACCGGTTCTGGCCGGGAGCCGGTCTGCTGCTGGTGTTGATCGATGAAGAGCGTTGGGCGAATCCGGGATTGATTCCCCGCTCGGCTCGAGTGGGCCTCGCCCTGGACAACAAAGAGAGCGTTCGCTCTGCCCTGATAATGCTTCCCAATACTCAACGAGTCGTTGTATTGGGAGGAGCTTCGCAGCGAGACCGGCGAACCAACACCGAAATTGTGAAGTCGATCCGAGAACTGAATGCCAAACTGGAAATCGTTGACCTCACCGGTCTTCCTATGGAGGAGATCAAGGCGCGAATCAGCGCACTTCCGGAGCGAACGATTATCGTGATCGGCTCCTTCCTGTTCCTGCCCAGCGGCCAGAGGATGGATGTTCCGCAGCTGGTGGAAGAGTTTAACCAGGTTGCCAATGCCCCCCTCTTTGCCGATTCAGACATGTCGATGGGTAAAGGTGTGGTCGGAGGCGAGATAGTTAGCGTTCAGGGCGCCGCCGAAGTTGCGGGTGAGCAATTGGGACAACTGCTCAACGGCACGGACCCGGAGAGTCTCCCGACCCGGGAAGTAAAAAACTCGTTCATCGTGGATTGGCGGCAACTGAAGCGCTGGGGAATTTCTGAGAGCACGTTGCCGAAGGGCGCAACCGTACTGTACCGGCAGTCGACAGCGTGGGAGCAGTACGGCCGCTACATCGTGGGCTTTGTTTCTGTCTTTGTCCTCCTGCTTTTCCTGGTGGCATTTCTGTTGATTGAACGCCAACGTAGACAGAAAGAAGAGGACTTGAACTCCGCCATGCTTGAATCCTTGCCGGGGCTGGCCGTGCTGGTCAATCGGCAAGGAGTGATCCTGAGGACCAACCAGGTCGAGAGGCAAGCTACGGCTATTGCGGACTCAGAACCAGACACAGCACGACCTGGACAAATGTACAGCGATTATCTTAGCCGGCTGATTGGTCAAGAGGACGGCTCAGCAGCGGTCGCGTCTATCGAGCCGGTGATTGCCGGGGCGAGGGCCAGTGCAACTGCTGAGCTGCCACTCTCGTCAGTTGGCCGATGGATCGAGGTACGTGC
>Ga0302286_10002916_pt1 | contig 11720 bp, 8 predicted proteins | sample III_Fen_E2_3_FD_198765 | JGI IMG/M metagenome (GOLD analysis project Ga0302286, IMG submission 198765) | Peat permafrost microbial communities from Stordalen Mire near Abisko, Sweden - III_Fen_E2_3 | ecosystem: Environmental > Terrestrial > Soil > Wetlands > Permafrost | place: Sweden: Abisko...
AAACGCAAGTATCTGGTACATCGGTATCGGGAAGATGATCATCAAGACGCCGAAGGTTGTATCCTTGCCATATACCTTTGCTGTCTCGAGTGTCACAAGAATCTGGACGACAATATTTGCGAATGGGATAAAGTAGAGTACGATCCACCAAAGTGGACGACCTACGATTTCAAGTTGGACAATATTGTTATATATCGGTACGATCGCAGCCCATCCTGGCTTTCCAGCCTTCGTGAACAACTTCCACATGCTGATGACGGTGATAACAACGAGCACCATAATAAACAGCCACATGACTACCATAAATCCTCCAAGTGCTGCACCTTGTTCAGGGGTGAGACTTGTTGATGTTGTCGTGATCGTAGTGCTGTAGTCGTACGTTGAGTCCATACATACTCCTTCTCTAATGTTGCAATTATATGCCGCTTTTGCGGTTTGACTTAATTGTACATGATTATGGCTACATTCGCTACGACTCGCGCGAGTTCCTTTCCAAACGTTGGGAGCTCTGTTATATTCAGTACTATGTCAACACTAATTACCAATCTACTCATATTCGTACCTGTGGGCTTGGCAATCGTATACAGCGCATACCTTGTATACTGGCTGCTACAGAAGTCTCAGGGCGACAAGGAAATGATTAGCATTTCCAAGGCAATTCAAGAAGGCTCGGCGGCATTTTTGAATCGTCAATACAAAGCCGTCGCAGTCGTTGCAGCCATCTTGGCTGTCGTCATCGGTTTGACGCTCGGCTGGGTAACTGCAGGCGCCTTTCTGGTCGGCGGGTTCGCTTCGGCAATCACCGGCTACATCGGCATGAATGTCGCCGTCCGTGCAAACGCACGAACCGCAGCTGGTGCCAAGGCCGGTCTTGGCGTCGCACTCGACATCGCGTTCAAGGCGGGTTCAGTGACAGGTCTACTGGTCACTACGATCGGCCTGCTCTCGGTCGCAGGTATATACTACTTAACTGGTCACAACGTCGACGCACTTATTGGGCTGAGCTTTGGAGCAAGCCTGGTGTCTATCTTTGCACGCCTCGGTGGAGGTATCTACACCAAAGCCGCAGACGTCGGTACGGACCTCGTCGGAAAAGTCGAAGCAAACATCCCCGAAGATGACCCACGCAATCCTGGTGTCATCGCTGACCTCGTCGGCGACAATGTCGGTGACTGCGCAGGCATGGCAGCAGACCTATTCGAAACGTATGCCGTGACGCTCAGTGCGGGTATTCTGCTGGGTGCGATCGCTGTCAAAACGGGCGTCGGCTCAGTTGAGCTTCCACTCGTACTCGGTGGCGTATCTATCCTTGCGTCTATTGCAGGCACGTTCTTCGTTCGCCTGGGTGCCAAACAATCAATCATGGGTGCGCTATACCGAGGCATGATCGCTTCACTAGTGCTCTCTGCAGTCGGTTTCTATTTCGTCATCAATACTATGTACGGCGGAAGCGCCGAGGGCATGAAGCTCTACTTCGCAGCACTTATCGGCCTTGCAGTCACAGGACTCATGGTCATCATCACAGACTATTACACCTCGAAAAATTATCGTCCTGTTAAAGAGATTGCAGCCGCATCTGACTCTGGTCACGGTACAAATGTTATCGCTGGCCTTGCGGTAGGCCTCGAATCAACTCTCTTGCCGGCTATCGTCATCGTGGCGGGTATCCTGGGTAGCTTCGCGCTCGCTGGTATCTTCGGTGTCGCAATCGCATCCGTCGCCATGCTCTCAGTAGCAGGCATCATCGTGTCTATCGATTCATTCGGCCCTATCACCGACAATGCAGGCGGAATTGCTGAAATGAGTAAGCAACCCGCATCTGTACGCAAGATTACCGACGCACTTGATGCAGTCGGAAACACAACCAAAGCGGTTACGAAGGGCTACGCTATCGCGAGCGCCGGTCTCGCTGCGCTGGTACTGTTCTCGAGCTATACACAAGAAGCAGGTAGCATCGCCTTTGACCTTTCGGATCCAAAGGTTCTTGCTGGTCTTCTTCTCGGCGTCGCGATGGTCTACTACTTCGGCGCCTTGACGCTTCGTGCTGTCGGCAAGACAGCCGGCACTGTTGTCGATGAAGTTCGTCGTCAATTCCGTGAAATTAAGGGCATCATGAGTGGCAAGGCTAAGCCGGAGTACGGTCGCGCAATCGATATCGTGACTAAGGCTGCGATCAAAGAGATGATCGTTCCTGCCCTGATTCCCGTCGTGAGCGTGCTGGTTGTCGGCTTCGTCCTCGGCAAGGCGTCCCTCGGCGGTCTCCTTATCGGTGTCATCCTCGGTGGCCTTTTCATGGCTATCAGCATGACAACTGGTGGTGGTGCCTGGGACAACGCCAAAAAGTACATCGAAGATGGTGCATTTGGTGGTAAGGGTTCTGAAGCTCACAAAGCAGCTGTCACCGGAGACACCGTTGGTGATCCCTACAAAGACACTACTGGTCCAGCTATTAACCCACTCATCAAGGTTGCGAACATTATCGCACTTTTGATTGTCGGGCTACTCCACTAGAAATACTTAGACAAATACGAAACTCGCCACCTCATTGTGGCGAGTTTTCTATATGACACCATATGAGAGCGTCGTCGTAGTATAATAGCGACATGCTCGTAATCGGACACCGTGGCGCGGCTGGTCTCGCCCCTGAAAATACCATGAAAGCGTTAAAAGCTGGGTTTGATGCTGGTGCTGACATGTTAGAGGTGGATGTCCGCCTGACAAAAGATAATCAAATCGTCGCGCTTCATGACTCTCGGTTAACACGTACCCATCATCACCGTGAGGCAGTCGCTGGTGTTACCTATGAACAGCTGCAGCTCCTCACGAAAGATTTGCCCGTTCCCCTGCTTGCTACCATTCTTGATAAGTATTTCGGTAAGATACTGCTCAATATCGAGGTAAAGTCGCGCGGATGTGGCGAAGCGGTACTTGAATTGCTGATAACTGGCTACATAAAGAAGGCGAGCGATTGGGATAAATTCATCATTTCGTCATTTAAAGGTACCGAGCTTAGCCACATCCGTAAGCTCGCACCAAAAGCCAACCTCGCCATGCTTCATAATGAGAACCCTTTCATCTTCATCGCCTATCAACGAAGTATCGGGTTCACTGCAGTCGGATTCCATCGACTTTATCTCAACCCGTTGGCGCTCGCCATCGCGAAAAAAGCTGGGCTATTTATCTACGTCTATACTGTCGACCGCGTCGGCGCACTGCAACTTCTCGAGGACCAAGGCATTGACGGTATTGTCACTAACTATCCCAACAAATTTATTGCCGCGCAGAATAATCCGAAGACAGAGTAGTATTATTTCCGATTTTCGATGAATTCTCGGATATTGAGCGCGGCAGTAGCGCCCTCACCTACTGCACTTGCGACTTGCATAGTTGCGCCACTACGCACATCACCGCTCGCGAAGACTCCGGGCATATTTGTCATCAGGTGAACGTCTGTCTTGATCAGTTTGCGTTCGTCAAGTTCAATACCGCTGCCTTCGAGAAACTGGGTGTTTGGCTTAAGACCGATAAACACGAAGACGCCATCAATATCGAATGTCGTTGCAACACCTTCTTTTGTCGCTGTTACCTTCACGACTTTGCCTGATTCATCAGCCACAATAGCTTCGGGTGTTGTCTGGAGATGAACGGTTACCTTCCCATTATCAATAAACTGCTGAAGATCACGTTGCAAGACTTCACTCGCTTTGAGAGTACTTCGTACTAGCAGATCGATATGACTCGCGAAACGCGTGAGAAACAATGCCTCTTGGACGCCCGAATTGCCACCACCGACAACGACGAGTCGTTTATCTCGGTAAAAGGCACCGTCACAGGTTGCACAGTAGTGCACGCCGCGACCGTAATACTCTGCTTCGCCAGGAATACCTAATTTATTGTAGTCACTCCCTGTAGCGACGAGAACGGCTCGCGCCTTCACTTCATTACCATCGACTGTCAGCACACGATACTCACCTTCGTCACGAATAGCACTCACGTCACCGTATTCAATCTTCGCACCGAATCGTTCAGCCTGACGCTGGAGTTCATCGGCCAATTTCATACCTTCGATTCCGTCAGCAAATCCGGGATAGTTATCTACCTTATCAGTAATAGCCGCGAGACCACCGACGACAGCTTTTTCATACAATGTCGTCGCGATATCTTCGCGTGTGGTATAAATTGCGGCAGCGAGCGCACTGGGTCCCGCACCGATCATAACTACTGGGTGAATATCTTCCATCTTTGCCCTCCGTTTTTTAGGTTGTACTCTTTAATAGCTCTGGTGGAATTGCAGGTTGGACAATTGTCTCTGGCGCAGATATAGCCATCACGACAAACATCAGTGGGGTATTTGCTGGGATATCATCACCTTTAGCCACATCCTTGTACGCCTTATCGGATGGTATCGTCAGCTCACGTATGCCACCGATCTTCATACCCTTAATTCCCTCTTTCCAACCTTCGATGAGGCTCGCGTTATCGAGGCCAGTACTGACGGCAATCGGTGCCTTGAGGCTACTGGTCGCTGTATCGATCGACTGATCAAATATCTTCGCTTTCGGGTTCCAACCAATATAATATGCGGCAAATACCGTCGTACCAGTTATCTCTTCGCCGGTACCGATGACGAGATCTGTTTTGATAAGATCCTTGACGCTATCACGGTCAAACGTACGCACTCGAGATGCATAGGGTGCAAACGTTGCGTAGTGCGTAGCCGAGAGTTGGGTTGCCTGCGCAGCAACTTTCGCCTGATAGTCTTTGTAGTCAGATTGGTACTGCGAGAGCGCAGTTTGGTATGCGGACGCATCTTGTGCCTGGTTTTTAGTCGACAAAATCATTACCGCAAATCCACCTATCGTACCGACGACGGTCACTATCAGAATCGTCAGGATGCCCCAACGTTGGAACTTTGTCGTTGCCATATTACCCCTTCACATTAAAATCGTTACTGCCTATTATAGCAGATACAATTCACTGATTACTACTTGCGTAGTTGAGTAAAGGCGTTACGATAGACGGCGACGAGTGGAACGATGAGGGCAAGGACAACCGGACCTCCAAGCGCTAATACGAACGGTACATTGGTCATATCTGGCACGAATTGGCGAGTGATAATCGCCGGGACGAGTATCGCGAGAAACCACACTAGCGCCATCACGCCGACAAGATAGGTTGCGAGCAATACCATGTACTCAATTCTTTGTGGCTTTTCGCGATAGAACATGAGCAGATACATCGAACCGCGGAGTAACAGAGAGACCATCAGTAGTGCAATTGGCCACCAAAGCTGGGCACCTATCTCCATCAAGAGTGGGCTAAATGCAATCATGAATTGCGCGTAGGCAAATACGAGAATGGTATGCGTTACTTCTGTCGATGCCTGGATAAATACGAGGTTCCGAGAATGCTTTCGGGCACTAATCTTAAGCGTCAGCCATATCTCTATTAGACTAAATATAAGATAGATGACGACCGGGATAAGTAGGAATATATAAAATGCAACTACCATGATAGTTTCTCCGTTGCGCGCCAGTGGCGCGTCGTATATGCAAGCGCAAATAGCGTTGAAAGCGTGAGGACAATAAACAATATGATGAATATAATGAGACTACCCTTTATGTCCGCGCCGTGAGTAAGTGCAGCTGCGGTCGTTTGCTTGCCGACAACCGTCCATGTTTGCCGACCAAATTCAGTGATAAACCAGCCTAGCTCTACAAGCACGAAGCCGGTTACCCCAAGTGGAATCAAGCTGATACGAAGCCACTTGGGTAACGGTTTCTTGCGCCACACAAAGTAGATGACAGCCACCACGACCAGCGAAACAAGCCCGATCAACGCCATCTTGAGATCGAAGAGCATATGGACAATGAGCTGCGGCCATTGATCTCGCGGGTATTCATTGAGGCCTTTCACAACCGTATCGTTGTTATACCCGACCAGCAGACTAAGTGCACCCGGAACGACGATCCCTCCCGATGCATTACCGTTTGCGTCGATACTACCCCCTACCCGTAGTGGAGCATCTGACTGGGTTTTGTCGAGAATCTCAATTGCGGCGAGCTTCTGTGGCTGGGTGGTAGCGAGGTTGACAGCCGATTGGTGACCGAGCAGAGCCAGGATTACCAGTAATACTGCAATGTAGATCGCCACTTTACCCATCGTGAAGTGGAGAAAATCCTGAATTGCTTTGGGGTGCGAACGTAGGCTTCTCCACGCCATGTATCCGAGGAATAGGACGAACGTCGCAAAGATATAACTAAATACCGAGTGTGAGAACTCGAGCCAGGTCGTCACAGTGAATTGGCCTGACGGGTTATTCATATATGCGTTTACTGTGGTGATGAAGAATGCAGATCCTACTGTGCCGATACTGATCGGGATACCCATCCAAAAGTGTGAGCGTGTCCCTACTTTATGCATCGTGCCGAGATACCAACTTAGGAAAATTGCCTCGATCAGGAACATGTAGCCTTCTAGTTGGAAGAAGATTCCGACGTTTGGCCGTACTTCGTTGAGAAAGGGTGCCCACAATGTCGACATCTGGAGAGCGACAGCTGTGCCGGTGAATATACCTGCGACAACGAAGACCGCAGCCCATCGTGATAGTAACTTGACCGTAGTCCGCATCTTATCGTCATTTTTTCGCCATGCTCGCCACTCAAATATACTCATCAGGATCGGGATGCCGATCGAGAGCGCGACAACCACGATATGAAATGCCAGTGTGTGCCCAATTAACTGACGCGCGGCGTCTAGACTATCCATGTATATCCTTTATGCTTAAGCTAATATCTGCTATTATACAACCACTACTTCACTATGGACATACCAAAGAAATCACTACATGTAACTATCGTAGGCGGCGGATTCGGCGGTGTCCGTACGGCGCTGCAACTTGCAAAAGAACCCACGACTTCGGTTACTCTCATTAGCGATAAAGACGACTTCCAGTATTATCCGACACTCTACAGCTCAGCGACCGGACATCATCACCTCGAATCATGGATGCCCCTCGGAGAAATCTTTGCTGAACACCCCAATATTCATGTCTATATCGATACAATTACTGGTATTGATGCCGCTCACAAGCAACTCACCGGTGTTTCGGGCGCAACATACGATTATCAGACAGTCGTCTTCTCCATTGGTGTGGTGACGGCTTACTTTGGCATCCCCGGCCTCGAGACTTACGCGTACGGCATCAAGAGTGAGGCCGAGATAAAACGCCTCAAGCAGCGCCTCTTCATTGATATCGCCGAGCGCCATCAGGTTGATAAGAACTATGTCATCATTGGTGCCGGCCCGACGGGTGTTGAATTAGCAGCGGCGATGGGTACCTATATCAAACGGCTCTGTTCGCACTATGGGGTTCGTCGTCATAATGTGCGCATTCGTCTCATAGAAGCTGCGCCTCGCATATTACCTCGTTCGAGCGAAGCCACTAGTCGTCGTGTTGCGAAGCGACTACGCTCACTAGGCGTCAAAGTCGAAGTCGATACACGCGTAGAAAAGGAAAATGCGACCAGACTAATAGTAAGTGGTGGTACTGTCGAAAGTCATACAGTTATCTGGACCTCCGGCGTCACCAACCATCCATTCTTCGCGAAGCATCCCGAGGTATTCAAACTTACCGCAAAAGGACGTGTCGAAGTTGACGCTTACCTACGCGCAGCCGAACATGTCTACGTGATCGGTGACAATGCCGCAACGATCTACACCGGTCTTGCCCAAACCGCCCTCCATAATGCCGACTATGTCGCACACTCGATTCACGCAACGCATCAAGGTCAGACAGCGAATACGTATAGGCCTCGCCTCCCCGCACAAGCCATCCCGGTCGGTCACAGATGGGCGGTTATTGAGTGGCGAGCTATCCGAATCTACGGATGGATGGGTGCAGTTATACGCCGTTTTGCAGATCTTCGTGGATATACCGAGCTCTTACCGGTACATACCGCGCTCGGTGCTTGGCGCGCTGCCAACACCTACGAAGACGATTACTTTACGCCCACCGTCAAGCGAAACGTCCGCTAGGACGCGATATCGAAGCGTGCCAATTTCTTTTTGACAGATTCTGGCGAGCCCATCTGTAGCTTGAGTAGTTGTCCATAGATACCATCTGTCTTGGCAAGTTCCTCAGGTGTCCCAATTTCGTCGATACGACCATTGCGCAAGGTAATGATACGATCAACTTGAGCGATGGTGCTCAGTCTATGCGCGATGATGAGCGTCGTGCGCCCATCCATGAGATTATCGAGCGCATCTTGCACCTGATGTTCAGACCGGCTATCGAGGCTGCTAGTCGCTTCGTCGAGAATCAGGATAGGAGCATCTTTGAGAATAGCCCGCGCAATCGCGATACGTTGCTTCTGACCACCGCTCAACTTTAGCCCACGCTCGCCAATTTCGGTATCATATCCTTTTTCAAACTTCAAAATGAATTCATGTGCATTTGCTGCGCGCGCTGCCTTTTCGATATCCTTCAGCTTCACACCAGGCTTCCCATAGCCGATGTTCTCACGAATTGTCCCACTAAAGAGGGCCGGTTCCTGGAATACGACAGCGATTCGCTCGCGCAAGCTTTGTTGTGTAACACTCGTAATTGACTGTTCGCCGATTCGGATATCACCTTGATCAACATCGTAGAGTCGTAGTAATAGGCTCGTCAGAGTTGTCTTCCCTTCACCACTTTCACCTACGAATGCGACACGCTCACCTTCTTCAATCTTGAAATTGACGTGATGAAGCACCTCTTGCTCATTTGTGTAACCAAAGGACACATCGTCATAGGTGACGGACCCGCTCTCAACCTTCAGTGCTTTCGCTGACGACTTATCTTTGATTGCCGGTTCAATCGCCATCACTTCGAAATAGTCCTTACTCCCTGCAATTGCATGCTGCATACTATCAACGATGAAGCTCATATTGAAAATTGGGAATCGCATTTGTGTGAGTAGCTGTAGCAACAGTACCATGTCTCCAAGTGTAAAACGTCCGAGCGCAGTATAGGCGAAGATATACGCGACAGCCGCAAAGAATACGACATTCAGAATCAACCGACGAAGCACGTCCATCTCATGCCAATATTTACTCTGAACCCTTGTGAGTTCGACAACCTTTTGGTTGCGCGTTGAGAATTCTTTGAATTCAAGCTTTTCCTGCACGAAGCTTTTGACAACTTTAATCTGGGCAACTACTTCTGCGAAACGGCCACTTGCGATATCGGTCTCGAGATTTTTCTCTTGTTGCCATGCCTGCCACTTCTTACTCGTCTTTGCGGTGACCCACATGAAGAGCGGATAGAGAACGACGAGCATCGCGGCCAACACCCAGCTGTAGGCGAACATTACCACGAGCCCAATAAATAGCGTCAGGTACATATTAAAGAAGTTATTGGCGAACATATTGATGAAGTTCGTCGTTTCACCGATTGTCCTGTTGAGGCGATTAATGATCTTACCGGTCAACTCCAGGTCGTAGTACGTTTGTGGCAGAGCAAGTAGCTGCGCATAGTAGCGTTCGCTTAGTTGTTGTCGTAGTTTGGCCGTCATCATATCGCCAAGGTACCCTGCCCAGTTTTGGACGAGCGTCGTACCAGCATCAACCGCGAAGAAGAGGAATGCGATGCCGAAGATAGGCCATAGATCGACATTCTGAATCGTGACGGCGTGTGTCACGAAATCCGTCGCGAGCTTCAAGATAAATGGCGTCGCAATACCCAACACACTCAGGATAATCGACATGACAATGATGGCCACGTAGTAGGGCCATAGATTTCGCATAAAACTAAATATCTTCAGCAGATGCTTCATAGACCTATTGTACCTTAGTTAGAAACGTTATATACGTTCTGCGCCGACAGAATCGTGAGCCGCGACTGCAACGGCATCCATGATGAGATTCACTTCGCCATCCTGGAGCGTACGTTTATCACTAGTAAATTCGAGGTGAAATGTCACGGTCTTGTGTTGCTCATCGTCGTCAGCTCGATACGCACTGACAGGTTCAACCCTTACATTTAGTTGTGCGGCATGCGTCGCAAGTGCATCCTGAATACTGACAGAAAGATTAGCATAGCTCACAGAACCATCAACTCGTAGAGAAATATCCTGTGAAGTTGAAGGGTAGCGAGAAAGCGGCACATACGTTGCGTGAGTAACACCGAAGAGTTTCTCGAGCGCATCAAGCGACAGGCTCGCTGCTGCGGCATAGTCTGGCAACTTATACTTACTACGAACTTGAGGCAACAGCTCTCCGACGATGCCAAGATAGGTCCCGTCGCTACTTTCGATCTTCGCGCTACGAGAAAGGTCAAACGGCGCCCATGCATCATTTGCATCTGCTTGCTCGATAGGAGTATACCGTGCCTCGATATGTAGTTCATTCAAGACAAACTCAACCATATGTCGTGCGTGGTAATATGCTGCGCCGTCAATCGCTTGCTTACGAGAGACGACCATATCTACCAATCCAAATTCCTTTGGAAGACCGTCGTCGTCAAGCCCGAGTGGCTTACTATGTGCCTTCCCTATCTCAAATAATGCGAAGGAATCGAATCCAGCTCTCATATCCATATGTACTTTGTCGAGCAAGCTTGGCAAGACGCTGAGGCGATAATATTGTAGCTCGGGACTTAAGGCATTTGATAATGCATACGCGTGCGTGACATCCTGTCCCGCACTAGTAATTGTGCGCTCATGGACGAAACTATACGTCAGCACCTCATTACTACCCGCACGGCGCATTGCCTCACGAACACGCTGCATAGCCACTCGTCGTGCATGCTTAGGTGTTGGCGTGATACTTCTCAATGGCAACACAAGTGGTAGCTTATCAAAGCCGTACAATCTGCCAACTTCCTCAACGATATCTTCCTTTAGCTCGATATCTGTGCGCCAAAATGGAATTTCAACTGTGCCGTCTTGACCCTTGAACTCAACTCGAGTCAAAAGTGAAGTAATTTCCTGTAGTGAGAGCTTAGTCCCGAGTCGCGCATTGATGAATTCTGCCTCATACGATATTCGTGAAACCGTGTTACTCTCATCATATTCGGTACCAGATACCATGCTGGCGACCGTACCGCCTGCGACATCATTCACTGACATGGTAAGTAGTTGCAATATGTACGGCTGCTGCAATGGAGACTGGCCTTTATTAAACCTGGTCACCGCATCAGTAAACAAGCCGTGGCGCATGCTGGTTTTGCGGACCGCATACATATCAAAGGCTGCGACTTCTAGTACGATATTCGTTGTCGTATCAGACACTTCGCTATTTCCGCCGCCCATGACCCCACCAAGCCCGACGACTCCCTCGCCGTCGACGATAACAATATCATCCGTGGTTAGGGTGTACGATTTGCCATTTAGCAGCGTAGCCGATTCGCCATCTTGAGCCATTCGAACGCCAAGCGTGTGACCACGAAGCTTATCGTAATCATAGGCATGCGTTGGCTGGGCGGTCAGAAGCATGACATAGTTCGTGGCATCAACGATATTGTTGATCGGTTTGCCCCCAAGTCGTACTAATTCAATCTTCAGCCATAACGGGCTTGGTTTGACGGTGACATCTTTGAGCGCGACGGTCATAAAGCGAGGACACTTGTCGCTTGCCTCATTAGACACACTCAGCTGTAACCCACTCGCATCACTAAATGTCGGAACAGTCGTATACCAAGAAGGACTCACAAACGTGTGACCGAGGATGCCTGCGATTTC
>Ga0302286_10002917_pt1 | contig 11718 bp, 2 predicted proteins | sample III_Fen_E2_3_FD_198765 | JGI IMG/M metagenome (GOLD analysis project Ga0302286, IMG submission 198765) | Peat permafrost microbial communities from Stordalen Mire near Abisko, Sweden - III_Fen_E2_3 | ecosystem: Environmental > Terrestrial > Soil > Wetlands > Permafrost | place: Sweden: Abisko...
CTAAATGTTTTACCATCGACTATCCAAGTATAAACTTTAGGTGTTGCACCATTTTGCACATCTGCTGTTAATGCAACAGATTCTTCTTCACAAATTGTAACATCTTTGGTTGTTACTACCATTTTCTTAGCAACAATTAATTTTGATGGAACTTCTGTACTACAGTTTTTACCTGAAACATTTTCAGTTACTTGAAACTGTATATTTAGGATATCTGCCTTTACATTTATTGATAATGCATCTTTAATTGTTGCATTATCAAATGCTGTAATAGGTGTCCATGAATAAATAACTCCAGTCGCTGGAAGTACAATTGGTTTGTAACCATATTTTTGATTATAATAAACATTTTGAGTTGCTGGTACATTTGTAATTGTTGGCTTAGGAACAACAACAACATGAACTTTTGCTGTTTCAGAACATGCACTTGTACTCGTTCCAATTACAGTATAATCGTAAGTGCCTCCTTTGCTTGTTAAAAACTTGGGATTTGAAATTGTACTTGGTGTTAAAAGTGTTAAATTACTTGCAACAGTAGACTTCCACTCATAAGTAGAAGCTTTCATTCCACCTACATTTAAGGTTAAATCAGCTCCTTGACAAACAGTTTCATCCTCAGTAATAGCTAAAGGTGTTTCATTTACATTGATTGTAATAGAACCTGTTGCCGAACAATTGAATTCAGTTTCTGAAACGGAATAAACTAAAGTATAGGTTCCAACAGCTCCTACTTTAAAAATTGGATTTGAATGATCGGTTTTATAATTTACGCCATCGGTTTTAATAAACGACAATCCCGTTCCTCCAGTCCAAGTATAAAGTCTTTTGGGTATTGATGTTGGATTTACATCAATTTGTTTATCCTGACCATTACAAGCCGAAAGTATTATGCTTTTATTACTTATAACAGGATTTGGATTTACTTTTATTGTTACCTTATCCGTATCGGAACAAGTATTTTGATCAACATAGATTAAAGAAACATCAACAGATCCCATTGACTCTTTCATAATCTCAGTATTTTGAGTCTTAAATGAAGATAAAACAACAGGTGAAACTGGATTTGTAGACCATGTAAATGATAATGGTGTGTTTGTTCCACCAGAATACTCAGAGCTTAATTTATCAATTTCACTTTCGCATACTTGAGCTTTTTCAGGAGTAATTTTAATTGTAGGTTTTGGTTTTAAAGTAATAAACAAAGAATCAAGTAATTTACATGATTGGTTTGTAATTGCTTCAAAGTAAATCTTTTTAATCCCAACAGAATCAGCCTTGAGGGTCACTTGAGTACTATTACCTTGCAATGGTTTTCCAGGCTCAATCCATCTATAAGAAGTAATTGATGCCAAAGGAGACGGACTTGCAATAATCGTTAATGGACTTCCAGAACAAACTTCTAATATTCCAGGAGAATACGTTGCTGTAGGTAATGAATTTATTGCAACTTTTAAAGCTTTCGTTGTTTTACATGTTTTATCATCTATTACAGTATAATCGACAGAATAAGATCCTGCAATTTTTGTATTGAAATTTGTTGTTTGAGTATTTGTTGTTGCTAATTTCGCAACATCAGTTCCACTCCATGTATGACTTGTATATACACCAGAACCTCCGCTTGGCTTACCATCGAGAAGTAAAATAGTATTTTGACAAACAGCAGTATCTTTTGCAACGATAATTGGATTTTGATCGACAATTATATGATTGTTAGTTGATGCTTTACAACCGTTAGCATCAACAACAGCCAAAGTAATATCGCCACTAACATTTGCTGTAAAGGTATTTGTTGAACCTATTTTCGAGGCCAAAGATCCAGCAGGAATATCAGTCCATGAATAATTCGAAATTGCAGCTCCTCCAGTTTGATTAATAGTTATGGCAAGAGGAAATCCAGCACATATTTCTGGTTTATCTGGTTGAATTGAAACAGTTGGCAATTCATTAACTGTCACAGTCATTGTGTTTGAACTTGAACATGCTTTACTATCGACAACTTTCAAAGCTAATTGATATTGACCTTTTGAATTAAGATAATATTGAACATTTGCTTTATTTGTTACCCCATGTAATCCAGCAGTAGCTCCACTCCATGTATAGGTTGTAATTAATGATCCAATTTGTGTTTCAACTTTGGGCTCTAATAAAATGGTATCATTAGCACAAACATTTTTATCAACAAGAGTTACTGTAGGCAATTGATTTACCGTTACAGTTGTTGTAGCAGTTGCAGTTGCTCCATTTTGATCGGAAACAGTAATGATATAATTAGTAGTAATTGTAGGTTTAACTCTTACAGAACCATCAGCATATTGTTTTTCAACAGAGGTTGACCATGCATATGTATATGGAGCTTTTCCACCACTAGGTTTTACATCAATATTTGAGGTGTCGCCTAAACAAATTTCAGAAGGAGTTGCTTCAATAGTAACTTTTAATGGACCAGTAGTGTTTGTTAGTTTAATATCATCAATAGCTGCACATTTTGTCACATTATTGGTAACTGTCAAAACGAATGTAGTTGTTTCATGTAATTGAACCGTAGTTGGATTTTGAATAATTGCATTATCTAAACTTGCCGCAGGCGACCATGTATAAGAATATTGACTTCCATTGGGCATACCAGTTAAAGTAACTTTATCTCCATCAGCAAAACCTTTATCATATCCAGCAAATGTTGCAGGTAATGAGTTTACTTTTACTTTAACAGCTACACTATCGGTACAGTTATTACCATCGGTAACAGTATACATTAAGTTATATGTTTGTGTAACGGTAGTTGAGGATGTTGAAAAAGAAGGAGACGCACTTGTTCTTTCAGCAACAGGAATTGGAGTTACATCACCAGTCCATTTATATTGAGAAAAGCTATTATCACCTTTTAAATTAATTTTATCGCCAGCGCACAATGAGTCATTTTTAACTACTGGAGTTGGAAGTGGATTTACTTTTATTGAAATAACATCAAAACCTGCACATGTTTTACCATCGGTTGAAGTTACTGTTAATTGATATGTTCCAGCAACTGAACTTTTGAATGTTGGATTTTGAATACCTGTACTACTTAAATAAGATGTCCCATTACCCGACCAATCAAAAGAATATGTGGTTGGTATTCCTGTAACGGTAATCGGTAATGAAGCCTTTGCACAAACTTGAAGTAATGGTTTTCCTGTTATTATTGGTTGTGGCAAAGCATTAACAGTAATTGTAGCATCGTTTTCACCGATACAACCATTACCATCGGTTACCTTATAATGTAAATAATGTGGTCCCGATTTTGATGATTGGAATACTGGAGCTTGTGTTGTTTGACCAGAGATTAGTGAAACATAATCGGTTCCCGACCAAGAATGCAAAGCATATGGTGTTTTACCCCCTGTAGGCTTACCATCAAGAGTTTTGGTAATACCAGCACAAAGCTCATCAGATATTGGAGAAACAACTGGATTATCGTTTATCGTAACTATTAGAGTATCCGACGATTTACATTTTGTTGTATTATCGGTTACCATTAAATGAATATGATATACACCCGATTTAGTTTTTACATACGTTGGTGCATTGTCGTGTGGTAAGTTAAATGTACCATTCTCATCACTCCAATCATAAACATAATCTCCACTTCCACCTGATGGATTAACCGTTATTTTTTTAGAAATTCCAGCACATGCAGCAATATCTGAACCTAATGTAAATACTGGATTCTCATCAACAATAACTTTATATGGAATTGTGTCGGTACATGCATGATCGGTAACAACTATAAATTGGAAGTCATGATCTCCAAGAACCGAACTTTTAAATGTAGTTATTTGAGCATTTGGTGAAATACTTGCAACGTCACCAGCCCATTTGTATGTAACTACATTTGGATAGGTTTGTCCATTTAATAGTAATGCCGAGTTTTGACAAATATGAGTATTAGTAGCTGGACTAACCAAAGCCACAGGCTTTGGATAAATATTTACAAGACCACTTCCTGTGGTTTTACATCCATTTGTATCGATTGCGGTTAATTGTACCGTTACATTTCCTGAACTACTTGTTATTGCATCAAAATTAGTAGAGCTCAATTGTGTTGAAGGTATTATTGGCGAACTATCCCAAAGTGTAACAGCTTTTGATGGAGTAACTGTAGCTTTTACATTTAATGGAAGATTTTGACAAACACTTTGAGTAGATATAGTTACAACTGGATTTGCAACATTTTGAATAGTTACTATTGATGTATCACTACATCCTAAATTATCTGATAAAATATATCGAAATTGTGTTGAAGCGTTTGTTGTATTTGCATTAACTGTTAACGTTGAATCAATAGCACTATAGGTAGCTGATGATCCTGCAATATTAGTCCATGAACCAGATTTTAATGGTTTAGTTCCTCCTTTTGAATGTACAGTAATAGTCTCCGTTGACGATTGACAAACTGGCTCAGTTATGTTATTAATTACAGGAGTAGGATTAACCGTTATAGTATATGAACTTGATGCTACAGTACATCCATTAGATGGAGGAGTTACCGTAATCGTAGCGATAGTTGGTGTATTAACGAAATTTAATGCAGTAAATGATGAAATTTGTCCAGTTCCTCCTGTTGTTAAACCTATCGATGGAGTTGAATTTGTCCACGTTATTGTGCCTGTTACATTACTCGAGAATGAAGTATTGGCAACAGTTCCAAAATTACAAACAGTAACATTTGCAGGTACCGAAACCGTTGGTGTTGGTTTAATTGTAATTGTAGCAGTTGCCGAAGCTGCTGCACAACCATCGGCTGCAGCAATAGCATTTGTAACGGTATATGTTCCAGGAGTGCTTGCCTTCAAATCAACTTGACCTGTTGAAGTGCTTACAAAGGTTAAACCAGCTGGAGTAGCCGAAAAAGCCCCTCCGCTTGAACCTGTATTATAACTAGGATTTGGATTTGTATCCTCTTTACAATATGGACCTGCATAAGCAAAAGCTGCAGTAGGTGCCATTGTTATTGTTACATTATTACTTGCAGTATTAGGACAAGTTCCTTTAGTAGTATAAACAACTTTATATGTTCCTAATGGAGTACTTGTTAAATTTATTTGTCCTGTAGTAGTACTAACAAATACTAAACTACTTGGTGAACTAAATGTTCCACCAGCCAAACCTGTAATTGTTGGCGTTGGATTTGTACCCGTTTGACAGAATGTAAATGGAGAATAAATAAACGATGCATTATCACTTTGATTTACGACAATGTTATACGATTTTGCTGTTCCTAGGCAAGAATTTAATGTTGGTGTAACATAAATAGTTCCTGTAATTGCCGATGTTCCAGTATTAGTAGCAGTAAATGTTGGAACTTGACCTGAACCATTTAATCCTAAACCTATAGTTGAATTTGAATTTGTCCATTCAAAACTAGCTCCTGTTGGTACACTTACAAATGATGATTTTGTTACTGTTGCACCATTACAAACAGTAATTGGCGATGTAGGTACAGTAAGCGTTGGTGTTGGATTAACATTTATGATATATGAACTTGGTATTCCAACACAACCTAAGGTTGGTGTAACATAAATAGTTGCTGAGATGAGTGCCGATGTATTATTTTTTGCAATAAATGTTGGAACTTGACCATTACTACTTGCTACTAAACCAATTGAAGGATTTGAATTTGACCAAGCATAAGTTGCACCTGTTGGTGAACTTACAAATGAAGAAATAGGAACCACTTCACCACTACAAACTGTTATTGGAGATGTAGGAACTGTAACTGTAGGAGCTTGGACGTAACCGACTGGTAGAGTTGTTGTACCAATTGCACAAGATTTATTATCAATTTTTACCGAAATAGTAGGAGACCCTGCCCCTGACCAAACTACAATAACTGAATCATTACCTTGACCAGAAATAATTGTACCATCAACAACAGTCCATGTTTTTACAGCTGTTCCAAATCCATTTGTATCGGCAGTAGTAACAGTATAAAGTTGATTTCCTGAGCTAATACAAACATTATCTAATCCTTTAATTGTTGGTTTAGGCGGTGCTACTACTTTAAAATTGAATACATAGGTAGTATCTTTTGAACAGAATCCTTTTATCTGAACGTTTAACGTATAGTTGCCTGCAACTTGTGGAACAACTCTTGGATTTTGATCTGTTGCAACACCAACAAATTTTAAATTCGCAGGTTGTGACCAAGAATATGATACACCTCCACTCGCTTTTAATTGTATAGTATCTCCCAAACATTTAGGATGATTTGCATCAGGTACTTCAGCAAATGGTGTAAATTTATCAAAGTCAGAAAAATATCCATAAAAAGCACCTCTACTATTAGATGCCCAATGAGCTAAAAATATGGTAGTATCATTTGTAGCATTTGTTAATGAATAATAAATATGTCCACTAACAACACCTTGACCATCTATTGAAATAGGAGTATTATTTACAATAGTCTTTGTCCATCCAGGCTTATTCCATACCGAAGCGATTACAGATGAAGGAACCGTACCTCCATAAGGATAACCTCTAAAAGTAGTAAGATTTTTAGGATTACCATTCCATCCAATATATTGAGGAACTATATTTGTATCAATAATTGGAAAATTACTAATATTAATTATACCAAGATGAAAAACATCAATACTATTCTTAATAATATATGTTTGACCTATTACTGCCTTATTTGACCAATCATTATTTGGTTGTACATACACACTCCAGCCAGAATTTGGGATAGGAACAAAGTTTGAAGCTTGAATACCAAAAGTTGCAGTAACATCATTTCCTTTATCATCATATACTTTAAAAGCTCCAGTAGCACCAACGGTTAAATTTCTTACCATTAAATTCACCTGAAAGAATCCATTGTATGATCGAGTAAAAGCTAATTGACTTGAACCAGTACATCCTTGAACGGTAGGAATAATTCCACTACCTAACTCAGATAATTGACCCGAAACGTGATAAGTATAAAAACTTGGACCATTTGATGTAATTCTAAGAAATTGTTCAATATTTGCTTGTGAAGAATTATATTTAAATGAATAACTCCATACTTCTCCAGCTTTTGTAAATGGATGAGAAACTGTACCTAAAAGATTTCCCGTATTAGAATACGATTGAACGGTAACGGTTGATACTGCTGTGGCTGTAATAAATACACGTTCGCCATCCCAATCCCATTCTCCCGATGGAGCAGTATTCGTTTTATTATCATCATCGGGATAAACACCTCCACGCATAACAACATATTCATTTCCAATAAGATTTGTAGGAATCATCTGATCCCCAATAAGATCAATCCCATAATTATTATAATCAGATAATGAAGTACCAGGATTATTTGTTTGTGGCCCAGTAGGATTTTGCCACACTGATGTTTGATCATGATTCCACGAAACTAAACCATCTTCAGCACAAGTAAGGGCTATATTATGTCCACTTGGATTTAACACTTGAATTAAAGTTCCTCCAATACTTTGCATTGGTGCTTTATATACTTGTCTTGCAGAATATGTTTGCCCAGCATTGAGAGTATCTGTATAAGGAACTCCTGCAGGATGAATAGTCCCTCCAATAACGCGTCCATTAACATCCAAAGTACTACCTATTGATACAATTGGATGACTTGGTGTAATCTGAACAATTGTTCCGTCTTCTGTAGCAACAATTGTAAATGCAGACCACGAATTCAGAGCAACTTGATCTTGATAATCTGCCAGACCAAAAGATAATGGGAGGGAATCTCCTGTTGCAGTTTGCCATTCCATAGTTGAATTACCGTTACTCGCTTTGGGATATTTATTATACCAATAATTTTGAAATACTGCATAAAACTGACGACCTAATGCATTTGCTCCTTTTAATGCAAAAACTTCGGAGTTTGGTAATGTTTTTACTTCATAATATGCTTCTATTTTATCTGTTGCTACAATATGAATACCTTTATTTACTGCTTTATCGTATGCTGTATTTTCAATTGCATTTTTATAATTAACGCCACCTATATTGTTAAAATCTACAACATAGGAACTGTTAGCTGGCATATTGAATACTTGCTTTGGAAATGATGGATTTGATGGAATATCAAGTGTCACGGTTGCCGCATTTATCGAAGCAAATCGCATAATAGAGGAATCGGCATGCGTTGAATCAACCTCTGGTGCTGCAAACCAAAACTCAGTATCAGTTTGAGCAATACCTTTAAACGATAGTAATAACGAAACAATGCAAAGCACTACGTATTTACCGAAAAGGTGACCTTCTATTTTTTGTATAATTTTCTTTTTCATATTTCCATCTTTTTATTACATCACTCCCAATATAACAAATATTTTCGAGGTAAAAATACATAATGTGTTGTAAAAAAACAAATTATATTAACAACATTATATTCTACTATAGACCAAGAATGTTGTAAAAAAGTTGCATGTGCTGATTTTATAATTACAATTAATATAATTTAATACTTTTAACCAATGAGTATTATGACGGAATTAAATGCCGAACATTTCATAAAACAAAAAAAGCTACCTAATAAATTAAGTAGCTTTTCACTAAAATAAAACGAATTACATCTGATATTATCTAATACTTAAGCGGCCTTTTCATTTGCCTTGTGTGGTGAACTTACCGAAACAGTTCGTGCAGTTTTATATTTTAAATAGAATGTAGGGTCTTTACGTTTATACTGTGTAGCAAGCCTATCGAGTATTACAATGATTGCTTGAGCCTTTGCCAATAAACTTGAAAGCGAGTCGGTATGCCCTAACCTATCGATAATAGCAGCACGTGGCAAAAGTTTTGATGCTTTAACTGCATTTAATATAGTTTCAAGTGCATCAATATCTGCAATAGTAATTCCTTCTTCTGCAAACACATCTTCTGTCAACAATCGAGCTTGTTCTAACATTACCGATGCCATTGATGTTAGCTGCATAAAATTCATTTTACTAATGCTCGTTACGTTGTAGTCAACTTTTTCTTTGAGAACCGAATTCTTTGTTCTTGTAGCATACGATAACATTGCTCCACTTACATCAATCAATATAGCAATAAGCTCACTGATTTGATTGTCCTTTTCGGTAGAAATACCTTTGATGTTTTGGAATTGTTGAACCTTCACTTTTTCGATATCAGCATTGATTTCGTCAAGTGCATCAATTCCCTTAGCAAAACTAGGAATCAAATCTACGCTTGCTTGGTTGCTTCTTGCTTCTTTAACTACCAATTGGTTTGATTGATGTTTCGCAATTTGGTACTTGTTCATAATCCTGTAATTTTAATTATTAGTAATAAATCGATAATTACTTTACGACATGCAAATGTTGTGCCAAAGTAATTTCGAGGTATGGTAAATTCAAAACATAGCATACAACCCAATGTTTACAGTACTTCCAAACAAATATTTGAGATAAAAAAGATAGTTTTGATTTTGTAAAACCTTTTGTTGATTTGCCTCCGGAGCCTTTTGAGTTGCTAAAAGCTTTTATTGAGCAAGCAAAGTATAGTTTTGATTTGCCAATTCCTTGTCTTCAACGGGCAAAACCTTCTCTTTAGATACCAAAGGATACTTTTCATTTGCAAAAAGCTAATATTTATTTTGCAAATTCGTACATTTTTATGCGTTCGGATACTTTTGAGGGGGCAAAACCTTTTGTTGAGCAAGAGAAAGATACTTTTGAGGGATTGAATCCTTGTCTTTAGATCTTAAAACCTTTAATTGAGCAAAAGCATCAATTTTTTAAGTGGGGGAGTTCACATTTATGATTACTATTTGCGAATTATAAATTTCAATGTCGTTTAATTAACGAGAAAATATTTGATATACTATGCCATGAAGAGGTTGAATTTAAATAACCAAGGGTGAAACCCATGAAACTTGTAACAAGAAACATCAAGCCCGAAAGGATTGAACCCTTTCATGGTTCAGAGAATTGTCATCTATTTCCTCTCTGATTTCACCAGAGTTTCTTCAAATTCAAACCCTTCGGGCTTAACTAAACGACATTGCTATAAATACAAAAAAGGATTATTTAATAGTAATAATCCTTTTTATATACAAATCTCATTCAAAAACCCTTTATTTCCAAAGCGATTCTTGTGTCCAATCGTACAGATTTCCATTTTCATCGGAAGGAATTCCCATATATTTAATTGGCACGTTAGGGAATTTTGCAAATAATGCTTCGAACTTTGCAGTAAAGTTATTATACGAATTAGCTTCCCACAGTAAATATTTCAAAATACATAAGAAATAAAATGTACGTTGATTATTATTAAATGCAGGTTGAATCCATTCATTTTTTGGTTTCAGTAATATTTCGGGTTTTATAGCAAAATCTCTATTCCACAAACGAGCATGATGAACACATAAATTACGAACATACGCTAATGTATGTAACCAAGATGTAAATACAGAATGATGCAATCCAAAGAACTTTGCAATTTCTTGCTTGTCTTTGTTTTGTTTTAAACCTACATATAATTTCGATAGTTCACCAATAGAAAGAAGTTCCATACACATCCACGATGGAGGATTAGTAGGTGTTGTATATTTTTCTTTATAATGCTTAATAAAAACTTCGGGATGCTTAGCATTACAGCTTTTTTGAATAATTTTCTGAAAGTCGCTATAAGGACTTTTCATTAAACCCGTTCTTTTATCTTTAAATGGAGGAACATATACAAGAGGATTGTCTTGCCAATGTGAGCTTTTGTAGTTATGTGCAAGAATATGCGACATTTGCGATCGGATTGCAACTTCTATACGTTCGATGCAATCGAAAACGAGTAAACGCAACTCGCGATCAAAACGATAGGTATCGAGAATTTGTTCAAAATCGACACCACCATTAAATTGGTCTTTTGTACTTTGATAAGGTAAGAAATAGGCACTTAATCTGAAATAACTAATTTGGTGTAAATATCTTCGTGCTTTACTTTCATCAGGAATAATAAGTCCACGTTGTTTCAATAACGTAATTTGGTCTTCGTAAGAAGTTGGGATTTTGTTGTATTCTGTCTTTGTCATCTTTGCATTTTAAAAGAAAAAACCTCCCAAGTGTGCTTCAAAGAGAGGCATGGAAGGTGTATTATTGTTAGTTTTATGAACTTTCATTGAAATTGTTTCGAATGCAAAGCATACGTTTCACATTCGATTACCACTATTGCAAAGATATAACAAGAATTTTTAAAAGCAAATGTAAAAGCTTTATCTATGACATTATTTTTCAGCATTTACTTAATTAATTTTAGTTCGATGTAAGAATGTAATCATTTCATTGAATTTTTATCACGTAGTGATAATATATTTATAGAAAAACGGTCTAAATGTCAATTTCGTCCCAATAGGGACGAAATAAACTAATGGAAATTAATTTTCTATAAATATTGCAAACCTAAGGCTTGCAACAAAATTTATAACCTATTAAATTGTAATCAATGAAATAATTATTTCTTACATCGATCTCACGTAATACTATTAAATTTAGACTAACATAATTCAAGAATCAACACATAAGTTTTGTGTATCTTAGTGCTATTATGTGTCTTCGTGGCAAATATTCGCTATTTTAATAGGACAATCAAAAACATTCTAAAAACAAAAAAAGCCACTCTTTCGAGTGGCTTTCGTATGTAAGGAATACAATTCGCTTATTTGTTTAATCTTGAAACTAAACCAGCAAGTTGATCATTCATTTCAGATGGAAGTCTATCAAATTTAGC
>Ga0302286_10002918_pt1 | contig 11716 bp, 13 predicted proteins | sample III_Fen_E2_3_FD_198765 | JGI IMG/M metagenome (GOLD analysis project Ga0302286, IMG submission 198765) | Peat permafrost microbial communities from Stordalen Mire near Abisko, Sweden - III_Fen_E2_3 | ecosystem: Environmental > Terrestrial > Soil > Wetlands > Permafrost | place: Sweden: Abisko...
ATCCTCTATGTATTTGAAACAAACATCGCGGTACTCAATATTGTTTTTAAACACTTTCACCGAAATGGCATCAGGTTTGTCGACGATGTTGTTTTCGGCCAGCAGGATCATGTCGATCCTTTGCATGGATGCCAAGCCCTTCTGGACAGAATAGAGTGCCGTAGAGAAGGATTTTGCCGGATTAATGATGCTGTAGAAAAATACCAGATAGGTAATGAATGCCTGTGGGGACAATGAACTTGTGTGACTAAGCACCAGGCTGCCGCCGTACCACAATACGACCACGATCACCATGGTACCGAGCAGTTCGCTCATTGGATGGGCCAGGTAGCGACGCCACATCAGACTGTTCATGATGTTGTAATATTCCGTGTTTTGACGGGCAAAAACGGCCTTCATTTTCTTCTCGGCATTGAATGCCTTGATGATACGCAGTCCGGAGAGTGACTCCTCGATAGTTGTAAGCAACTCACCCATTTTGTTTTGTCCCCGCATCGAAGGTTTTTTCAGACTCTTACCCACTTTCCCAATCAGGTAACCGACAACCGGAAGCAAAAGAAAAACAAAAAGTGTCAGGGACCAAGACATATAAATCATCACAATCAGTGATATCACAATGATCATAGGATCTTTGAACATCATCTCAATAGAATTGAAGATGGAGTTGTCAATCTCCTGCACATCCCCGGTAGTACGTGCAATGATGTCACCCTTGCGTTCCTCTGAAAAAAATCCGATTGGCAAGGAGAGTATTTTATGGTAGATCTGGTTGCGGATGTCACAAACCACCCCATTGCGCAATGGTACCATTACAAAGGAGGCGAGGTAGGTGAATCCAACTTTTAATATGACCATCACAATCATGAAAATCCCCAGATATATCAGTACGCGCTCCTTTCCATAAGTTTTGATCATATCGCTGATCAGGAAAAGCATGTTGTCTTTTATGCTATCCATCGAAAAATTCCAGGCAACCGGTTTGTCGACGTTTTGTTGTGTGTTAAACAAGACACCCAATACAGGAGTAAGTGCTGCAAACTGGAATGCCCCAAAAATAGCACCCAAAAGGTTGAACACAAAGTTCATGATAACGTATCCCTTGTAGGGGGGCAGAAAGCGGATCAATAATTTGTATAAGCCTTTCACACGTAGATGTTTTGTTAAATGTATTGACTATTGGGGGTCAAATTGGAATTTGAAAGCGCATTTTAATTCATTTTGCAACGTCGTTAACCGATGTTGCAAAATGAATTATTTCGAACCCGAAAATACTCCGGTATAATTTTGAGGTGTTATTTTTCTCAATTCCTCTTTTATTTCATTGGAGACGTCCAGATGATCGATAAACTCCAGGAAGACCGTTTGATCGATTTTTCGGTTGACCCGAGTCAGATCTTTCAATGCTTCATAAGGGTTTGGATAGGCTTCGCGTCTCAAAATCGTCTGTATACCCTCGGCAACAACATTCCAGTTGTCTTCCAGGTCCCGGTTGATCATCTCTGCGTTGAGCAACAATTTACCGAGCCCTTTCATGGTTGATTTGATGGAGAGCAGTGTATGCGCCATGGGTACCCCAACATTGCGTAAAACAGTGGAGTCGGTCAGGTCGCGCTGCAATCTTGAAATTGGGAGTTTGGCCGACAGATGTTCAAAGAGCGCATTGGCAACGCCAAGGTTTCCTTCCGAGTTTTCAAAATCAATTGGATTGACCTTGTGAGGCATTGCGGAGGATCCAATCTCCCCTTTTTTGATCTGCTGTTTGAAGTAGCCCATGGAGATGTAACTCCAGAAGTCCCTGTCGAGGTCAATAAGAATAGTGTTGATTCTTTTTAAACAGTCAAAAATTGCCGCATAATTATCGTAATGGGCGATTTGGGTGGTCATCTGTGACCGCTGCAGTTTCAGTGCATCCTGTACAAAACGGTTGGAGAAACTGACCCAGTCGACAGATGGATAGGCAACATGGTGCGCATTGAAATTGCCTGTTGCCCCGCCAAACTTGGCGTAACAGGGTATTACCGTCAATTGTTGCAGCTGAACTTCCAGTCTTTCGACAAAAACATTGATCTCTTTTCCCAAAAGGGTGGGAGAGGCCGGCTGTCCATGGGTCTTTGCCAGCATTGGGATATCTTTCCAGGTGGCGCCAAGTTCTGTTAGTTTTGCCACCAGCCCCTTCATTGCCGGAAGGTAGACCTTGTTGAGGGAGTCCTGAATGGAACAGGGTACGGCAGTATTGTTGATATCCTGTGAAGTGAGGCCAAAGTGGATAAATTCTTTGCAGGAAGAGAGCCCGATCCCATCAAATTTTTCTTTCAGTAAATATTCAACGGCTTTGACATCGTGGTTGGTGATTTTTTCGATCTCCTTGATCCGCCCGGCATCCTCGAGAGAAAAATGATGGTACAGATTGCGCAGTTCCGTTTTTGTTTGATCCGAAAGGGATGACAATTGTGGCAGCGGTATCTCTGTCAGCGCAATGAAGTATTCAACTTCTACAAAAAGCCTGTATTTTATCAGGGCGAATTCCGAAAAATAATCCCCAAGCTCGGCAACTTTGTCGCGGTACCGTCCGTCGACAGGCGAGATGGCTGTTAACATCTGCAATTCCATTCAGATAGCATTTTACAATTCAATTGCAAAAGTAACATTTTCCACGGTGTTACCGAAGTTCAATCTTAGTGTATTCTTTTTTGGATGTCAACTCTTAAACTTTCTTAATTTTGCCCATCAAAGAATGATCATGAATAAAATTAAGATATCTGCCATCACCTACCTGAACAGCAAACCTTTTATTTATGGACTTACCCATACCCCCCTGTTGAATTCCATCGATCTGTCGCTGGATATACCATCCGTATGCGCTGATAAATTAAAAGCCGGGACTGCCGACATAGGTATTATCCCGGTAGCAGCTATTGGCGGTATCAAAGGGGCACATATCGTGACCGACTATTGTATCTCCTGCTCAGGCAAAGTCAGAACCGTGGTATTGGTGAGCCATGTGCCTATCGGGGAGATTAAGTCCATTGTATTGGACTATCAGTCGCGCACTTCTGTTCAGTTGGTGAAAATTCTGGTAAGGGATTATTGGCAATTCCAGCCCGAATGGAAGAATGGAGGTATTCATTACATCCAGGAAGATATCAAGGACACTACGGCCGGCGTTATTATTGGCGACCGCGTTTTTGAGGCCGAAACACAGTTTCCATATTTGTACGATTTGGGTGAGGTTTGGAAGGAACATACCGGTCTGGATTTCGTCTTTGCATGCTGGGTAGCCAACAAACCAATTGAAGCAGCTTTTATTGAGAAATTCTCTGCAGCACTCGAAAATGGAATTGTGCATATCCCGGACGTAATAACCGAATATTTAAAGCTTTATCCCGATTATCCTTTTGAAACCTATTTTCGGGAGAATATTTTTTATCATCTGGATGAATCGAAGCGTAAAGGGATGGAGTTGTTCCTGCGTTTAATAAGCAGAACCTAAAATTACTTCCCAATCCAAACAATCTCATGTCTCATATCTCATATCTCATAACTTATAACTTTTTTCCTATCTTCGTGCATGCTTAAAACGTTGCTCTTCATAGGTTCCGGTAGTTTTCTTGGCGGGATTGCGAGGTATCTTACCGCAAGAACGGTGCAAAATAGTTTTGCATCTGCTTTTCCTTATGGAACAATGGTGGTCAATGTACTCGGCTGTTTGTTGATTGGATTGATCTTTGGTGTTTCAGAGCGAACAAACCTGATCAATGACGAATGGCGCATCTTTTTGACTGTTGGATTCTGCGGGGGATTTACTACCTTCTCCACTTTTGCCAACGAAAACATGACCCTGCTGAGAGATGGCAATTTCTTTTACTTTGCGCTCTATACGGGTCTGAGTGTCTTTTTGGGATTGATTGCTGTGTTTTTCGGGAATGCCCTTACTAAACTGATTTGATCATGGATATTCATACAGAAGCTAGGAGATTAAGAATTTATGTCAGTTCAACGGACAAATTCAAACACACCTTGTTGTACGAAACCCTGGTTTATGCAGCCAGACGCTACGGACTTGCGGGAGCTACCGTTTTAAAAGGTGTAATGGGTTTTGGATCAAGCAGTATCGTGCGTTCTACACGGTTTTGGGAGATTACCGAGAAGCTGCCTGTTGTCGTTGAAATCGTAGATGAAGCCGATAAGATCGAGCATTTTACCCAAAAAATACTGCCCTGGTTTGATAAGATCAGTACCGGTTGCCTGATTACTTCAGAAAAGGCAGATATTGTACTCTTCAAAAAGGGAAAGAAGAAGAGCGGCTTTTTGCATTTCTAAAATTTACTATGTGGTATCCAACATGTACCCTTTGCGTCCTTTGTGGTAAAAAAAACTCATACCACAAAGGACGCAAAGGGCTTTACCGTTAACCTCCTGTTACTTTCTCCGTAAAAGGTTCATACAGTCAACAGACATTATGAACAGGAAAATCTTTTATCAATTGCTTTTTTTATTGTTTCCCCTATCACTTCTTGAAGCAGGGCAAGGGGTCACAAATCCATCACTTCGACAAGGCCCTAAACCCGATTACATCCATCAAAACTCTTCCAACATGAATTCATCCGGTGATAAAAAATCAGGTAACCCCTATTATTCAAGGACAGATCAAACAAAATTGAATGTTTCTGACGCTGAGTGGAAGCGGGTATTGCCCCACAGTTTGTATGAAGTTGCCCGAAACAAGGCAACAGAACGCTCTTTTACAGGGAAATACTGGGATTTTACCGGCAAGGGGACTTACTATTGTGCCACATGCGGGTTTCGACTGTTCCGGTCTGATGCCAAATTTGCCAGCGAATGCGGGTGGCCCAGCTTCTTTGAGCAGATTGATCCCCAAAGTGTGATTTTTCATGATGATCATAGTTTTGGGATGCACCGTACAGAAGCCCTTTGCGGACGTTGCGGAAGTCACCTTGGCCATCTTTTCAACGATGGTCCGAAACCTACCGGGAAACGCTATTGCATGAATTCGATTGCACTTGATTTCGAACCGGATGGATCAGCAACCACCATTATTGAACCTGGCAGCAAGGATACCATCACACTTGGAGGAGGTTGTTTTTGGTGCATCGAAGCCATTTACAAAAGTTTAAATGGGGTCGAGAAGGTAACTTCTGGCTATTCAGGCGGCATATTGGCCAATCCCACCTACCGGGAAGTCTGTAGCGGAGAGACTGGTCATGCCGAAGTAGTGCAGATAGTATTTGATTCTTCGAAGACTAACGTGGAGGAGATACTTAAAGTTTTCTTTACTGTGCACGACCCGACAACCCTTAATCGTCAGGGAGCAGATATTGGAACCCAGTACCGCTCTGTCATCTTTTATCAAAACAGGGAACAACAGGAGATTGCCAATAAACTGATTGGTGCACTCAACAAGGCCAAAGTATATGACAGGCCAATCGTTACCAGGGTAGAACCAGTTACCCATTTCTATGCAGCGGAAGATTATCATCAGGAATATTACCGGTTGCACAAGAATGAACCCTATTGCCGGATGGTGATACAGCCTAAAATTGAAAAATTTGAAAAAATATTCAAAGAGAAAATTAATAAGTAGATAAACCCTGATTTCGCTTGACTCAGTCGTTAAAAGAAACAGACCCAATTCGTTGCATTTATTCATTGAAATGATGTAATTTTATGTCAGTATCGTTGTCTTATCATCAGATTATTCACAATTTAATCGGTCGATAACTCATTTATATCAAAATACATTCAAGATGGATGCACAAAATGTGGACATGTTTTTGATGGCAAATGCCAAGTTTTTAGAGGATCACCAAATCTTTCATATCAGGGAACGTTTGTTGGCCATGGATGAGACAAACTGGAAGATGCTGCAATTCATGCAGTTCAACGATCCTGTTATTTTGTTGATTGTCTCCCTGGTGACCGGTCCGCTGGCAGTTGACCGTTTCATGTTAGGTGATATTGGTTTGGGTGTTGCCAAATTGCTTACTTGTGGTGGATTGGGCATCTGGGTATTGATTGACTGGATCATGATCATGGGTATTACCCGCAGGAAAAACACAGAGAAACTGATGATGGCAATTTATTGATGTCGCTTACCCGAAATCGTTTTAATTTATTCCTGTCGCTTGCTTGTCTGGTAGGGTATGGCTGGCTTGCATTGGTCAGCCAGCTGAAACCTGAAGAGGTTGGGAAGAGGTATGATGCTTGCCTGATACGGCATTTTGCTCATATCCCCTGCCCATCGTGCGGATCGACGCGGTCTGTCCTTGCCCTGATGCACGGGGACCTGATCGGAGGTTTGTATTGGAATCCGCTCGGGTTTGTGATTATTGCAACATTGATCGTCGCACCCTTCTGGATCGGTTATGATCTATTACTTAACAAAGAGACCCTCTATCGATTCTTCAGACTCTTTGAAAAAACGCTGCGCCGAAAATGGGTAGCAATTCCCGTCATCCTATTACTGTTGCTCAACTGGGGTTGGAATATCAGTAAAGGGGTGTAAAATGAGATTTCTGAGACAACAGGTATGAAAACATTTGCAGACAAAATTATAGCGTTTAATCGGTCGCTCGAATTCAATGGCATCCTGCCTGAAGGAATCAATATCATGAACCCTTTCAGGGAAAATGATCAGATAATGGCTGTATCCTCCACCTTCTACAAAAAATATTACAACGATTACAAAACCCGCCACCTGATTTTAGGGATTAATCCAGGTCGTTTTGGAGCCGGTGTCACAGGTATTCCCTTTACCGATACCAAGCGGTTGAACGATCCATGCGGTATTGCCTGTCCAGGGAAAGTAACGCACGAACCTTCTTCTGTTTTCGTTTATGAGGTTATCAAAGCATATGGTGGTGTGCAGAAATTTTACAACGATTTTTACATCAATTCTGTATTTCCGCTCGGGTTTACCATCAGGGATGGATCAGGGAAAGAAAAAAATTACAACTATTACGACAGCAAAGAATTGACTGCCGCGATTTATGATTTCAGCATTGAGAACATTAGGAAACAAATTGCCCTCGGAATTGAAACCGATATTTGTTTTTGCTTCGGGACTGGTAAGAATGAACAGTTTCTGCGCGCTGTCAACAAAGAATTTGGTTTCTTTAAGGAAATTATTGCTTTGGAGCATCCCAGGTTTGTGATGCAATACAAATCAAAGTCAAAACAGGAGTATATCGAGAAATACCTTCAGGCATTTAACAAGATAAAATAAGAGACAAAATATTTAGGTAATCAATAATATCCCAAACAAATAGCAAGAAATTTTGATTTTTGATTTCCGAATTGGGCAGGAGGAGCGATCAACCAAGCGCCTTTACACTAACAGCCAATTGCCAATAGTTTGAATTTGTGAGGCTATGTGGGTATGCCAATGATAAAAATCCCCAATAGCTATGCTACGGGGGATTTCATATTTATTCAAACCACGAACGAATATAACAATCAGATTGTGATGAAGAGCTCTTCTTTGCAACGCCTGACTTTAGCCAGATGCTGGTAGGCATCTTCAGATGAGCGGTAACCCACTGTCAACAAAACCACTGAATGAAGGTTTTTCTCTTTCAGACCCAGAATCTCATCGAATTGGCCGGCATCGAACCCTTCCATCGGACAAGCGTCGATGTTAAGTTCGGCAGCAGCAACAAGTCCAAAACCCAAAGCAATGTACAACTGACGGGTTAGCCAGATTTGTACCTCCTCTTTCGGACGTTTGAAAGAACCCTTCATCATATCACTATAACCGGCGAGGCTGCTTGCATCAATGTTGCGGATTCTTGCAATATTTTCTACGAAACGGTCTACCCCTTTTTCGTCAAAATCAGTCTCCAAAGCAAAGACAAGTAACTGTGAAGCATCTGTAATCTGAGACTGATCCCAGGCAGCGGTTCGAAGCTGTTTGCGAATCGCATCATTTTCCACAACGAGTACTTTGTATGCCTGTAATCCGTAGGAAGAGGCAGACAAGCGAATTGCTTCGAGTAATGTTGAAAGATCTTCAGCAGCTATTTTTTTTGTCGGATCAAATTTCTTGGTCGCGTAACGTTTGTTCAATTTTTCTAAAAGTGCCATGTTTTTATTTTTTATATTCTAATATGGCATACTGCTATTCTCTCCTCAATGTTTCAGGTTCGTATTGGATTTAACAATTAGTTAATCAGATTTTGGATTTGGCCGCTAAGTTGTCTCCTTAGCTCCTTGTCTTTCCCTCATTCCACTGGTCTTGCAATCATCACTCCCGTCGTTTTCTTGCTTTTGGCAAGGTATTGTGCGAAAGGTTCGGTGCTAACCACTACTTTCTGGATCGAGGAGGAGGCATGTAGCAGGTGAATACGACCATCTTTATGGAGGAGGATACCGACATGTGATACATCAATGCCGGGAATGGAGGTGGTAAGGGTAACAATATCACCATCTTTGACCAATCTCTCGGTGTGCTCAAACTGATCGGCTGGGATGAAAAAGAACTTTTGCACCGAAACCTTATCTTCCAATATTTTGATTTGTGATGTGGCTGCCGGATTATTGATCAGTTGGGGGTACTCCTGAGGATGGGTACTCATAAAGTTGAGTTTGATGGGCAGCACTTTTCCATCCATTTTTTCTGCCATCGAAACAACATGATGACGGGCTTCATTATCGAGGATCCATTCACTGAAGTAGTGCAAGCGACTGGCATAACCATCCATTTTTCCTCCGCGGTAGCGGATGCTTTCCAACTCAGAACAAAATGTCTCGGCATTGGCTTTGTCACTTTTGACTGTTCTTGCCAATGCCAGGCAGTTTTCGGCGAAAGTGGTACAGTCGAGCTGGTGAAGGTTGACGACCAGTTTTTCTTCTTTGCTCTTGTCGAGGGTCTTGGCAACATATGGAGTGTTGAGAAAGTCGAGACCGATTTTAAGAACGAGATCCCCCATGGGCAAGGTGCGGTCGGTAGCAAATTTTTTAAGTTTCATCTTTATTATGGCCTGATCCATAGACGAAATAGCTGGATCAGAAGCAAATGAACTACCTGTAAATGCAAAAGCAATCAACAACAGGACTATTTTTGATCTCATAAAATTTGGATTTTGTATGATTTGTCACAATGGGTACAAGGAGAGCAGAAGGTAATGTCTTATTTTATCTTTATTTTGACTCGTCCTGATTTTTGTTTACTTTTTCTGTAAACCCATTTCAGGACTAGACACTCCGTCTCTCCGTCTTTCCGTCATTTACTTGTGCCGCCTCTTTAATTCTGTTGCCAGGTCTGACATGGAATACCCTTTGTGGGAAAGCAGTACCATCAAATGGTAGATCAGGTCTGATGCTTCGTAGAGGAGACGTTCGTCATTGTTGGCAACCGCTTCGATGACTGTTTCGACTGCTTCCTCGCCCACTTTTTGAGCAATCTTAGCCGTTCCTGATTCAAAAAGGGAGGTAGTGTAGGAGCCTGCAGGCATCTCTTTCTTCCGCCGTGCAATGAAATCCTGCAAAGTCTTCAAAAAGTAGAAATCATCGGTAGGATTTGACTCTTCCCAACAGGTATCCGCACCGGTGTGACAAACAGGCCCTACCGGGATCGCCTTGATCAGAAGGGTGTCCTGATCGCAATCGGCCGTAATGGAGACAACATTGAGAAAATTGCCGGACTCTTCTCCTTTGGTCCATAAGCGCTTCCGGGTGCGACTGAAAAAGGTAACCTGACCGCTTTGAACAGTCTTTTCGTATGCCTCCCTGTTCATGAACCCCAGCATCAGAACTTTGTTCGAATGCTGATCCTGAATGATGGCCGGGATCAAACCCGATGCCTCTTTGTTAAAATTTATATCCATTGATGTTATAATTACAAATTACGAACTACAAATTACGAATTATTTTTGCTAAAGCATTGAAATTAAACTTTATATATTGTCATATTCCCCATGTTTCTCCGTTTAATCTCTTCACGCTCAACTCTTCACTCTCATCTTATACTGATCCCAGCCTTGCGAAGATAGTTTTTTAAATCAGGTATCGCGATCTCACCGAAATGGAATATACTGGCAGCAAGCCCTGCATCAGCTTTCCCAAGGGTAAAAAGATCGACAAAATGCTCCATGGTGCCGGCTCCACCGGAGGCTATCAGCGGGATGGTAAGCAGGTCGGAAAGATGTGCCAACGCTTCGTTGGCAAAGCCATTTTTTGTGCCGTCATGGTTCATGGAGGTAAAGAGAATTTCACCTGCACCCCGATTTTCGGCCTCTTTGGCCCAGGAGAAGAGCTCTTTCCCCGTAGTAATACGACCTCCGTGCATGGTGGCTTCCCAATGGTTATTCTCTTCACGTGCATCAATAGCAACCACCACAAACTGACTGCCGAAATGGAGCGCAAGTTCATCAATCAGTTTCGGATTTTTGATAGCCGATGAGTTGATGGAAATTTTATCTGCCCCTGCTGCCAACAAAGCATCTGCATCCCTGATTTCACTGATTCCACCTCCAACCGTAAAGGGGATATTAAGGTTATATGCGATACGTTTTACCAGTTCTACAAAAGTTTTTCGGCCTTCGTGGGTGGCTGTGATATCCAGAAAGACCAATTCATCGGCGCCCTGTTCGGAATAGAGCTTACCCAGTTCGACAGGGTCACCCACTTCGCGTATGTTTACAAAATTGATCCCTTTCACGGTTTGTCCGTTTCGGATGTCGAGGCAGGGGATGATGCGTTTGCTCAGCATGCTGTAATCTTTTGCTAAAGTGTGACTGTGTTGATTTTACGGATCTCTTCAGGTGAAATTTTACCTTCGTAGATGGCTTTACCGACAATTACGGCCGGAACGCCGATTTTTTCCAGATCCAGGATGTCCTGGGCAGATGCAACTCCTCCACTGGCAATCAGATAGATACCTGGATTTTTCTGCAATATTTCCTGGTACAGCTGAAGGGCCGGTCCCTGCATCATGCCATCCCGGCTGATATCGGTACTGATCACTTTGTCAATTCCCTTGTTCATCCAATGCTGGACAAAGTCAAAGAGATCGAGGCCACTGTCTTCGGTCCATCCTGCAACGGCAATTTTCTTGTTGGATGCGTCGGCCCCGAGAATGATCCGGTCGGATCCGTAACTTTCAATCCAGCTTAGCAAAATTTCAGGGTCTTTTACCGCGATACTACCACCGGTGATCATGTCTGCCCCGGCCTCAAAGGCGATTTCAAGGTCTTTGTTGCTTTTGAGGCCGCCGCCAAAATCAATTACCAAGCTGGTATTCATGGCGATACGCTCCAGTACTTTGTAGTTGACGATGTGATGTGCTTTGGCACCGTCAAGATCGACAAGGTGCAGTCGTTGTATTCCTGAGGCTTCGAACATCTTTGCTACTTCGAGCGGATCTTCGTTGTAAATGATTTTTCGTTTGTAATTGCCTTGGCTGAGCCTGACGCATTTTCCGCCAATTATGTCTATTGCAGGGATGATTTTGATACTCATTTGTTGATTTTAAGTTGAAGAAAATTTTCCAGAATTTTTGCCCCGATTGTACCACTCTTTTCGGGATGAAACTGAACAGCGTAGAAATTATTTTTCTGCAATGCTGCACTGAAAGGGGTTGGATAACTACAGGATGCTATGGTTTCTTCTCCGATCGTTGCATAATAGGAGTGCACAAAGTAACAATGCTTATCTTCGAGGGACGGGTCAAAAAGTTCACCCTTTAAACCGGTAATGGTAT
>Ga0302286_10002922_pt1 | contig 11708 bp, 7 predicted proteins | sample III_Fen_E2_3_FD_198765 | JGI IMG/M metagenome (GOLD analysis project Ga0302286, IMG submission 198765) | Peat permafrost microbial communities from Stordalen Mire near Abisko, Sweden - III_Fen_E2_3 | ecosystem: Environmental > Terrestrial > Soil > Wetlands > Permafrost | place: Sweden: Abisko...
TACGCGAAGTGCGATTAAACAGGTTGCTTCCGGTAGATTTGGGGTAACTGCCGAGTATCTGGTAAATGCTGACGAGTTGCAGATAAAAATAGCCCAGGGGGCTAAACCAGGTGAAGGTGGTCAGCTACCAGGATATAAGGTGGACAAAATCATTGCAAAGACCCGTCACTCTATACCGGGGATTTCATTGATCTCTCCCCCACCCCATCACGATATCTATTCGATTGAAGATTTGGCACAACTTATCTACGACTTGAAGAATATCAACCCACAGGCTACCATCAGCGTCAAGTTGGTTTCAGAAACAGGTGTTGGTACGATTGCAGCAGGTGTTGCAAAAGCAAAGGCTGATTTGATATTAATAAGCGGTGCTGAAGGAGGAACAGGTGCAAGTCCTTCAAGTTCTATCAAACATGCAGGATTACCTGTTGAGATAGGGTTAGCAGAAACACAGCAAACCCTGGTACTGAATAATCTTCGGGGTCAGGTTCGTTTACAAACAGACGGCCAGCTTAAAACAGGTCACGATATTATCGTTGCAGCCTTATTGGGTGCCGAGGAATATGGCTTTGCAACAAGTGCATTGATAATTTTGGGTTGCGTGATGATGCGCAAGTGCCATTTAAATACATGCCCTGTTGGTGTAGCTACGCAGGATGAAACCCTACGTCAGCATTTTGCTGGTAAATATGAGTATCTTGTTAATTTCTTCAAATTCCTGGCACAGGATGTTCGGGAACATTTAGCTGAAATGGGGTACCGTAGCCTTGATGAAATCATTGGCCATGCAGAATTACTACAACGTAAGGAAGTAGAAGGTACAGAAAAACTGAAGAAAGTAGATTTGTCGAAGATTATGTTCTCTCCGAAAAAGAGCACGGGTGCAGCTCTTAGCCATATTAAGGATCAGGATCATAAGCTTGAGAATGTACTTGATCGCGAATTGATTAAAAAATCCTTGCCGGCTCTTGACTTATGCATGCCGGTGGAAATGAAGTATAAGATCAAAAATACCGATCGTACTGTTGGAGCCATGCTTTCAGGTGAAATAGCAAAACGATACGGTCACGCGGGATTACCGAATGATACGATCAAGGCTTATTTTCATGGATCTGCCGGACAAAGTTTCGGAGCATTCCTGAGTAAAGGAGTCTTTTTCCAACTAGAAGGAGAAGCGAATGATTATCTGGGTAAAGGTCTTTCAGGAGGTAAAATTGTGGTTATAGCTCCCAAAGAGAGCACATTTAAGCCGGAAGAAAACATTATAGCTGGTAATACCATTCTATACGGTGCAACCTCAGGTGAAGTGTATATTAATGGTGTGGTAGGTGAGCGTTTTTGCGTACGTAACTCAGGAGCGATAGCCGTTGTTGAGGGAGCAGGAGATCATTGTTGCGAATATATGACAGGAGGTCGTACAGTTGTTTTAGGAACTACCGGACGTAACTTTGCGGCAGGTATGAGCGGTGGGGTTGCCTATGTACTCGATGAAGTAGATAATTTCGATTTTTTCTGTAATATGGAGATGGTTGAACTCTCGTTGATCGAAGACAGTGCGGATAGAAAAGAATTACAGGGATTGATTGCCAATCACTATAAATATACGAAAAGCCAGCTTGCTAAAAAAATCCTGGATAATTGGAGTGAATATGTTGATAAATTCAAGAAAATAGTTCCAATTGAATACAAGAAAGTCTTGCAGGAAGAAAAAATAGAAGCGATCAACAAGAAAATTGCTCAGGTTGAACGCGATTATTAATTACAATTTAAATATCTTTGCCATCGTTTTGAACCTTGGCAAAGGTTTTAAAACAAAAACAATAAAACATCATGGGAAATCCTAAAGCATTTATAAATACACCCCGCAAAAATGCAGGTTACCGTCCTGTAAACGAACGGATCTCCGATTTCGGGGAAGTAGAACAGACATTAAACCGTGAAGACAGAAAACTTCAGGCTTCACGATGCATGGATTGTGGAATTCCGTTTTGCCACTGGGCATGTCCCCTGGGCAATAAAATGCCTGAATGGCAGGATCTGATTTACAAAGGACAATGGAAAGAAGGTGTGGAAGTTCTGCACGAAACAAATAATTTTCCCGATTTTACAGGACGTATTTGTCCTGCACCCTGCGAGAAATCGTGTGTACTGGCATTGCATGATGCGGCTGTAACAATTCGTGAAAATGAAGCAGCAGTCACAGAGGTTGCATTTATCGAGGGCATGATTAAAGCACGTCCCCCAAAGACACGTACAGGCAAAAAGATAGCTGTTATAGGATCTGGTCCTGCGGGATTGGCTGCTGCACAGCAATTGAATCGTAAAGGGCATTATGTAACGGTATTTGAAAAAGATAACGGATTAGGTGGCTTGTTACGATACGGAATACCGAATTTTAAATTGAATAAGAACATTATCGACCGTCGGTTGGCCTTATTAATTGAAGAAGGAATTGAGTTCAAGACCAATACTGAAATTGGAAAAGATATTGCAGGAAAAGAAATCATGCATAACTACGATGCAGTATGTATTGCTGTTGGTGCAGGTCATCCGCGGGATATTAACCCGGAAGGCCGTGAACTGAAAGGTGTTTATTTTGCTATGGACTTTTTAAGTCAGCAAAACCAGTTGATCATTGGCGAGAAAGTTGATGAAAACAACATAATTTCAGCAAAAGGCAAGCATGTCCTGGTTATTGGCGGAGGAGATACAGGTTCTGATTGTGTGGGAACTTCTATCCGCCAGGGAGCGGTTAAGGTAACCCAGATAGAGATCATGCCTCAGCCACCTGTTGATAAGAACCCGGATACTCCCTGGCCTTATTATCCAAACATTCTGAAGACTTCAAGTTCGCATATGGAGGGCTGTGTCCGCAAATGGAGCCTGAATACCAATAAATTTATTGGTGAAAATGGTAAACTGGCCGAAGTACTGGTAGAAGAAGTTGAATGGTCAAAAGATGATAAAGGGCGTATGAGTATGAAACCAACGGGCAAAACAGATATTATCAAAGCTGATTTAGTATTCCTGGCACTTGGGTTTATTCATCCCATTCACGAAGGATTGCTCACCGAACTTGGTGTTCAGTTTGACGGTCGTGGAAATGTTGCAATAGATAAGGAAAGCAAAAGTAATATCAGTAAAGTTTTTGCAACCGGTGATGCAGCTATGGGTGCAAGCCTTGTGGTTCGTGCAATTGCATCAGGACGCAAGGTGGCGGAAGACATTCATAACTCGCTGTAATCCTTTTTGACATTCAAAGAAACAATAGAACTTTAAATAAAACTATAAAACAATCTCTTCTAAGTAAAACAGAAGATTAACAGAGAGGTAAAATATTATGTGTGGAATAGTATGTGCATTTGATATAAAACAACCGGTACTGGCTCTACGGCCGCAAGTATTGAAAATGTCTAAACGTATACGGCATCGCGGGCCGGATTGGTCAGGAGTATATTCTGATGATAAAGCCATTATGGCACACGAACGTTTATCAATTGTCGATCCTGAATCGGGGAAACAACCTTTGTACAGCAAGGACGGGAAATTGGTACTGGCTGTAAACGGTGAGATTTATAACCATCAGGAAATCCGCAAACAATTTGAAGGGAAATATGAGTTTCTCACAAAATCTGACTGTGAGGTTATCCTAGCTCTTTACAGGGAAAAAGGTCCGAACTTCATGGAAGACCTGAATGGTATTTTCGCCTTTGCCCTCTATGATATCGAGAAAAATATCTATATGATCGGTCGTGACCATATTGGGATTATCCCTCTATACCAGGGTTGGGATAATGAAGGTACCTATTATGTGGCTTCTGAACTGAAAGCGTTGGAAGGGTATTGTACAACAATTGAGGAGTTTCTTCCAGGCCAATATTATTACAGCCCGGATAAAAAAGCAACTCAATGGTATACCCGTGACTGGCAGAGTTATGATGCCGTTAAAGACAATGTTTCGGACATCGATGTTTTGAGGGATGCTTTGGAAGCTGCTGTTGAACGTCAGCTAATGGCTGATGTTCCTTATGGGGTATTACTTTCCGGGGGATTGGATTCATCAATCATTTCAGCTGTAGCAAAGAAATATGCTGCGAAAAGGATTGAATCAGGTAATACTGAAGATGCCTGGTGGCCTCAACTGCACTCTTTTGCCGTTGGGTTGGAAGGATCTCCTGATTTAATTGCTGCCCGTAAAGTAGCCGATCATATCGGAACTATCCATCATGAAATACATTTTACTGTTCAGGAAGGTCTGGATGCTGTCCGTGATGTGATATACCATGTGGAAACGTATGATGTAACAACTATCCGTGCCAGCACCCCAATGTACCTTTTATCCCGTGTCATTAAATCGATGGGTGTTAAAATGGTTCTTTCCGGTGAAGGAGCCGATGAAATATTCGGGGGTTACCTGTATTTCCACAAAGCACCCAATCCGGAAGAGCTGCACAAGGAAACCGTACGTAAACTCGACAAACTTCACTTGTACGATTGCCTGCGTGCTAACAAATCGCTTGCTTCATGGGGTGTAGAAGGTCGTGTTCCGTTTTTGGACAAAGAATTCATGGATGTTGCCATGCGTCTTAACCCGAAGGATAAAATGGCTGGAAGCAATGGTAAAATGGAAAAATGGATTTTACGTAAGGCATTCGAAAGCTATTTACCCGAAAGTGTTGCATGGCGCCAGAAGGAGCAATTCTCTGATGGTGTTGGTTACAACTGGATTGATTCACTTCGTGCAATGACTACAGAGGCTGTTACTGATGAACAAATGGCTAAAGTTGCTGAGACCTATCCGGTAAATCCTCCTATGAATAAGGAAGAATATTATTATCGGACGATCTTTACAGACTTCTTCCCTTCCAAGTCAGCTTCCTTATGTGTACCCTCAGTACCATCGGTTGCTTGTAGCACTGAAATAGCGTTGGAATGGGACGCTGCATTCAAAAATATGAATGATCCTTCAGGTCGCTCAGTAAAAAGCGTACACGAGCAAGGATATAAATAATAAAGGGTATTCCAATACTTCTCTATACAATTAAAAAGGCTGGTCTTAAAAAGATCAGCCTTTTTTGTTCCCGTTTAATTCACCTATAAAAAATAAGGTCTTCATTTCTGAAGACCTTACCTATTCATTTAAAATAATTATATGCAGAACAGCCCGTAAAGCTTATTTTTCTAATTTTGCACGCATGGAATCCCATACAAAATAACCGATTACAGCTCCGTACATCACCAATGCCAGCCATTGAGCGCCTGCACTTTCTACCCATTCCGTGCTCATTAGATTGATACCTCCAAAGCGTAATGCGGCGCTTACAACACCCATTAAAGCGCCTCCGGCAATAAATCCGGAAGCCAGTAACGTTCCTTTTTCCTGACGGGCAGTATTCAACGCTTTATTTTTGCTCCGTGTTGTTACATACCAACTAATTGCACCTCCAATGATAAGCGGCGTGTTCAATTCAAGCGGGATAAACATTCCAAGGGCAAAAGCCAATGCAGATATATTGAAGTAGGTAAGAATCAGAGAGATTATCGCGCCAATGGCATAGAGATACCAGGGAGCTGAAACACCTGACATTAAAGGTTCGATAACTGCTGCCATGGCATTTGCCTGAGGTGCCACCAGTGCTCCATCTCCTGTGAAGCCATAGGTTTTATTCAGGATCATGATTACACCACCAACGGTTGCCGCTGATACGAGTGTTCCCAGGAACTTCCATGTTTCCTGCTTGGCAGGAGTAGTACCAATCCAATACCCTATTTTTAGGTCAGTAATAAAGCCACCGGCCATGGATAAAGCCGTACAAACCACCCCTCCTATGACTAAGGCAGCCACCATGCCGGTTGTCCCTTTCAACCCGACAGCTACCATTACTACCGAAGCAAGAATCAGCGTCATAAGTGTCATTCCCGATACAGGGTTTGTTCCAACAATGGCAATCGCGTTTGCCGCAACCGTGGTGAACAGGAAGGCAATAACAGCCACAACAATGATCCCTACCACAGCATGCATCAGGTTGTGAACAACGCCAAAATAAAAGAAGATAAATGTAGCTATCAAGGCAATGATAACACCCATCACGATAATTTTCATTGAAATATCGCGTTGAGTACGTTTCATTTCGGCACTTACAACTTGTCCTTTCCCTTTAAATTCACTGGATGCCAAGCCAACAGCACTCTGTATTATCTTTCTTGATTTTATGATTCCAATAATTCCTGCCATCGCTATACCGCCGATACCGATATGACGTGCAAAAGCTTTAAAGATAATTTCCGGGGACATATCGGTAAATGCACCTGTAAATCCGGGATTCAGCATATGCAGCATGCTGTCGTTCAAAAGCGGCATAACAGGCACAAAGACAAACCAGATTAAAGCTGATCCGGCACATATAATGGCAGCATATTTCAATCCGACAATATATCCAAGTCCTAAGACAGCCGCACCTACATTTACTTTGAAGACAACTTTTGCTTTATCAGCTATCGCAGTTCCATAAGGCAATACCCGGGAAGTAAATGTTTCGGACCAGGTGCCGAATGTGGCAATAATAAAATCGTACAATCCACCAATAATACCAGCTACAATGAGCGGTTTAGCCTGGTCACCCCCCTTTTCACCGGATACCAGTACCTGAGTCGTTGCTGTAGCTTCCGGGAAAGGATATTTGCCATGCATATCGGAAACAAAGAATTTACGGAATGGGATCAGGAATAGAATACCCAGTACTCCACCCAGCAACGAAGAAAGGAATACCTGCATAAAACTCACCGTGATGTCCGGATATTTAGCCTGCAAGATGTACAGGGCCGGCAGGGTAAAGATTGCCCCGGCAACTACTACTCCCGAACTGGCACCAATCGACTGGATGATCACATTTTCACCAAGGGCATTTTTGCGTTTTGAAGCTGTTGAAAGTCCAACGGCAATAATGGCGATCGGAATGGCCGCTTCAAATACCTGACCGACTTTTAACCCCAGATAGGCGGCAGCAGCCGAAAACAAAACGGCCATCACCAATCCCCATGATACGGATCGAGCATTTACTTCCGGGTAATTCTTATCCGGCGAAAGCAATGGTTTATACTCTTCTCCTTCCTTTAATTCACGCGATGCGTTTTCAGGTAATCCTGTGATTTTTTCTTCTTCCATATTTTTTCTTTTTCAAATTATATTTGATTTATTACTTGTTCCCCAACGGATAAATGCAACAATAAGCATTTAAAGCCTTTATAGGTTGATAGATAGTTTGTTCTGACTTCCTTTTAGCTGCTTCGAGCTTTTTTTATCAGGATGTTTTTCAGGATAGCGATCAGATACCTTACATCGGTTTTAAAAACACCCTTTGTCTCGCAAGCTATCAGGTAATTCATTTCAGAAGCCTGTATTTCAGCTAATGTCTGAGGCATATCGGCATAAAAGGGAGGCAGAAGTCCGGGCTTATATTTAATTCGTTTTTCTTGCAGGTCTTTATTGTATAAATTAAAATAATGCAGGCTTAATGGCCTGACACCCACAAGCTTCATCTCTCCTTTAATAAGATTAATGATCATAGGCAGCTCATCGATCCAGTACTTTCGCATGATGCGACCGATGGTGGTCACCCGCATATCTTTCCTGAATTTGCCCTCTTTATTTAGTTTATGATGTTCATACACATAACTTTGTAAATACTCAGAATATGGATGCATGGTCCGGATTTTATACACTTCAATGGCTTTCCGATGCTTGCCATACCGTTGCAGCCGGATCAATGTACCGTAATTCCGTTTGTAAACCATTTCAGGCTCTTTCGCCCGTTCAGAAATCACGTACGTGAGTTGTCCGATTTTCTTTTCCTGCACCACTTTAAATCCAAGGCAATATAACCTGCCAAGTACTTCTGCTTTGGAAAAAATACGGTTACGTTCACCCATGATAAAATAGTACAACCGGCGTGTAATAAATATTTTAGGCATTACCCGTTTAAAGAGAAAGTAAAACGTATAAGCAACATAGTTTAGCCCTTTAGGAATACGGCTTATTATGCGTTTCTTCCGTGTGCTTTTTGATTCGAAACAACAAACAAAAATACCATTATCCGGCAATTTCTCATTTATCACTGATAACTTATAGTTGATATTGCGCATATTATTCAACCTTTCCAATTGAATAATACTTGAATAGATATAATTTGGCTTCATCAGCAAATTGGATACATCCGTATTTAGATAAACCAATGTATTGCTGTTTGACAGATCAATATTATGCTTTAAAAACGCAAGTACTTTTTCAGAAGTATGAAGTTTAATGGTTGATATTAACTGGTTATAACTTTCATCGTCTAATTGTACAGAGGGCTTTACGGTTGCATTAATTCTGTCTTTGTTAGGTCTGGTATTGATAGCATCGTAATCCACTGCAAACCGGGAAGCGAAATAGAGTGATATAAACGTATAGTTCAGGTTAAATGCTCCGGCCATGGTTGTAAGCAGCACAAAACCTGAATAGGATTTAAAGTAGAAGTGGATTGTCAAAAAAAGCAATATAAAACAAGCCAGTGACACATAGACTAATCCCAATGTGATCTGGTTTAATTGTTGAATTTTTAAAGGCTTGTATCTTTTCAGAAAATAGGATAATACGAACCATAAACCCAGACAAATCAGGGAAGGTGTAAAGTATTTTTCGAGTGGGTAATGAGTGGTAAAGGGAAAGAATCTAAAAACTAAATAGAAATTTAAAATGAGCAGCAGCAGGTCAACAATCAAATAAAAAAATGCAGGTTTATAAAATACGCCCTCCCGTAACTTATTTTTCAATTTTAAGAAAGTCGGAATTTGCATACTTAAATTTTCGAATTATTTGTGTTTTAGAAACCTCCTTTATACATTAAGGTCGTAACTACTGCAAATATAATATAAATTATTACAGAGTCATGTCACATTTTGTGCAATTTAAGATAAAAATGATGCTAAAACGATTATTTATGCCTAAGCTTTTAGAAACAGAAGAAGTGACTATAGATATTATGTATTCAATATTATTAATAAAATATGGATTTTAACAACAAAATTTACTAATCATCTATTTAGAACGTACTTACACTTAATGTTCATTCTTTACCCCTTTATTCGTATTAATACCTTTTTGATTTGATTTTTTACATCCTGTATCCAACTATCCAGAATCCTTTCAGTGGATTTGTCAGTCCAGCGTTGTGGATGCGTAGTAATCATGATGATGTCCTGCTGTGGTTTTATTCCGAACCATTCAATTAAATCGAAGGTTGAATGGATGTTTTTTTCAACAGAGTCTTTATTCCCCTTCCTGGTGAGTACGGGTTCAGGATCATTGGAAGTCTGTCCGGTTAAAATCTGTCGTTTATCCCGGACATTATACTTTTCACCATCCCACATGCGTGCCGTGTCGGTGAAGTATGTTGTATCCGGTAGATTCAGGAAATCCAGATAAGGTTCGCCGATAATGCCAAGTTCTTTGTAATCTACGCTTTTCCACAGGTCGCGGTTGTCCCATTTCGATGCAGGGCTGCCGTGCATGCAGATGGTACACACCGGATAGAACTGGCGGAAATACCCGAGTTGCAGGTTGAAATGCTCAAACGCTGTGACCCGATCTCCATGGAATAAGGATAAGTCTTCATAGTGATACCCGATCTCATGGCCCAATGCGGCAATAGCCCGTATCACTTCCGGTTGGTTACTCCGGGGTACAATCCGGAAATAATAGGTTGCCCGTATCCCCATTTCGGCTTCAATGCCGGCAATAGTTAAGGAATTGCCTGCTTTTGAATCCACATCATGACGCAGGATCACGTATCGACCTGTTGCCTTGCCCCTGCACCAGTCTTCGAAGGTATAAAAAGAATACCCCGAATGTTTTATGGAACGTAATAATTCACTGTAAGTGGACAAGGTAAAATCGTTGTTCATACTTGCTTATTTTGTCATCGGTTGAATAAACATACTGGTTGGCAGGAAATGAAAGGTTACAGTTTCAAGCTCCCGAATGTATACATATAGCCTGGATTTTTTTGTACAATACCCGCACTTTCCGGATAGTTTTCAATGAACCAGACGTAGAATGCCGTTACATCAATTTTATCGGCCAACATGTTGTCTTTTCGTGCAACGAACCGGGATTTTAGGTCTTTGACATGGAGCAATTCGTCCACTTTTGCAAAGAATGCTTCCGATTCTTCCGGCAAGAATGAATAACAAAGCCGGTATTTCTGCTCCAGTTCATTCGGCACTGCCAGTTTTCCTGCAAATGTATTGCACTTCACAGCCGGTGTACCAAGAATAGCAGCCTCAGAAGTCATTGTCTGGCTATCCCCAATGAGCATGGTGGCAAAATAAATCAGCGAATGAATCTTCTCAGGAGAAAGCAGCAGTTGGTACTTTTTAAATTCTTCATCAAGGTTGCGTTCGGAAGTGATAAAAACAGTGCCTGCCGTTTCTAATAATGCTATCAGCCGCCTTTTGGACTCTATGCTTAATCCGTGTACACCAATGTCATGATGAGCTTTAAAAGCATTAAACCTGACCACAAAATAGGAATCTCCCGGCTTTAAACCGATTTCTTCAATTATGGACTCATCCGGAGTAAACCTGGTTGGATGCAGATATGCCAGTTCATGATAGCCCGGGTAATAGATGGTATCCTTCCTGTGCCGGTTACCGGTTAATGCCGAAGGGGATAAGATTTCTGTCAGGTAAGGATGGATGTATTTCACCAGTAACGGTTCAACCTCGTCATCATCATCATCCAGCAATATTGAAGGTACTTTAGTCAGGCGGGTCATGTACGAGGCTGTAACACAACCTATCATCAGGTCTATTTTTTCCCGTTTCAGGAGTATGAAGCAACACAGGTTGTACCAAAGCTGCATAATCCCTTTGCCGGTCAAACCGTCTTTTTTAATGCCAATCACATGAAAGGGGATTCCCTTCTGTTTCAGTAAAAATGTAACTGAATGAATTTCTTTTGTAACCACAATAACCTTATGCCCTTTCCCTGTAAGGATATGAATGGTTGGAGCCAGTTTATGGACATGGGCAGGATGACCGATCTCAATCAGGATATTCATTTTTTTAAAATTTTGTATAGTTTAAATGCAAACCGGCCGAAATGCATCAGGAATCTCTTATGCTCTTTCTGATATCTGCCATAATTGACCAGTTCCCCTCCAAACTTAAGCTTATAGTCCCGTACACCATAGGGTATCCCGGGTTTACCGGCACCCCCGAAATCAAAAATGCTGTAATTATTTTCCTTTGACCACAGGATTACATTCCATAATAAGAAATCGTTCGGGCGCATGTGGAAATAATCGGAATCGCTTCCTGCATACCAGGCATATACCGTGTCATTATAGCACAACCTGACTTGTCCTGCTATCATCTTATCTTCCCAAAAGGCTCCAAAAAATTTGACATGGTTTTCCAGGATCGGCTTCGAGGTAAGAAACAAGGTATCGTACGAAAACGGCATTTTCACCCGGTTGTATGTTTTCTTTAAAAGGGAAATGAGCGATTTTATACTTTCTTCATCATTCAGCACCTTGAAAGTAAGTCCCTCATTGTTCGCTTTCGCAATATTCCGCTTCCGTTCTTTATGGAGCTGGTCCTCCAGTTCCTTTTTCGTTCTTTTCAGATCGATCAACACATCCAAATGTTCTTCCAGCCTGTATCCG
>Ga0302286_10002925_pt1 | contig 11702 bp, 5 predicted proteins | sample III_Fen_E2_3_FD_198765 | JGI IMG/M metagenome (GOLD analysis project Ga0302286, IMG submission 198765) | Peat permafrost microbial communities from Stordalen Mire near Abisko, Sweden - III_Fen_E2_3 | ecosystem: Environmental > Terrestrial > Soil > Wetlands > Permafrost | place: Sweden: Abisko...
TAATTTCTCTGGGAACAGATGCCATCCTCGGAGCAGGAAATTCAGGACTTTTTATCTATGATTACAAAAAGCGACAGTTCGACCAAACATTAAATTCACTTCTTCAAACCGGAAACCAACAATATAACTGTTTGTTCGAGGATAGTGCCGGCAGGGTGTGGATCGGGACACAGGATGGTTTGAGTGTATGGAATCCCGGGAATAAGAAAATTCGCACACTTTACACAGATGAAGGCTTGGTGAATAATAGTATTAAAGGAATTGAAGAAGATAAGCAGGGAAGAATTTGGGTGACCACTTCAGGCGGAATTTCGCGCATCACGGTAAGTGCTACTGAGAAACAGCTTCAATTCTCGTTTGCCAATTTCAACCACTTCGACGGTGTTTTGGGGAATGAATTTTTATCGCGTTCTACCTTTATCAGTAACGATGGATTGCTACTAATGGGTGGTATAAACGGATTCAATGCCATTGACCTGCAAAAGCCATGGCGTTTTACCGAATTACCAAAACCGCTGTTTACCAACCTGATGCTGTTTGGATCGAAGCTAAAACAGGGTCAATCATACAACGGGAACACTGTTCTGAAGAATTCCATTAGCTCGACCGACCAGGTTGAGCTGAAATACAACCAAAATTTTATCAGTGTCGAATTTTCGGCATTGAACTATGTCAATCCTACACTTACTTATTTCCGTTATCGGCTTGAAGGTGTCGATGAAGATTGGCGAGAGCTTGTGGCTCAAAATGGAACAGGTGCAGCTTCGTACACAAGTCTTGCTCCGGGAACCTATCAGCTGAAAGTTATGGCTGCCAACAATAGTAAAAAGTGGACCGAGAAAATTGCCACTTTAACTATTGAAGTAAAAGCTCCATTCTGGAAAACCCCGCTGGCATATTTTATTTATCTGCTATTAGCGCTTTTGATGCTTTATTCAGTAATGAATTATTACAAGCGTTGGGCACAGCAGAAATTAGTTCGCAAAAACGAGGAGAAATTGAACCAGATGAAATTTAATTTCTTTACCAATATCAGCCACGAATTTCGTACTCCGCTAACTTTGATTATTACGCCACTCGAATCGATTTTAAAGGAAGTGAAAGATACGGTGCTGGCATCGAAGCTACGTAACATTTTTATAAACGCCCGCGATTTGCAGGGATTGGTAAACCAATTACTCGACTTCCGCCGGTTGGAAATGAGTGGCGAAAAATTGAACCTGACCTTTGGCAATATAGTTGAATTTGTCCAGCAGTTTGATGGGCTATTTGCCAAGCTAGCCCAGGAAAAACAAATTGATTTTGCAACCAATACCGACTTACCTGATATATTCATCTATTTCGACCAATCGAAACTGTACCGAATTCTCAATAACCTGCTTTCGAATGCCTTTAAATTTACGCCGCCCTGCGGACAAATCAGCCTAAAGCTCACCATTATTGAAGAGAAATCGCAACAACGTTTTATTCAAATAGATATCACCGACTCCGGCAAAGGTATTGCTGAGACAGATTTACCCCATATTTTCAATCGTTTCTATCAACCTTTGGGAACCGAAGAAGGAAGTGGCATTGGTTTGCATCTGGTCAAAGAATATGTCAATATGCACTTCGGCGACATAACCGTAAAAAGTGAACAGAACAAGGAAACCTGCTTTACGCTAAAAATCCCGATGAATCTTATGCCGAAGAATTCGGAGATTGAAGCATCAGCAGCCGTGCATGAAGAAATGGGTGTACCGAAGTTTGTAACAAGTTCAGGAAAGAAATATAAACTTCTGGTGGTGGAAGACAACAACGATTTACGCCGTTTCATTGTGAGCGAATTGTCGAAAAACTACGAAATACTTGAAGCGGCTGATGGAATTGCTGGCAAAGAACTGGCCAACACTGCTTCGCCTGATTTGATCATCAGCGATGTGCTGATGCCCAACATGAGTGGTTTGGAATTGTGCCACAGCATCAAATCAGATGTGAATACTTCTCACATTCCGGTGATTCTGCTGACTGCACTTACATCAGAAGAACACCAGCTTCAGGGATATAAATCGGGTGCCGATGAATACCTGACTAAACCATTTAACCTTGATATTTTATTGCTGCGTATTGCCAAACTAATTGAACAACAAAGCCTTCGAAAGAAACATTTTGCCCAAAAGTTAGAAGTGAATCCCAAAGATATTACCATTACTTCCTTCGACGAAAAGCTTATTCAAAAGGCGCTGGAATGTATTGAAAAGAACATGGACAATCCAGCCTATTCGGTAAAGCAGTTTAGCGAAGATATGGGGATGGATCGCACAGTTTTGTACAAAAAGCTGTTGTCGATTACCGACCTTCCTCCGTCTGAATTTATCCGCTCGATAAGGTTGAAGCGGGCGGCACAACTGCTACTTAAAAGTCAGTTGTCGGTTGGTGAAGTCGCCGATAAGGTCGGGTTCAATACTCATCGATACTTTTCAAAATATTTTAAAGAAGCCTATGGTGTCACGCCATCGGAGTTCATTAAAGACAAGTCAGGTCGGGCATAAAACAGATCGCATAAAACTTGAATCTAGTCAAAAGTTTTTTGCTGTGACATTGTCCTGAACTAGGCTTGCCTGAAGTGCAACGACAGGTACATACTTGAACAACAAATGAACTTTGATTTCTTAATGCTTGTCGGTATTTTTGACATTATTAAACTAATTTTACTAATCTATGAAAAATCTGAGAATTTTATCAACATTGATAATTGTTATCCTGATGGCTTCCTTGAGCAGAGCCCAAAACCCGATCATTCAAACCAAGTTTACAGCCGACCCGGCACCAATGGTCTACAACGACACGGTTTTCCTTTATACCAGTCACGATGAAGACGATGCTATGGGTTTTAAAATGCAAAATTGGTTGCTATACACATCTACCGACATGGTAAATTGGACTGACCATGGAGAAATAGCATCGCTGAAAAATTTTAAATGGGTAAATGTTGATAATGGTGCGTGGGCTCCCCAAACTATCCGACGAAATAATAAGTTTTACATGTACTGTCCTGTGCCGAATGGTTTGGGAATTGGAGTCTTGGTTTCCGACAGTCCTTACGGACCTTTCAAAGACCCAATCGGGAAGTCGCTGATTAAAAATAGTACGGATGACATTGATCCGACTGTGTTGATTGATGACGATGGACAAGCTTATTTGTACTGGGGAAATCCTAATCTTTACTATGTGAAGCTAAACGAGGATATGGTTTCTTATTCAGGAGAGATTGTGAAAGTACCTGAACTTGCCAAAGTAAGAGGCGAGAAAGATCCTTTTCATTACCAGGAAGGCCCGTGGGCGTACAAAAGGAACGGACACTATTATATGGCTTATGCATCAACTTGTTGCCCTGAAGGTATTGGCTATGCAATGAGCAAAAGTGCAACCGGCCCGTGGGAATATAAAGGTTCAATCATGGATGGAGACGAACGCTCAAGCGGAAACCATCCGGGAATCATCGATTACAAAGGAAAATCTTACGTGTTTGGATTCAATTATTCCATCGGGCAAAAAACGATGTCAAAGCATTACGAAAGACGGTCTATTTGTGTTGAAGAATTAATTTTCAATGCTGATGGAACCATTGTGAAGCATCCGTTCTGGTCGAAAAATGTTACGCAATTGGGTACATTAAACCCATATAACCGTGTTGAAGCAGAAACGATTGCCTATAGTGAAGGACTTAAAACAGAATTGGTTACAGAATGGGAACGAAATATTTCGTGGAACAAAGGAAAGAAAATTGCCGACAGATTGTTTGTAACCTCTATAAACAACGGAGATTACATTAAAGTGCAAGGTGTCGATTTTTCAAAAGGGGCAGTATCGGTTGATGTTAGTATTGCTTCTTTATATGGCGGAAAAATTGAGATACATACTGACAAAATTGATGGACCAAATATGGGAACCATTAACGTAAATACTTCCGCCGAAGGCGACTTATGGAAAACGATCACTACCCCGGTTAAGAATATCAAAGGTGTTCACGATTTGTTCTTCGTTTTCAGGGGAGAAAAAGATTTATTTAACTTCGACTGGTGGAAATTTAATGCTAATTGAAATTTAAAAAACAACCACATCAAATAAAACATCAGTAATGAAAATAATTAGCAACATGAAATTAATGGCCATTGCTGGTCTCATTATTACTCTAGGCATAATTGGAACAGGTAGAATATCTGCTCAAACAGTCTGGCTCGACCAATTGGATTTGAGCACTGCAACTCAAGGTTACGGGGTTCCAATGAAAAACAAATCGCTCGACGGAAAAACGCTTACCATCGCAGGTAAAACTTTCGAACGTGGTTTTGGAAGTCATTCCGAAAGTTCATTAACTATTTTGCTTGAAGGAAAAGCAACTTTGTTTTCTGCTCAGGTTGGTATCGATGACGAAGTAAAGGGGCAAAAACCAGCTGCTGAATTTATAGTCATTGGCGATGGTAATAAGTTATGGGCGAGCGGAATCATGCATTTGGGCGATGCGGCAAAACCTTGTTCAGTTGATCTTTCCGGAGTAAAAAAACTTGAACTCCTTGTTACAGATGGTGGCAATGGCAATTATTACGATCATGTTGACTGGGCCGATGCCAAATTTGAGGCCTCAGGAGTAAGTACATTTAAAACCTTTAGTCCGGTGGCAACTGAACCTTACATCCTCACACCAGCTCCTCCGGCTGAGCCCAGAATTACCGGGGCTAAAGTTTTTGGGGTACGCCCGGGTTCGCCATTTCAATTTCTTGTAACAGCGACTGGTGACCGACCAATGACTTTTTCAGCTTCCGGATTGCCAAAAGAATTAAAGATCAATGCACAAACAGGACTCATCACTGGCAAGCTATTAAAGGCTGGCAGCCATATTGTGACCTTGAAAGCCCAAAATTCAAAAGGTAAATTTGAGAGAAAGTTCCGCATTGAATGTGGTGACAAGATTGCCCTTACCCCACCAATGGGATGGAACAGTTGGAACTGTTTTGCACAAGAGGTTTCAGCCGATAAAGTAAAGCGTGCAGCCGATGCCATGGTGAAAAGTGGTCTGATCAACCATGGCTGGACGTATATCAATATTGACGACTTCTGGGAAAACAACCGCGATTCCAAAGATCAGTCGATACGTGGCAAGTTTCGCGACGAGGCTGGCAATATTGTTCCAAACTCGCGATTTGTGGATATGAAGGAACTTGCTGATTATGTACATGGATTGGGGTTAAAAATCGGACTTTATTCCAGCCCAGGTCCTTGGACATGTGGTGGTTGTGCTGGAAGCTACGGTTATGAGAAACTAGATGCAGAAAGCTACGCCAAATGGGGTTTCGATTATCTGAAATACGACTGGTGTAGTTATGGCAATGTGATAAATGGTTTGCCCGGTAACGATCCATTAAAAGTCTCATCATTGTCATACAATGGTGGTAGCGCATTAGAAACAGCCATGAAACCATTTAAGGAAATGGGCGATTATCTCCGTCAACAACCCCGCGATATAGTTTTCAGCGTATGTCAGTATGGAATGTCAGATGTTTGGAAATGGGGCGGTTCGGTTGGTGGCAATAGCTGGCGAACAACCAATGATATTACCGACACATGGGCAAGTGTAAAAAATATAGTGCTTGATCAGGATAAATCTGCCCCATATGCCAAGCCCGGCAACTGGAACGACCCCGATATGCTCGTGGTAGGCCATGTAGGCTGGGGAAATCCGCATCCAAGCAAACTACGACCTGATGAGCAGTATCTCCATATCAGTCTATGGAGCCTTTTCTCTGCACCACTCCTGATTGGTTGTGACATGGAGAAACTCGATGATTTCACATTGAATTTACTGACAAACGATGAAGTAATCTCGATTAACCAGGATCCATTGGGCAAACAAGCAACATGCATTCAGACGATTGGCGATTTGCGCATTTATGTGAAAGAACTTGAAGATGGAAGCAAGGCTGTTGGCTTCTGTAACTTTGGTACCGAAATTATTGATCTTTCGTACAAAGACTTCGATAAACTTGGCATTAATGGGCAAGTTAATGTTCGTGATCTTTGGCGGCAGAAGTATATAAGTAGCATCGACACAAAAACAGGGCAACTTGATCTCAAGGTGCCAGTTCACGGCGTGATGCTCTATAAATTTACTTCTGGAAAATATAAGGAATAAACGATATCTGTTTTGCATTGAAAGCGAAGATGATGACCATCTAATTTTAATTGGTTAAAATTAAATTAACTAAAAACGATAAAATAAGCTCAAAATATGACCTATAAAAACCTCTCTTACCAAGCGTTGGTAGCATTTCTTATCAGTACTATTTTGGTCACTGGGTTCGTTAAGGATGTCTACTGCCAAAGTAAAGTACTCGCCCATTGGCGCTTCGAGCAGATTCAGCACCTTCAGGGCGATCCAACCACTTCAATAGTTGGTCAACCGCTCTCTGCTTCTAACCGGGGCCCGGCTGAACCACAACCTTATGTATTCGACAATTCAGGCAAGGGTAATTTTTTACAGGTGCGCGGATCCAATGCTTCGCCCAACGTATTTTCCGATAATGTATCAACGGCTCAGGTGGATGGTAAGCCCAACACACGCTCGCTTGCTTTAAAAAACGGGGAATATGTGGTCACTTTCGACCGCCCTTTGGCTTACAACGACATGCAAAAAAGCTGGACAATCGAGGCCAGCCTGATGTGCAATCTTCTGGGTACAGAGCAGGTTTATCTTTGCAAAGAAGGTGCTCTTGGACAGTTGGCAGGCGATGTGTCAATTGGTTTTGATAACATGTATAAAAAATACTTTATTGAGGTGATGTGTGCCGATGGCGTTCCTCGTCGCATCGTTGCCGGTGACAATGTGGTAGCAGGTAAATGGTATGATGTACGTGCTCACGCCGAATACGATATCAAGAGTAATCAAACCAAACTGCAAATTGAGGTAAAACCTTCCGGTCAAAAAGACTTTGGGAAAGCTTCTTCGATTACATTCAATGGTCCGGCTCTAAGAAGTGATGCTGGTATGTGGGTAATTGGACGCGGTTTCCCGGGCGGTTTTCCAAACAGCCTTCAGGTAATAGATGGTGCCATAGATGAGGTGAAAATTTCAGGAGAAGCATTGCCACGTGTAGCTGGCCAGAACCCGCTCTTTACGGATGCTTTTACCGCCGATCCAGCCATAACAGTTATTGGAAACACAGCATACGCATACGTTGGCCACGACATGGCATCAGCCGGTGGCTGGTTCAATATGCCCGAATGGCTCTGCTATTCCACTACCGATATGAAGAACTGGACTGCCCATGGCCCCGTTTTGGCTGCCAAAGATTTCGTCAATGCGAATAGCGGCTCAGCCTGGGCGGCACAAGTGGTGGAAAAGGATGGTAAATATTACTACTATGTGACGCTGGATAGAAAAGAAGGGCATTTCATCACGGTAGCTGTAAGCGATAGCCCAACTGGCCCATTTAAGGAAGCAACGCCAGGTAAACCACTCATCACCGATGCGATGACCACCGATTCGTCCCGACCAAATGCCGATATCGACCCAACCGTTTTAATGGACGACGATGGCACTCCATGGATGGCCTGGGGCAATGGCGATTGCTATATGGTTAAACTGAAACGCAACATGGTTGAGATCGACGGCCCCATCACCAAAGTGCCATTCAGAAATTATTCTGAAGGTCCTTGGCTTTTTAAACGCGGCAATCTTTACTACAACGTTTATGCAGCAGATGCACCCGGCGTTCAGGCTGAGCAGATAGGTTACTCTACTGCTCCGAAAATTACCGGTCCGTGGACTTATGGCGGCTTCATCACTGGCTCTGCAAAACATGGCTTCACCATTCATCCGTCAGTCATCGAATTTAAGGGTCAATGGTATTTTTTCTACCACGATGGTTCTTACGCTTTGGACGGCACACCCGGTGGTGACTGTCGCCGCCAGGTATGTGTCGAATACCTATACTTCAACTCAGATGGTTCTATTAAACCCATAACCCTGACCGCTGAAGGAGTTAGTATTAAACCGAAGAAATAAACTGATGATGAAAAGAGTTACTGCTGCTATCTTTTTAATAACGACCATATCATTGGGCTTAAATGCCCAAAATTCGTTACTTCCACCATTTCCTGAGGTTCCGGCAAAGCAACCTTTAAACAGTGTTGAAATGGGCGACTGGAGAGCATTTCCGGAAATGAAGCTGGACATTCCAATTGCTCCCGGACCCTTCGAGCCAAACTGGGAATCGATTGAGAAAAATTATCCGGGAGAACCGGCATGGCTTCGCGAAGCAAAGTTTGGTATCTGGGTCCACTTTGGCCCGCAATCAGCCGGAGAAAGTGGCGACTGGTATGCCCGTAATCTCTATAAGTCAGATAAGGTAGCCTACAAAAATCATCTGAAAAGATACGGACATCCTTCCGAAGTAGGTTACAAAGAAGTATTACGCGATTGGAACCCTACCAAGCTCGATATAGCTAAGCTCACCAAGATATATGAAGATGCAGGTGCCAAATTCCTGATGATACAGGGTGTGCACCACGACAATTACGATATGTGGAACTCAAAGTACCAACCCTGGAATTCTGTAAACATCGGGCCTAAACGCGATTTTCTAGGTGAATGGTCCAAAGCTTGTCGCGCCAATGGTATGCATTATGGGGTAACTTTCCACCACGAATACACCTGGTGGTGGTGGCAAACGGCGTTTGGAAGCGACAAAGAAGGCGACAAGAAAGCTGTTCCATACGATGGCAACCTGACACTTGCCGATGGCAAAGGCAAATGGTGGGAAGGATACGATCCACGGTTGCTTTACGGAATTGACCTCCGCGAATACAAGGGTGTTGAAGAAAAAGCACATCAGGATTGGTCACCGGCTCCGGCTGGCATATTTTCAAATCATCTGGACTATGCCAAGTGGTATACCACACAATGGGCATTACGCATGATGGATGTAGTGGAACATTACGACCCCGATTTCATTTATACCGATGGTACGGTTCAGGGGCCATTCACCGGAAATGGCACAGGAACAGGTGTCAAGGCCAATGCCATGCCGCTGGTTATGGCCGATTATTACAACCGCACGCTTAAAAATCGTGGGAAAGTGAATACTTTTAGTATTGTGAAATTCCGCAAAAAGACCAATGGTACGGTTAATACCGAGGAATTTGGTGTTCCGGCCAACATTAAAACCGATCAGCCATGGATTGCTGAAGCGCCGGTTGGTGACTGGTTTTATGCGCCAGGTTTTACATACGATTCAGGAATGATGATCCGGTATATCATCGAAGCCATAGCACGCGACGGAAATGCTGCTATCTCTATTGCTATTTTGCCTGATGGTTCACTGGACGAAGGTAGCCTGAAAATGTTGAAGGAAGTTGGCGTTTGGATGCGCAGAAACGGAGAAGCTGTTTACGGAAGCCACGCCTGGAACATTCCTGGTGAAGGGGAAATGATCAAAAGTAAATTGAAGATGCTACCAGGTGGCGCATTGAGTCGTAAACATGCTGAATTTAAGTTCGATGCACAGGATATCCGTTTCACGATTGGTAAAAATGGCACTTTCTACGCCTTTTGCATGAACGTTCCTGCACCTAGAATGCAGTTGAAAATTAAGTCGCTTGGTACAGATGCAAAACTCTTTGAGAAGACTATAAAGACAGTGAAGCTACTCGGATATGATGGAAAACTGACCTGGAAACAGGAAGCTGACGGCCTTGCAATCACTTGTCCGGCGGAAATGCCTTTTGCTACATCCGTAGTTTTTAAGGTTGAATAACGAATAATTACTTATTATCCAAATCAATATGAAACGACAATTATTGCTACTTCTATTAAGCTGCATTTTAAGTTTTTCCAGTTTAATGGCTCAAACCAAAAAAAATTATCACAATTGGGCCCCTACCCCGCCGCTTGGCTGGAATAGTTGGGATTGCTTTGGTACAACAGTAACCGAACAACAAATCAAAGAACAGGCGGATGCCATGGCAAAGTATCTCCTGCCAAGTGGCTACAAGTACCTCACTGTTGATATTCAGTGGTACGAACCTGAATCGAAGGGACATGCTTATGATCCCAAAGCTACACTAACCATGGACGAATATGGTCGTTTGACTCCCGGTTTGAAAAAATTTCCATCGGCTGCCGATGGCAAAGGGTTCAAACCACTGGCCGACTATGTACATTCGAAAGGCCTTAAATTTGGTATTCACATCATGCGGGGAATTCCTCGTCAGGCGGTAGTGAAAAATACTCCTGTACTTGGCACAAACGTAAAGGCACAGGATATTGCTCTAAAAAATTCTACTTGCCCCTGGAATCCGGATATGTATGGCGTTGATGCTACCAAACCTGAAGGTCAGGCTTACTATAATTCGATTGTCCAAATGTATGCCGACTGGGGAGTAGATTTCATAAAGTGTGATGATATTTCGCGTCCTTATGGCGATGTTCAAAAAGCCGAAATTGAAGCGCTCCGCATTGCTATTGACAAAACAGGCCGTCCAATTCTTCTTAGTTTGTCACCGGGCGCAACGCCAATTGCCGCCGGGGAACACGTAATGAATCATGCCAACATGTGGCGCATCACCGACGATTTTTGGGATCGCTGGGGACTGCTCAGTGCAATGTTCGAAAGGCTTGATGTATGGACACCATACCGTGGTCCAGGTCACTTCCCTGATGCCGACATGCTACCAATTGGGATAATCGAATTCACCCGACCGACCAACTTTACAAAAGACGAGCAATACACCCTCATGAGCCTTTGGGCCATTGGCCGTTCACCGCTGATTTTTGGTGGCGACATGACCAAACTCGACGATCTTACCAAAGAAATGCTTACCAATCCTGAAATGCTTAAAGTGAATCAGGAAAGTACAAACAACCGTCAGGTATATCGCGAAAATAATCTGGTGGTATGGACTGCCGATGTGCCTAACAGCCAGGACAAGTACGTTGCACTTTTTAATGCACAGAGCAAGGGCGATAATATCGATTTTGCCAATGCTGATTATGCCAGTCCGGTGATTGCAGGCAATGGTAGCTCCCAGGAAGTTTCTGTTTCAGTAAAAGGAGGAAAGAAACTTGTACTTTTCGTAACTGATGGAGGAAATGGTTTCGATTTAGATCACGTGGCTTGGATCGATCCTGTTCTGCATGGTCCAAAAGGCAATCTGAAACTAACCAGTTTGAAATGGGTAAGTGCAACTTCGGGATGGGGTAATGCTACCGTTGACCGAACTTGCGAAGGCCGTCCGCTAATCGTTGACGGTAAACCTGCAACAGGTATTGGTGCCCATGCAAAATCTGTAATTATTTATGAATTGCCAGAAGGATACGAATCATTTACAGCCAAAGGAGTTGTTCTAAAAGACAAAGGTTCTGTCGTATTTGGAGTACTTGTCGACAAAGGTGTCATGAAATTCGCTGACGCAAGCGATGTGAAAGTGGATTTCGAAACCATTGGAATAAAAGGAAATGCTAAAGTTCGTGATCTTTGGAGTCACAAAGATTTGGGAGTTTCCAAAAAAGTATTCAGTCGTGAAATTAAAATGCATGGAGCTGGCCTTTATCGGATCAGCCCGGTGAAATAAAACAAAATAATCTATAGAATTATGAAGAAATTAAATCTAACACTATCATTATTATTGATTTTTGCCATCGGTGTGATGGCGCAATCCTACCA
>Ga0302286_10002926_pt1 | contig 11700 bp, 7 predicted proteins | sample III_Fen_E2_3_FD_198765 | JGI IMG/M metagenome (GOLD analysis project Ga0302286, IMG submission 198765) | Peat permafrost microbial communities from Stordalen Mire near Abisko, Sweden - III_Fen_E2_3 | ecosystem: Environmental > Terrestrial > Soil > Wetlands > Permafrost | place: Sweden: Abisko...
TAAAACAGTAGAAGTTAATGGAACTGTTTTGTCGAACGAAATGGTGGAATTACATCCCGAGGTGAGTGGACGTTTAATTTATTTGAATATCCCTGATGGACAAAAGGTTGAGGCTGGAACTGTTCTTGCTAGAATTAATGATGCCGACCTTCAAGCTCAGTTGGAACAACAAAAATCGCAACTTGAACTTGCCAAGAAAAATGAGCAACGTTTGAAAAGTTTATTAGCTGTAAATGGTGTAAATCAAGCTGATTATGATGCTGTGCAGAATCAAGTAACGGGAATTCAAGCAAACATTAAAGTACTATCGGCACAGATAGAAAAAACGATTATTAAAGCTCCATTTTCGGGAACTTTAGGATTGCGATTGGTTAGTCAAGGTGCGTATGTTTCACCACAAACTTTAATTGGAACTTTACAACAAATAGATAAAGTGAAAATTGATTTTACCGTTCCCGAATCGTATACCGATTTAGTAAAAGTGGGGAATGTAGTTTCAATTCAAAGTAACAATTCTACTGAGAAACTTCAAGCAAAAATTTCAGCAATCGAACCACAAATAAATGTGTCTACTCGAAATTTAAAGGTTCGAGCTGTTTTGGAAAGTGGAAATGTTAATCCAGGATCGTTTGTAAAGGTTCAAATAAACCAAAAAGGGAAGGGGATTGTGGTTCCTACAAATGCAATTATTCCCGATGCTTTTTCAAATCAAGTAGTTGTAATAAAAGAAGGAAAAGCCTTGTTTAAAAATGTAGAAACAGGTGTACGAACTGCCGATATTGTTGAACTTGCAAGTGGTGTTAATGTTGGTGATAGTATTGTTGTTTCTGGAGTTTTATTTGTCCGTGCAAACGAAAATGTTGAGGTTAAGAAAGTGAAAAAGTTGAATGAATTGAAATAAAAAGACTGATGGCAACATTTCCGTCATGCTGAGCTTGTCGAAGCATTCTAAAAGTAAATTTTCACTTGTTATTGTAAGCTAAAAGAAGCATTTAAGAATAAAAAAAATATAATGAACATTTCAGAATTATCTTTAAAACGCCCCGTTTTAGCAACGGTAATGAATCTGATGATTATCCTTTTTGGGATTATTGGCTTTGTTTATTTGGGCGTTCGCGAATATCCAGCAATTGACCCACCGTTGATAACCGTTTCAACTAATTATACAGGGGCAAGTTCCGATATTATTGAAAGTCAAATAACCGAACCTCTTGAGAAATCGATAAATGGAATTCCAGGTATCAGAACTATTTCATCAACAAGTTCGGTAGGGAAAAGTAATATTGTTGTTGAATTTAATCTTGATGCAAAACTCGAAACTGCGGCAAACGACGTTCGCGATAAAGTAAGTCAAGCAATTAGGAATTTACCTGCCGATATTGATGCACCACCAGTTGTTACAAAATCGGATGCAAATAGCGATTTCATTATTTTGATTGCAATTCAAAGTAATACAAAAAGCATAATGGAGCTAAGTGATTATGCCGAAAATGTGCTACAAAATAAATTTCAAACCATACCCGAAGTTAGTGCGGTAAATATAAATGGTCAAAAACGTCCAGCTATGCGTATTTGGATTGACCCCGATAAGATGAATGCATATAATATTGCGTTTAATGATATTACGGATGTTTTAAATAAAGAAAATATAGAAGTTCCGTCAGGTAAAATTTATGGAAATAAAACTGAATTAACGATAAAGGCTGTTGGTCGTTTTACTACTGAGAAGGATTTTCGCGATATGATTATATGTGAATCAGCAGATGGAATTGTTCGTTTGGGAGATATTGCAAAAGTCGAAATTGGTCCAGAGCAATATGAGCAAAGTTGGAAACTTAATGGATTGAATGCTGTTGGATTATCAGTCGTTCCGCAACCAGGAGCTAATTATGTAAAAATTTCGGATGAATTTAATAAACGTCTTGAGCAAATTAAAAAATCACAAAAGGGCGATTTGCAATTCACTGTTTTAATTGATAATACAAAAAATGTTCGTCGTTCATTGATGGAGGTAAAAGAAACTTTATTAATTGCATTTATCTTAGTTATTCTTGTTATCTATCTCTTTTTCCGCGATTGGCTTATTGCTGTTCGTCCTCTGATTGACATTCCAATTTCATTGATTGCCACATTTTTTATAATGTATATGGCAGGTTTTTCCATCAATATTTTAACCCTTTTAGGAATTGTGCTTGCCACAGGTTTGGTGGTCGATGATGGTATTGTTGTGACCGAAAATATTTTCCGAAAATTTGAACGCGGAATGCCAATAAAACAAGCTGCACTCGAAGGAAGTAAGGAAATATTTTTTGCCGTTGTTTCAACGTCTATTACCTTGGCAATTGTGTTTTTACCTGTTATTTTCCTTCAAGGATTTGTTGGAAGTCTTTTTCGTGAATTTGGAATTGTTGTAGCAGCCGCAGTGCTTATTTCAGCTTTCGTATCACTAACAATTACACCTGTTTTAAATGTACTTTTAAATAGAAAAAATCATAGTCACAGTCGCTTTTATGTTCGTTCCGAACCATTTTTCAATGGCATGGAAAATAAATATAATTCGATGGTTACTCGTTTCATTGACAACCGATGGATGGCTTGGGTGATTGTAGTTTTTTCTCTTTTTATAATTGTATTAATAGGTAAAACAATACAAAGTGAACTTGCTCCACTCGAAGATAAAAGTCAAATTCGTTTGCAAGTTTCGGCTCCCGAAGGTGCAAGTTTTGGCTATATGATGAAAGAGGGCGATAAGCTTGGTAATTATTTGGTCGATTCGGTTAAAGGTCGTGATTTTTCTTTCCTTGCAATTCCTAGTTTTAGTGCCAATGGTGTAAATGGAGGAAGTGGTCGTATTGGTTTATTACCAAAAGATGAACGCGAAAAAAGTCAAAGCGACATTGTAAAAGATTTGCAAAAGAAATTGATGCGTTTCAATAATTTGAAAATTATTCCAATTGAAGAACAAACGATAGCTGTTGGTTTAAGCTCAAAAGGGGCTATGCCAGTTCAATTTGTAATTCAAAATTTCGATTTCGATAAATTAAAAGAAGTTGTTCCAAAGTTTATTGAAGCAGCAAAAAACGATAAAACATTTCAAAATGTTGATGTCAATTTGAAATTCAATAAACCTGAATCGAATATTATTATTGACCGATTAAAAGCTCGTGAACTTGGTTTAACAGTGAGCGATATTGCTGGAGTTTTACAAAGTGCATTTAGTGGACGACGATTAGCTTATTTCATAATGAATGGTAAACAATATCAGGTAATAAGTCAAGTTGCAATGCGTGACAGACAAGAACCAACTGATATTTCAAAATTATATGTACGAAATAATAAAGGTGAAAATATCGCTTTGTCGTCGGTACTGAAAGTCGTTTCGAATGCAAATCCACCAGCACTGTTTCATTTTAATCGATTTAAAGCTGCAACAATTTCAGCATCGTTGGCCGAAGGAAAAACCATTGGCGATGGTGTAAAAGCAATGCAAGCAATAGCCGATAAAACCTTAGACGATAGTTTTCAAACAGCTTTAAGCGGCCCATCGCGCGATTTTGCTGAAAGCTCATCGAATATTGGTTTTGCATTTGGTTTGGCATTGTTACTTATCTTTTTGGTTTTAGCTGCTCAGTTTGAGAGTTTCAAGGACCCATTAATTATAATGATTACCGTGCCTTTAGCTATAGCTGGAGCATTTTTAAGTCTTTGGATATTTGGACAAACACTCAATATATTCTCCGAAATTGGAATGATTACCTTAGTTGGACTTGTTACCAAAAATGGAATTTTGATTGTAGAATTTGCGAACCAAAAACGCGAACAAGGGATGAACAAATTTGAAGCAGTAATAGAAGCCGCAACAATGCGTTTACGTCCAATTTTAATGACGAGTCTTGCAACTGCACTTGGAGCTTTACCTATTGCATTAAGCTTGGGTGCAGCATCTACAAGTCGCATATCGCTAGGAATTGTAATTGTTGGTGGATTGATGTTTTCTTTGGTATTAACATTGTTTGTAATTCCTGCAATTTATACCTTCATTTCAAGTCATCATAAAGAAACAAACGAAGAAAAATTGGTGGAATAACGTACGGGCAACCCTCGTGGTTGCCCCAATGCTTTCCCAAACGGTTGATTCTCAATGTCTGCCGTTACATTTAAAATATAGAAATATGAAACGATTAATTATAATACTATTTCTCTTGCCATTTATGGCAAATGCTCAGCAAATGTCTCTACAAAATGCGATTGATACTGCATTGAAGAATAACTTCGATATCCTTATTGCAAAGGATAATGTTACGCAAAATAGCATTGCCAATAATTTTGGAAATGCTGGTGGATTGCCATCTTTAAATATTACTTCGAGCGATGTAAACACATTAAATACCATTCATCAAGAATATAGTTCTGGATCGGATTTAGACAAAAGCAATGTGAAAGGAAGTAATGTTGGTGGAGCAATTACTGCAAGTTTTCCGTTGTTTAATGGATTTAAAGTATTGGCAACAAAAAAACAATTAGAGGCTTTGCAAACTCAGAGTGAATTGTTGCTAAATGCTCAAATTCAAAATACGATGGCAGCGGTGATGATGAAATATTTCGACATTGTTCGACAAGAAAAATATCTGAATATTTTAAATCGTTCGCTCGATGTTTCAAAGGAAAAAATGTCGATTGTTACAACTCGTAAAAACGTTGGAATGGCAAACGATGCCGATTATTTACAGGCTCAAATTGATGAATCGACGGTTGAACAGAATATCAAATCGCAACAGCTTATTATTGACCAATCAAAAACCGATTTACAACAATTAATGAATTCAAAATCATTTTATACATTCAACTTAAGCGATAGTATTCAGGTAGATAAAACTATTGTTCTCGATTCAATCAATTATTGTTTAAAACAAAATCCTCAATATCTTTCGCTCGATCAACAAGTTACTATTAACGAAACTGTTGTTAAGCAAATCAATGCACAACGATATCCAAGTTTCAAAATCAATACTTCATATAATTTGTCGTACATAAATAATGGAGCTGGTTCTGTCCTTGTAAATCAAACTACGGGACCGCAATTAGGCTTTGCTTTGCAGATTCCAATTTACAATGGAAATCAGTTTAAAACCCAGCAAAAGGTAGCTTTAAGCAAAGTTAATACGGCAGAATTGCAACGCGAAAAATTATTGACAACCTATACTGCAAGTGCTTATCGTACCTATTTATCGTACCAAAATACCTTGCAACAAATAGCAGAACAAGAAACAAATTACGAACGTTCGGGTAAGCTTTTGCAATTGGTAATGTTACGTTTTCAGTCGAGTATGGCAACAATGCTTGATGTAAAAGCAGCACAGCTAAGTTTTGAAAATGCAGGATATACATTGATTAACCTACAATTTGCTGCAAAATCAGCCGAAATAGAATTGAAACGATTAATTTATCGATTGAAATAATTTCCCCTTTGTAGAGACGCAATATTTTGCGTCTCTATTTCTTTTCCAAATTTTTATAACAAAAGATAAATTTCTGAAACCCATTTTGAAATTTTTGAGTATAGGTTGAAAATGATTTAAGCATATTATTAATCATTATTAGTAACGATATTTAAGTAACCCAATTAAAAGGCAAACCTTTTAATATTCAAAGTTTTTTCATTCTATGAATTACTCAGCAATAAAATTGCAACTGCAAAGTAAAGCAGAAGACTCATATCGATTATTTACTCTTAAACTTATTCCTGAACTTGGCGATTGCATAGGTATTCGAGTTCCCGTAATTCGTGCATTTGCAAAAGAACTTCAAACAATGACTTTGGGCGATGATGTTATTCCTAATTTGTGGAATAGCACTGTGTATGAAGAAAAGCTACTTTTGGCAATGTTAATTGGTCAAACGAAATATTCAAGTTTCGATCAGGCATATGCCGATGTTACTCGTTTTGTAAGGAAAATTAATAATTGGGCAGTGTGCGATTTGTTTGTTTCTGCAATAAAACCAATTGTTCGCAAATATAACAATGCATTTTATCTTGCAGTAATTCATAATGCTCGAAGTGATAAAGACTGGCAAATTCGTTTTGGATTGGTAATGTTACTTACTCATTATAATGATACAATTTACATAGACGATATTCTTGAAATTTCAAATGATGTTACTTCCACGGCTTATTACGTTCGAATGGCTAATGCTTGGCTATTAAGTTATGTTTACCTTATCGATAAAAATAGAACAATTGAATTCCTCCAAAATTCAAAACTCGATATGTGGACTATAAATAAAGCAATTCAAAAAATTAGAGAATCAAACCGAGTAATGATTGACGAAAAAGATGAATTACGTAAGTTTAGTAAATCGATTAATTGTTAAATTGCCAACTATCAAAATTCATTAATAAATTTTGTTTGAAAATATTCCATTCTATTGCAAAAATTGTATTTTTGTCTCGAAAATTATCGATTTAAAATACATTTACAGAATGAAAATATTCAATCACAAGCTTCGGAAATTAGGGATAATCACATCTTTTTTAATATTAAATACACATCTTTTTAGCCAAGATATTCAAGTTTCGATGTGCAAAAATACTTCGTCGGAATTGCGTTTGCAAAATGCATTAGGAATTGGAGTTCGATATAATCAAACTATTTTTACTTCGTGGAAACTTGGTCTTGGAGTAAACCGAAGTAAAAGTTCTAATTATTTTGATGAAATACCTTATTCCGACGCCACAGGTCCACGTATTTATGGAATTGGTATAAAAGCACATTATTCTTTTACGTCGTTGCGATTCAATATTCAAAAGCAACTTAAAAACAATGATTATGTATCTATTTCTATTGGATCAGCTTTAAGTTATAATATAATTAAAGGTTCAGATACAGAACTGTCTGTAAGTGATTCAATACCTCGAATCGATTACGTATCATTTAAATAGTATCATCGAAATTATATTGGTATTGGGTTTATTACTGAAGTTGAGGCTAAACAAATTTTCATAAAACAACTTTCTCTTTGTATAACGATTGAACCTGAAGCTTTAATAAGTAAAGAATTTGGAATGGTTGGCTATTCATATGCTTTACCTTCATCATTTGGCTTTACCGAATTTCAAGTGGGATTACGCTATTATTTACGTTCCAAGAAAGAATAAACATTCGTTTTATTCTGACGTTATTCCATCATTGTAATGCATTGAAATTGCATATCTTTGCAAAAAAAAGAAAATGCAATCGTCAGCAGATAATTCAAAAAAAAATATTTCGCCCGAAACTATTACAGACTGTATTTCAACGCTAGAACTATTGGTTGAAAATGCCGAAATGATGGCACAGCTTTCTGAACAACAACGCATCGCTTTACTTGTCGCATCGGGAAAACTGTCGCGACCAAACAGAGATGATGACCGCAAACGACAAAAAGCAGCTAAGAAACTTCGCGAAAAAGAAGTTTCGAAAATCGATCGTGAGGCTAGGGCAGTAACTGGAATTCGTAGTGCACGCACCGATGCTGTTTTCAAGGCTCCAGCACAAATGCAGTTGCCTTCCGAAGCATTGAAAGAAACAAAAACACTTAGTTCGCCTCGCAACTGTTATGTGTGTAAAAAGGAATATACAACATTGCACTTTTTCTACGATGCAATGTGTCCCGACTGTGGCGATTTCAATTATCACAAACGGTTTCAACGTACCGACTTACATGGCAAAATTGCTTTGATGACTGGTTCACGATTGAAAATTGGTTATCATATTACATTAATGATGCTTCGTTCTGGAGCTAGAGTTATTGCTACAACTCGTTTCCCTGTTGATTCGGCCAATCGTTTTGCAAAAGAAGATGACTTTGCCGAATGGAAAGATCGTCTTCATATTTATGGACTCGACTTGCGACATATACCTAGCGTTGAAATCTTTGCTAGTTATATTGAACATCATTACGATAGACTCGATATCTTAATCAATAATGCAGCACAAACCGTTCGTCGTCCTGCTGGGTTTTATACACACATGATGGAAGCTGAGAGTTTGCCTTATGAAAAACAATCGCCCGATGCTCAATTGCTTTTAGGACATTACGAAGATTGTAAAAAGCAATTGTTTGAGTTCGATGTTAAACCATCGTCGTCGGAACCTGCTTTGCCTGTAGCATGGAATGGAACAGTGCCTGGTATAGGTATTCGTTCGTCGGCACAATTATCGCAAATTCCTTATAGTTTTGACAATTCGTTGGTTGCCGAAGAAGTATTCCCAACAGGAAAACTTGATGCCGATCTACAACAAGTTGACCTTCGAACAACCAATAGTTGGCGTCTTAAACTTGGCGAAATTCAAACTCCCGAAATGTTAGAAGTTCAATTAGTAAATTCAGTTGCTCCGTTTGTTCTTTGTAATCGTTTGGTAAATGTTATGAAACGCGATAATACGGGACAAAAACACATTGTAAATGTTTCGGCAATGGAAGGTAAATTCCATAGATTTAATAAAATAGAAAGACATCCGCACACCAATATGGCTAAGGCTGCACTCAACATGATGACTCATACTGCAGCTGGCGATTTAGCTAAATATGGAATTTATATAAATGCTGTTGATACTGGTTGGGTAACCGATGAAGATCCAGTTCAACTATCAACTTTAAAACAAGAAGTTCACGATTTCCAACCACCGCTCGATATTGTTGATGGAGCTGCTCGTGTTTGCGATCCATTTATCGATGGAATTAATACTGGCAAACATTGGAATGGTCAATTCTTGAAAGATTATATGCCAATTGATTGGTAGGATTTTTTTTAAAGTTTGGATAACAGATATTGTAGACTATTACAAATATTGCAAAATGTTGCGGTTACGTAGGATAAACCTACGAGGTTCTATAAATGAGATATAATTATAGCCAAAATTAACTGAAATTCTTTAATATCAGAAATATACCTTTTATTTCTGTGTAATTCTATCGGAAATTATACTAATATATATACTCCCATTCGTCCCCCAAAGTAATTATATACCTTTGGGGAAACGAAGGTTGTAAAACGTTGATAATACTGGGATTTGCTTGGTAAAGACGGTTACAATTTTCTCTTTGTTCGATTCCAAAAACTGATTAAAAATCGAATGAAGTTTAATTTTAAAAAATTAGTAAAATGGGAAAAGTAGTAACTACGTTCAATGTAACGTTTTTCGTACGAAAAGACAGAGTTGTAAAAGGAGAAATGCCGATTTATATTTCGGTAAATCTGAATAGACAACGGTTAAAAATTGCAAGTAAATTATCTGTAAATGTCAATAATTGGGATTCAAAAAAGGGAATACCCAAAGGCAATGTCATTTCAGTAAAGCAACTTTCTATGAAACTTGCTGACATTAAATCGAAATTCTTCGACTGTTTTCACAAATTAACGATGTCGAAGATTTCATTTACCGTTGAAGATGTGAAAAATCTGTATTTTGGAGTCGATAATTCAAAATATACTTTGATGGGGATGTTTGAATATCATCACAATACTTTCATAAACAAGATTGAACCTAGTACTCTGGCTAAATACATTACAACTCAAAACTATGTAAAGCAATTTCTTAAAGATGTTATGAAAAAGTCGGATATATTTATGTCAGACTTAAATTTAAAGTTTCTAACCGATTTTGAGATGTATATGAGTAATTCAAGTAAATCAGGGTATTATTCAAATCAACCAAATACACTTACTAAACACATTGTTAAAATTAGAACAATCGCAAATCTAGCACTTCGTAACGAATGGATTGATAAAGACCCTTTTGCGAAATATAAAGTAAGTTATCTTCCAACAAATAGAGAATTTCTTAATGCAACAGAAATACAACTTATAGAGAATGCTACGATTGAAAATCCAATGCTTAAAATTGTGAAAGATTTATTCATATTTAGTTGTTACACAGGCTTAGCGTATATAGATGTAATGCAATTATCGTACGATAATTTGAGTATTGGAATAGATAAAGAAATGTGGATAAATACAAATAGAGCGAAAACAGATGTGCCAGTAAAATTACCTGTTCTTCCACAAGCTGCTTCGATTATCAAAAAATACGAAAACACGAAATTAATGAAAGTTGAAAATGGCGTATTCCCATTTTTAACGAATCCATCGATTAATGGACAGTTGAAAATCATTGCCAAGAAATGCGGAATATCTAAGAACATAACGTTTCACATGGCTCGTCATTCATTTGCAACCACAGTAACGCTTACCAATGGTGTTCCAATTGAAACAGTTTCTAAAATGTTGGGACATACAAGCATCAAAACGACACAGATTTACGCTAAAGTTGTCGATTCTAAAATCAGTAACGATATGATGATGTTGAGAGAAAAACTTGGTAACAAACAAGAAATTCCAACTCAAATTCGAGCGGTAAATTAATTTTCTGTACAAACCGAAAATAAAAAGTGAGGCACAATCACCTCGCTTTTTATTTTCGATTATCTTCAATCGTAGTATCAAACGGAATTATGTTACACATCTCTCGCAAACGGCTACGGACTTCGTTCCCATACATTTCTGTAATTTGTGAGGCATTTAGGTTTGATGTGAAATGTGTGAGCAAACCACGAGAAACGTACAAATCGTATCGTGAGAGGATTATTTCACGCATTACGTTCACGTTGTTGCCAAAGTAATTCGATTTCGATTCAAGTCCCAAATCATCAAAACAATAATCCTTTGGGCGTTTGTTTTTATCACCCCACTTTTCAGTGTATCGAAAAAGTGTATCAGTTCCATTGCTTAAAAACTCGAATGCGACTTCTCGACAAGGTCGAATGATATATTTTGCATCCGAACGTAGAAATTCTCTAAAAACACGCATTGCGGACGTTTTACCAACTCCTATCTTACCAATCAACATCACACCTTTAGCGAAATCGACATTAAGTTCGGCTGCTTTTTCTTCGTTACAATCGAAATAAGCGAGCATTTTTTCGAGAACCAACAGGTCGCAATTTTCGATTTGATATTTTTCTCCGTATAAGGCTTTGCCTTTTGCCTCGAACTTTTTGAGGAACTCAGTAAAATCAAAATGCTTCGTCATAATTTCCTGTTTTTGTGATTTGAGTTGAACGTTCGTTTGAAATCCATTTTTTTGCTGCCGATTGCCAGTCAACTATCGAAATATTATTTTTGGTTACCCAACCTGTGGCAGAATAGTGATTGAAAAATTTTTGAGCCGTTTCGGCGTTCGAGTTATTCAATTCAAAAAAATGCAATGTTTCTGTTTGGGTTGGAAACAACGAAAATTCATTTTCTTTTTTTGCCGCAACTTTTTTTCTTTTTTCTATTTCTTCATTTTTAGAAAAATTTTCTAAAGGGTTTTTTGATGCTTTTTGTGAAATTGAATTTTGAACATTATTAAACTTAAAATAACTCTCTTTAACATTTATATACTTTAATACTTTATATAGTGATGCAGATATGCATCTGGTCTGATGCAGAAATGCATCGAACTGATGCATATTTGCATCAAGTTGTGGCATATCTGCATCAACCTGATGCACTTTGGAATGCATATTTGCATCAGACTGTGGCATATCTGTATCAGCATGTAGCATAAATGCATCAGCTATTGAATCTAAAAATTGAAAATCTTCATCGGTAAATTCAAAAATAATGAGTCGAATTTTGGTGTATTTTTCTCTACTTGGTTTTGGGAAATATTCAAT
>Ga0302286_10002929_pt1 | contig 11689 bp, 8 predicted proteins | sample III_Fen_E2_3_FD_198765 | JGI IMG/M metagenome (GOLD analysis project Ga0302286, IMG submission 198765) | Peat permafrost microbial communities from Stordalen Mire near Abisko, Sweden - III_Fen_E2_3 | ecosystem: Environmental > Terrestrial > Soil > Wetlands > Permafrost | place: Sweden: Abisko...
AAAGCTATTAAATGCGCCCCACTCCCTAATGCCAAACCAATATCCCTTGCCAACGCGCGAATATAAGTTCCTTTGCTGCAGACAACACGGATTTTCAGAAGAGGGAGTGTAAAATCCAACACCTCAATGTCATCTATAACCAATAACTTTGATTTAAGTTCAACTTCCTGACCTTGGCGTGCATAATCATACGCCCGTTTACCATCTACTTTAACAGCAGAGTAAGCAGGGGGTACCTGCTGTATTTCACCTAAAAATTGAGGTAAAATCTGATCCACCATTTCACGGGTGATGTGTTCTGTCGGAAATGTTCCATCAACAGGCAATTCTAAATCGAACGAAGGTGTAGTGGCTCCCAATGCAAGTGTGGCAACATACTCTTTGGTCTGATATTGAAAACTCTCTATCAGCTTTGTTGATTTCCCGGTACAAAGTATCATTACCCCTGTAGCCAGGGGATCAAGCGTTCCGGCATGACCCACCTTCAGTTTTTTCATATTCAGTGTTTTCTGCAGCTTCCAGCGTAATTTATTCACCAGATTAAAAGAAGTCCAGTTTAATGGCTTCGCTACAAACAACACTTCTCCCTTTACAAAATCCATTTTCTTATTTTAAACTTTCGCCTTCATTGGAAGGGTTTGGCAAGGTTAGACTGATTACAATACACTTAAATCGACACCCATATACAGGAGGATCAATATGGCAACCCCAACAACAATTCTATAATATCCAAAAGCTTTAAAACCATATTTGGTAAGGAAGGTAATAAAAAACTTAATAGCAGCCATAGCCACTAAAAAAGCTACTACATTACCAATCAGCAAGGTCACCAGATTATCCGACAACATTGATTTACCAACAGGATCCATAACCAACTTCAGTAATTTATACCCTGAAGCAGCTGCCATAGTAGGAACAGCCAGAAAGAATGAAAATTCCGCAGCATTCTTACGGGTAAGTTTGGTAGTCATACCTCCCACAATAGATGCCATGGATCGGGAAACACCCGGTATCATGGCAATACACTGAAAAAAACCAATTTTCAATGCCCGTTTCCAGTCCATTGTCTGGTCTTCGTTTGTTTTCTTGAACCAGTCGTCCACAAACAGCATTAGGACACCACCTAAAACCAGCATAACAGCTACCACTGTAACACTTTCAAGTAACATGTCAATTTTCTCACTGAACAGAAATCCAAGAACTAATGCAGGAACAACTGCAATAAGCAATTTCCAGTAAAAATCGAAAGTCTGAAAAAACCTTTTCCAATAAAGAACAACCACCGACAATATTGCTCCAAACTGGATATTAACTGTAAATGCCTTTACAAATTCGGTGCTTTCAATGGCTAATATTTTCTGGGCAATAATCATATGACCGGTAGAAGATACCGGAAGAAATTCAGTTATTCCTTCGACAATGCCCAGAATAATCGTTTGAAAAATAGTCATGCTTATTTATTTTGGGGTTTATATAATATGGCAAAAATAATTGACAGGAAACCAAATAATGAGATCATTGGTCCTACAGTAATACGACGAAAACTGAAAATATCAGGATTAAATTCTTTTACAGTCGATGACCCAGTCATTAAAACGAAACCAAAAACGATTATGGCAAAGCCAACAGCAATCAATATTATATTGATTTTACCTAAAGTGAATTGTTTGTTATCTTCCATTTTTATAAATTATTGAATATGATGTTGAAGTGTTGAAAAAAGCAATCAAAAAGAAATTCAGATACTAAATAAAATACATATCATTAATATTCATCTTCAAATACCGTCCTACTGAAAAGAAGGAAGATATGGCAGTCAGTGATACACCCAGTATGATAACCAATCCACTTACAATAATAGCGGTTAAAGGTTGTATGATGGCACCCGGCATTTCAAATTCATAATGCACAAAATAAACCACACCTGAAAGCAGAATAAGGGAAAAAACAGATGCTATAAATCCATTCATCATGCTGCTGCCGATGTATGGGCGGCGAATAAACCAGGGGGTTGCCCCCACCAATTTCATGGTATTTATTAAAAAGCGGTCGGAATAGAGCGACAAACGTATGGTAATATTAATCAGTGCAATTGAAACAAAGAGTAAAATAACTGCCAAAGCAAGCAATATTAAACTGACTTTTCGAACATTATCATTCACCAGGCTCATCATGTCTTTCTGATAAACGACCCGGTTTATATGTTCGAAGGCTTTTAATTTCGATTCAATGAGATTCACACTCTCGTTATTGGCGTACAGGGCATGCAGTTTTATTTCTATGGATGCCTTCAGAGGGTTATATCCCAAAAAGTCCTTAGGATTATCACCTAAATTGGCAATATGATCCTTTAACGCATCCTCTTTCGAAATATATTCCACAGTCTTGGCATATGGCGATGACTTCAAATAATTTTCAATTCGTTGGGCATCTGCCCTATTGGATGCATCATCCATGATGATGGATAAATTAATGTTCTCTTTTACATAGGTGCTCATATCGTGGGCTACAAACAAGAGTAAGAGAACTAAACCTACCAGGAACAGCACCATGGACATACTGACTGTGGAGGATAAATGAATTTTCAAAAAAATCGGTTTGCTAACTTTTGATTTATCTTTTGACATTTTATTTAGAAATTATCTTTTCAAATCCTATGCGTTTATTGCTGTTTTTTTGCTCTTCTTCCATTGCAAAAAGATATATCCAAGCAGACTCAATATTAATAACAAAGAAGATATCAATGCTATTGCATTTCCTAAGCTGTAGGCCGTCGGTTCAAACTTGTATTCAATGTCATAATTACCTGCTTTTAGCGGCATGGCACGTAACAAATAATTGGCACGGACATAAGGTACCTTGTTGCCGTTAATATAGGCATTCCACCCTTTTTCATAGTAAATTTCAGAGAAGACTGCCATTTGATCAGTCTTGGAGCTGAATTTATATACCAGGTCGTTGGGTTCATACTTAATCAACGCTATGTGAGCAGTAGTATCGGTTACAAGCCGGGATGGCAATTGCGAAGCAAAAGCTTTATCAACAACAATCTCCCTCTTCGTGTTTATTTCACCTACCATTTTCATTTCTTCGTTCGCATTTTCGGCAATACGTATATTGCTTACAAACCAGGCATTTCCATTGGCATGAGGATTGATAATCGGAGCTGCCTCCTTGTTATAAATCAGATACTTCATGTTTAACATATTCAGCACTCCCAATGAGTCCAGGGTATTATTAATTATCGCTGGGGAAGATGCCCTTCCAAAGGTGGCAAATAACCTGCCTATTTCTTTTTCGACATGCATATTAATCATTTCCTGGTACCTTCGAAGCTTGGCGGCATGATAACCACCGATATTCTTATGGAAATAGGATGGAGATGCATCATTGAAGATATTTATTGTTCCATCAAGAACACGGTATTGTGATTTGTCCTGCATGATAAAATTATCTGCTTTCGAAGGAGTAATAAGCGTTTCCAAATGACGGGGACGCTGAAAACTGTTATCATTCAAATACCGTTTTGCGACAGGTACCAAATCAAACAAGATCAAAACACCAATTAGTACATACCCTACCTTTATTTTCAAATAGTTTTTGGCATATAACCAAAGGACTCCTGCCGACAGTATGACAAACATAAATGACCTGAATGCGTCTGCACGTAACAAACCAGCCCTGTCCAACGGAAGTGTTTCTTTCAGGAAAGCATTGTTACCGGTATACTGTCCATCAGCCTGAGATATAAAATCACCTGACAGCGAAGGGATCAGGGCAAATATCAACGATATACCACCAACTATGGCTGCACTGATCATTAACGGACGAATCAGCTGTTTCTTGTCTGTCTTTTCATCAAACACCTCTTTCAATGCCAGCATCGCCATCAAGGTCATACCAAAACCGGTTGCCACCAAAGTCATGGAAACAGTGCGGAATTTATTATACATCGGCACATAGTTGATAAAGATATCGGTAAGCCACATAAAGTTCTTACCCCATGCCAGCATGACGGTCAATGCAATCATTGGGAGCAGCCACCATTTTGTGCGTTTATCCACCAGAAAAAGACCCAATACAAACAGGAAGCATATGATGGCTCCTATATATACAGGCCCTGAGGTGAAGGGTTGTGATCCCCAATAAAGTGGAAACTGGTTTTCTTTTAATATTTTTTCTACATCAGGTGCTCCGAGGCTAGCCAGTTTCTTTCCTGTTTCACTGTCAGGCGCCAGGGTTCCACCACTGCCACCACCTTTGAAGTTTGGGATCAACAAGGTCATGGTTTCATCTATCCCATAACTCCATTGTGTAATATAGTCCTTATTCAGTCCATGTTGTGAGTTTTGGGTATCTACGGTCAACCCGTTTGATTCGCCACGCATGGTTGCCTTGCTATAGTCATAGGTAGTCATCAATGAAGTGGCATTCATCCCCACAGCCACTAAGGCCGCAGCAATCAACATTCCACTTGTCTTCATGAATGCAGCAATCTCCTTATCCTTGATGCTGTAAATCAATTCCACCACCGCCAGGAAGATCAATATAAAAACGGTGTAATAAAGTATCTGCACGTGATTGGCACGTACTGCAAGGCTCAGGAAAAAAGCAGTTAACAGACTTCCTAAAACTCTTTTTCGCCTGAATGCCATAAACACGCTCCCGATAAGAGGTGCCATGTAGGCTATGGTAATGGCTTTTGAATTGTGTCCTGCCAATATGATGATAAAGTTATAGGAGGCAAACGAAAAGGCTATTGCACCCACGATAGCCAGCCAAGGGTTTACCTTGAATGCCAGCAACAGAATATAAAACCCGATCAGGTATAACATCAGGTTGTACACTGTGTTCGGGAAAATATGAATCATATCTTCCACATACTTAATTAGGTTATAAGGCTGTGTCATTGAAATCTGGTATGTTGGCATACCACCAAACATGGAGTTTGTCCACAACGTAACGTCATTATGAGTGGCATTATAATCCAGGGTCTCTTTGGCCATGCACATCCAACTCTCGGTATCGTGGCCAATCAGTTGTTTTCCCTCCATCACGGGAGAAAAATACATAAACGAAATTACGACAAATAATAGGAAAGCAGCAATGTGCGGTGCAAATTTGGTAAGAAATGTTTTGTTCATATGGATACGCTTGGTTTGCAGTAAGCAGTTTTCGGGAAAAATCATACAAAAGTACTACCTTTTTTCACAATTGCTATCCCATTAGCGGTTAAAAATTGTTGATTTGTGAATTTCGTGAAGACTATGCGAGCTTATTATACTGATTCCGCCATATGGTAAAGCAAAACAGGCTGATTATCCCAATAGAAGTTCAGCCTTAAGTATTCCATTTTGCTACATTCCTACTTTTGTTTTCAGGATGTATCTTAATCAGAGATAGTGAAACATACCTTATCTTTCATTACACCCGGGAGCTTTCTTTTTTTAACATGATCTATCCTAAAATAAGTATTTGGGAAACAAGATGAATACCTCTTTTTATTAGGCAGGGCATCCTCTTGATTTTCTTCAATAAAGATTTCTTATAAATTTTATTCTACGCAGTTAAAATACTTTTTTCAAGAATTTTATTGATTTTAAGAATAGCTATCCGCATTTCCAGGTAGCAGCCTATTCATGTTTTGTAATGGAGTCTTATTTTACCTTTTCTGGTTTGATTCAGTTGATTTTTGTTTAAGCTTATTCATCGAAATTAATCTTTTTAAAATTCCCCAGACTCATGGCTTTTTGATGTAACTTTTTACCTGCAACTTTATCACTGTTGATATAACTAATACGACTCATTCCAAAATAAGCATAGGCAATGCATTCATTTCCATATTGGCCAAAAGTGGAGATCTTGCTGATCCCTGAATGATATAATTCCAGTGCATGGTTATAGTCATGGTACTTTTTTTCATACAATAAACCCTCAAAAACAAGAAGTTGTGCCTGGGAAAACTCATTTCCTGTTTCATTTTTGTAGGCATTGATCAGCTTTTCTGTTTCATCATATCGCTTCAAAAGCATGAGATTTTTCAGATACAGGGCAAGATAGGCCACATTATCAGGATACATCACATGGAGAGTCTTACAGTAAATGATAGACTTTTCATATTTATTTTCAAAATTCAAATAAATCGTTGCCAGAAAGAAATATGATTCAGCCCTTAACACGATAGAGTTTATGGCTGCATAGTGCAACTCCTTCAATCCCTTTTCTTTATTCCCGGACGGTAAAAGTAGTGCCAGTGGTTTATAGACAGGGTAAACTTCAGGATAGGCCTCACGATAAAAATTATAAGCTCCGGTATAATAATTTAAATCTTTACAGGCATCGGCAAGATCGAAAGAATGTCTCAGGTATTTGTAAGTACTTGTCACCAGAGGAATCACTTCCAGGATATGGTTGTTGTCATCATAAAATTTCAAAAGCATGCCTCTGGCACAAAGGTTTGTTAATAAATACTCTGCCTCAAATGCCTTGTTCTTATTCTTTTCCGACAACCGGATACACTGACGCAGATCTTCTTCAAAAGAAATATGGGCGGAATTTGTATAAAGCAACGGATAATTCTGCCAGTAGGTCGAAAGTCCGCTGAGAAGGAATAAAGCAGGGTGTGAAGGATATGTTTTTTTTATTTTTATATAAATCTCATGAGCATCTTCAAACTGAAGGTTATAAATGCAGTCAATATTCTTTTTTATCAGGTTCGATGAATTCGAATCCCGTAACATTTGTGCAATTAGAGTGTTTGTACCAAGTGATATTGACAATACAAAACATGTCACAAATAATTTGAATCTTCCGGGCATGATCAAAAAATATGAGTTTATAAAACTTGTAAATACTGACCCTAATGCACTGTGAAAAAAACTTGGAGATAAAATGGAGATAATTGCATACCAATTTCATACTAACAATACGAATACCATAAAGTTACAATATTAAATAATTTCCAACATTTTACCTACTTATTTAACACTACGAAAGCTCATTAAAAGAAGTATTATACCTCAACAACTTCAGGTATTATTGTTTTATCTCCCTGATTGAAAAGAATTTACTACATCAGTTCTTCTTCATTAAACCTGATGCGCAACTGTGTATCGCCTGTCCAGCCAACTTCTTCTTGGTTTTTTATGCCAATCCCTATCAACCGGACTTTGGGAGTCAAATCTATAAGCCTCAACAATTCAGATCCGGCATTCAATAAAGTATCATAATCGGAAATGTAAACCGGAAATGTTTTACTGCGGGATATGATTTTAAAATCAGCATATTTTATTTTCAGGCTTACCGTTCGCCCTTTGAATTGTTTTTTGCCGATATATTCCGTAACCTCCCGGGTTACTTTCTCCAATTCAGGGAATAAATCTTCATAAGTATCCATATCATTTACGAAGGTTGTTTCAGAGCTTACCGATTTCCGTACCCGCTGCCATTCAACAGGCCTGTCATCTATTGCCCGCGCATTTTGATAATAGACATGCCCGGCCTTGCCAAAATTGGCTACCAGATTTTGTTCCGACCATTGCTTTAAATCAGCGCCCGTTTTAATGCCGAGCTGATGCATCCTCTCTGCTGTTACTTTACCAACTCCGTAAAACTGTTCAACAACAAGTGTTTCTACAAATCGTTCGGCTTCGTCCGGTCTTACCACAAACAACCCGTTTGGTTTTTTGTAATCAGAGGCTATCTTGGCAAGGAACTTATTGAACGAGACACCTGCTGAAGCGGTAAGCCCCACTGTGTCCGTTATCTTTTGTTTTATCTCCTGGGCTATTTGGGTGGCCGATGCCATCTGCTTGAAATTCTCAGTGACATCCAGGAATGCTTCATCCAACGAGAGAGGCTCTACCAAATCGGTATATTCGTGAAAGATATCCATTATCTGCCTGGATACTGATTTGTATACATCAAAACGGGGCAATACGAATATCAGGTGCGGGCATTTTCGTAAGGCTGTTTTAGAAGCCATTGCCGATCTTACTCCATATTGTCTCGCCTCGTAACTGGCTGCTGCCACAACACCCCTTGCACCAGGATAACCTACTGCCAGAGGCTTGCCCCTGTAGTCCGGATTATCCCGCTGTTCAATGGAAGCAAAAAAAGCATCCATATCAATGTGTATGATCTTGCGCATCGTCCAAAATTAGTATAAGAACTGATAATAAACAAATATCCGGGTTATTTAGACTATATATTAACGACATTTCATTCCGGGTAATATCCTCAGGTATTCTTGTAACTGTGGACTTCAGTTATTCAGAGCTTCCAAAAGTTTAATGACAAAACAAACAGACAGGTATATTATCCATTGATATACAACGAGAAACTCAAGTTCTTCAACAAATATAATTCAAGTTGCTCTGGTATGAAGCCTGATAACTAAAAATTATCATGACCGGAAAATAAAACTAAATTAAGGTGAGAATCATTTTCCGGTCAGTTGGATTAGTCCTAAAGATATCTAATGGTTGGTTGACTCACAAAGTACTAAATGCAATATTTAATGTTTCTTTATAAATCATTTAACGGCTTCTGAAAGTCTAATAACTACCTTTGCGGTCCGAAAGTTATATGCAGATGAAACAAGGAAAGATTGTTGACATGACGTCGGGTCCCATCACCCCTCAGATTATTCATTTTACCGTCCCGTTAGTTATTGGAAATTTTTGCCTTCTGACCTACAATGCAGCAGACTCAATAATTGTAGGCCGTTTTATTGGGGCTAATGCACTGGCAGCAGTTGGAGCAGCCAGCCCTATCATGAACATAGTTTTGTTTCTTATAGTGGGTATTTGCCTGGGAATGTCCGTTCTAATGGGAAACTTCTTCGGTTCCGGCGATATACCCAAACTTAAACGGGAAATATCAACGGCACTCATTGCAGGTGGTGTATTTACGCTGGTGATTATCATACTGGGAGTGATTTTTTCACATGCAATATTATTCCTGATGCATACCCCGCTTGAAATTATTGATGATGCAACCCTTTTCCTGAGGATTATCTTTGTGGGGATGTTCTTTACCTTTATCTACAATATATATGCTTCCACACTCCGGAGCATGGGTAATTCCAGGGCTTCCCTCTACTTCCTGATAGCTTCTGCCGTACTCAACGTGATCCTGGATTTACTTTTTGTAGCAGTGCTGAAGTTCGGGATAGCAGGAGCCGCATGTGCCACCGTCATCGCTGAAGCATTATCAGCATTGTTTTGTATTATTTATGTCCGAAAAAAGATCCCTATCCTGAAATACACACGTCACGAATTTGTATTTGACAGATCTTTGCTACGCGAAACTGTAAACTACAGTTCGGTGGCAGCTATGCAGCAGATCACCCTCCACGTTGGAAAGCTTTTGGTACAAGGGGCTGTAAATCCGCTCGGTATATTTGTGATTGCTGCTTTCAATGCGGTGGGAAAGATCGATGACTTTGTTATGATTGTACAACAGAATATTGCACATGGCACTACAGGGTTCCTGGCACAGAACAACGTGGGTTCCAAAGGTTCTATACGTATCAGGAAAGGATTTCTTACAGGACTTAAAATAGAAGTAATCTATAGCATTGTCATGGGAATCATCATCTTAGTTTTTGCCCGTCAGTTCGTTACACTGTTTGTCGGGAATGAAGGTACCAAGGTTGTCGATTCGGGTGTGCAATACCTCAGGATCATGTCATTTATTTACCTGCTTCCAGGAGTAACCAATATCCTTCAGGGCTATTTTCGCGGGTTGGGGAAGTTGAAGATAACCCTTAATTCCACTTTTACACAGATAGTGGCACGTGTAATTGCCGCATACATGATGGCTCCTTATTTTGGACTGAAAGGCATTGCATTGGCTTGCCTGGTGGGTTGGATTCTTATGATGGCCTATGAATTGACTATGTTTATTAAGACCTGGAAGAAAAATTAAGCTTGTTTTAAACAGTTACTGATGTTCATTATTTTGATGCAACAAAATCAATGTTGCTGGTAAATTCAATTTATTTCATATAATCACCCTTTGTAATGGGCATATGCCTTATGCTATAATATTTCATTAAGGCTTTGTCCAGAAAAGATCAGGATTATTTGTTATGAGCCTTAGATTCGATTCACTGGTTTGTACAAGTCCATTCAATGGCAGTAACTCTAAATACTTTATTATTTTACCTTCCTTATAGGTTTCAGCATCATATTCACTTGAGATTGGACATTCCAACCTGTAAAGATTTTTTGCCATATAGTTTTCCAGATAATACTTTCTTGTTTGCGATTGCGTCCTGTTCCAGTTCGCATCAGGATTCAAAATTAAAGTTTTGCCTTTTATAAGCCTCTCTCTCACTTCGGCAATACCAAGCATTTCACCTTTTTCGTTCATGACATAAGCATCAAAAGTAGGGTCAATCCAGATCCATTTGTTCAGGTCGGTACTGTAAGCCATATTGATTACATGGCAGTCATCAAATTCAGTTTCTTTTGGCTTGCAGGTTACTGTTCTTGATTTGATTCCCATTGATAAATAACATTCATTTAATATCGATGCCATCATCCTGCAATTCACTCCCCTATTCCCTGTTTTGCAAACATTGATCAGATCGATTGCATTTTTTTGCTTCGGATTTTTGCTGTTCCCATCGTGCCTGACTATATTATGCACCCAATGCATTAGATTCAGCATCCTGGATATTTCATTCCCCTGACCTGCAATGGAGTCCAACTTCAGTTCCTGCCTTACTTTGATCAGGTTCGGATTTTCCTTCGATTGATAGCTGAATACTGGAACAACTCTTTTGTCGGAGTAATTATATTTTTCTGCCTTTTTTAATTTTTCCAGGTATGGTCGTTGGTAATTCAGTTGAGTCAAGGCAGAATCCTTACCATTCAATAAAACAATAAAACTGAATGTTTCATGCTTTTTAGTCAGGTTAAAAGTGATAGAGTCCAAATCGGTTTTAAAAGTGACCTTATTGCTAAATGTATTATATATATCTGGCTTTGTTTCAGGCGAAATGATCCAGTATCCTTTTCTCAACATCTCCCCGTCCCTGACATCAACAGTCTTGGATGTAGCACGTATCAGAGGCAGTTTCTTTTGAGCTATACCAGAATGTAAAATACTCAACAAAAGCACTAACATGACTATTCTAATATTTTTCATTGATGGTAATAATTTTTGGTTCTATTCATATTTGATGATACTTTACATATAGACCTTTTCTGAAAATGGACTTTCTTTCAATTTATTCAAATTCTTTAAATTCAATCATTCTGAAATGCTCATCCAACGGCCTGCTTATACTAATTGAGATATCATCCTACAATTTAAACCGGGAGAAAGTACTTCAAAACAAAAGGAGATTTTACTTTTTATTTGAATTGGATGACTTCACCTGGGTTGATTTCGTTCATTTTTATTGGCTCTGAATATTTTTCTTTAGGCATACTAAGTTGTTGACTTGATTCTCCCAGGGCAAAACCCATTTTATAACTTTTATACGCCGAAGTTGTCAAATAAACATTGTCATGATCTTTATCGTCAATTGGAACATAAAGCATAACATTTTTATTTACAATTTCATCTTTCATCCATGCGTCGTTTATTTTGGTTGTTGTCCAGGCTTTTATACTTGGCTTATAAAAAATGTCGTTCGGATAATACAGGTAATTGATAAAATAACAATAATTCTCAA
>Ga0302286_10002931_pt1 | contig 11686 bp, 20 predicted proteins | sample III_Fen_E2_3_FD_198765 | JGI IMG/M metagenome (GOLD analysis project Ga0302286, IMG submission 198765) | Peat permafrost microbial communities from Stordalen Mire near Abisko, Sweden - III_Fen_E2_3 | ecosystem: Environmental > Terrestrial > Soil > Wetlands > Permafrost | place: Sweden: Abisko...
CATTGGTGCCCTCCTTACGCCGAATCTTGAATACGCAGCATGGCAGTGGGCAGATGTACAACACTTGCTTTCCTTTGTCGTAGAACCAACCAACCCAGAAGTCATACCATGCGAAGAAAAAGGATACTCTCATGGCCTTACTCCTTCTTATTCTCGTCCTCGTATGCGGCGAACATCCTACGGACCATCTCTCCGCCGATGCTACCCTGTGTTGGTGATTGGCTTAGTTCGTAGCGGTAGGCTCCCTGACGGACCCTATCCTTTTGCGCCTGGATCAGTGTCGGATTACTGGTACCATACTCGCGCTCGTTTGCGATTTTAATGAGGCCAATCAGGTCGATTCCCTCAAGGATTTCATCCAGATCGTCGTCGCCGGTCTCCGCCTCATCTGGGTCCTGAGAATATGAACCATCTGGATTTCTCGTAACAGAGATTGTAAGGTCTGGATCCTGACCATCCCTTAAAGTCAGGATTGCTTTGTCCTCATCGACGTCGACAGTAACGTTGATCTTACTCATTGCATCATCCTCCTCATTGCTTGCAGTATTTCTTTTGCATTGGCGTCATCAATTTCGCGGAGGGTGCTTCTCATCTTCTCTAGAGTGGCGAGAGCAATGTCGGCAGGGCTCTCCTGTTGGTCCTCAGGGACTGCCAATGATTCAAGGACGATCTTTTCAACTTTTCCATCAGCATTGATGGCCACTGGGTCGCCCGGCTTTAAATCACAATCTACATTCACCTTAAGCACCCGCATGAAATCATTTCCCTGATGCACCAGGGCAACTTGGGGTTGCTTAGTGCGCCAATCCCTGATCTTCTTTGCAATGTCGCAACCATCAAAGTCAGGACAATTACCGAAATAATCATCATAGTGGTCATCCTTACATCTTTCGCAAGCAACATCACATGGCTTTGGATCGTCAAATAAACCATTCACGGGTATTGTATGGTGATACGCTGACGGAGTTTTTCCCATCAGATGAGATATCATATGATCCCCCGGTCCCATATGGGATACCATAAATGGAATGCCAGGATCTCCAACTTTGGATGCTGATACCGCCGTATATAGGTTGGCATTCTTTGTTGGTTTGTCAAATTGCAGCACTGGCAACTTGAGTATCTCTGAGGTTGTAGTTGGTTCATCAGGCGTTATGGTAACATTCCTGAGTTTGACCAGCATCTCCGCTATCGCCAAGGCTAAATCTTGCATGAACAAATCTAGATTATTCCCAGGCAGCGGAAGGGTGTACCAATGAAAATCAGGGAGCCCTATGAGCTCCCTGATTTTATTAATATTCTCAAATGTATCCATACATATTTTACTATCCAATAATATCCTCCAATCCTTCCACTAGGGGTTTGACGTCAACATAGTAACCAATAGTTACTATGTTGAGTATGAGATCTTTGATCTCATCACCCATTTTTAATAGGTTATCCTGGTCGATAGTCTTTGCGGCGTAGTTGCGACTTATCGCATCCATCTTCCCTGAGAAGTCCATGAATTCCTGGTGGAAATTAGGATGCGATAGTACGCCATACACATGCAGTTCCATTATTGGCATATCTGGGCTTACTGAGACGGTTATGTGAAATTCATCAGAACCACTGGAAAGGATATTATAAGCCTTCTTGGCCGCCGGGGTATCCTCATCTTCATCTTCGTCATCGTCAGTCATGCGCAGTTTGCCGGGATCACGGTCTGCGAAGTACGCCATCAGGAGGTCATCCAGAGGGACAATCCACAGAATATGCCTATGTATTGCGGATAAAAAATCGAAATCATCCGGATTCGATTTTGTGAACTGTTCGCAAGCAAGTCCGTCTGCCTGCAGCTTTATTCCGTACCGGAACCGCTGTTCTTTGTACGAACCCTCAATGACAGCCGTCTTCTTAAGCTCGTCAATCTGCACTTTAAATGCAAAATTGGTTGGGTTTTTTCTTCCCATTACTCATCTTCCTCCAGCATTTCGATTTCAATCTCCTGCTCTTCGACTTCATCCCCGAAGCGACGGCAGTTCCATCCATCGACCACATCATTATCATCGATGCTCTCGCAGATATCAATAAGGTCACCGATTTCCCTAAAGATGTCCTCCATCTTTTCGGCCTCTTCATCAGTTAGAAATTTCATATCATCAATATGTGTGCCGGTGCCGTACAAGGCAGGATGAATTTTGTCGCTAGGTGTGGATTTTCTCCATCCCCATTCTGTATCATTTCCTCTAATATTGGCCTTAACGACAACTTTTTCCTCATCAGCCTCTATGGTCATTGTGATTTTAGCCATTTTGTTTCTCCTTCATACACCACTTCACCATTGTTGAATTTAACATCAAAGTCTGGCCAGAATTTATTGAGCGCTATGAGTGTAGGTGGAAAAATATTGCCATCGGTAGTTGTCATAATTTGTGTTGGCGTCATCCAGGTTAACCCACGCATTTCTTTGTCATGATCTGTGAGATATACCTTATCCGGGGATGCGCCGGCGTTATATTTAAAGATGACGGATCGAACTGGCTGCATTATGCCATGAATCCTAGCAATGCATAAAATTGCTCCACAGAGCTCCATATCTTTTTCATAGATAATGATTCCGAATTCCTCACGCGCCTCACGAACTGCTGTCTCAAGAAAGGTCTCACCCGGGTCAACCTTGCCTCCAGCAATAGCCCATCCCTGCCCATCGCTTCTTTCACCCATAAGAATTTTACCACCGGAATGAACAATGATACCGGTGCCGCCTGTGTAAATTTTCTGTCTCACTCTTCTGTCCCCTTCTTTAATATAGTTTTTTCGCGAAACCTGTTCACAGTAAGGTTTGCTGCCTGTGAGCTTCTATGATACTGAATCGTAGATTTGCCGTTGGCTCTGTTGATAAGGGATACCCATGGTAGCACAGCTCCATTGTCCCTGAAGACAAACTTACCAGGTTCTTTGTTCTCAATAAGCTTTCTGCCAAGTTCAGTGGATATAATCTGAATCTTTTTCATATTGCTCACCTCTCGATAAAATTACACTATTATCATATCACAACCTTTCATTGTTTTATATCTTATACAAATCTTCCATTAAGTTGATATATTGGAAGATTTATCTTATAATAAATAAAAAGGATGGTGAGTGTTATGGAAAAGATATCTATGGAAAAAATAGCGCTCCAGGCCGGTATCAAATATAAAATTTCAGGTAAGGTTCCGAGAGATATTAGGGCCATGCAAACAATAAACTTAGTTAAGAGTAATCTTAAGAAGTATATTGCCTTGGTAAACAAGACAAAAAAGGCTACTGGCCTATCGTATAAGTCGGGAGAATTTTCCAATGTTCAGAAGAATATTGAATCTGGAAATGAAACCATCAGAATGCTGACAGATATGAGGAAAAATACATTCCCACTCATGATAAAAGCGCATGGTAATAGTAAAAAGACTGTGTTGAAAAAGATTCCGAAAGAGGTATTTTAAAATGAATAAGCTTGCAATGTACAAAGAAGCCATCTACAAACGAGCAACACGTGTTGCCAATCCCTATATATTTAGGGGTCCAGCATCGAATGAGGACCCTGAATCCTACTCAGCCCGGCTGCAAGGCATGTACGATAAGGGTGAGAAAATAAAGAACACCGCCAACATCGCCAGCCTTGGTATTGGTGCTGGCGCATTGGCGACAAGTATCCTGTCCGGACGCGGTGCATCGAAGCGGCTTAAGCAACTCGCAGACTCTGGCAAACTTGATGCCCTGGCTCTCAAGATCAAGAAGTCCGTTCCTGAAACCAAGCAAATATTGAGCCGTGCTATTGGACGGCGCATTGGCCTCTCTGCCGGCGCCGGAATCGGTGGAGTACCGGCCATGATGCTTACTGAGGGAATCGGTAGAACATTGGCCAACAAATCAACACTCAGATCCATGACACCTGATGAGCGTCAGCGCTATAATGATGTCACCAAAATCAGACACAATGGAATATAGGAGGAAAAGACAATGGACAAGGTAGCAGCATATAAAGAGGCCATCTACAAGGTGGCTGCAGAAGGAAAGAAAAATCCGAATTCATCTTTTCTGTTCCCCTTGAACCGTGATTACATCCGTGAGGAGGATTTTTCTCCCGCGTATGCAAAGGCGTCAAGGGAACAGGGCCATATCAATAAGGTTGTTGGCGGCGTTAGCCTGGGTGGTTTGGCACTTGGTGGAGGCAGCGTAATCGGCGGTTTTGCTCTTGGTGCGAAAACCGCAGACAAGGCACGAAGGCTTGCTAAGCCAGCTGCCAAGGCTACTCTAAATATCATCAAAAGAGATATTTACAATGGCAGAAGAGGAATGCAGGACCTCTTTAGCCCCGTTCATTCTGAGATAGCTGCTCACAACGTCCTCAACAAGTCTAAGATTTTTAACGACGTAACGAAGCGACTTCGTCGAAACAACAAAATCGCTGACGGCTTAGTCCTTGGCGGGTTACTCGTTCCCTCAGTCGCGATGGCAGCTGCCAGTGCTCCATTTATGAAGAAGCGTCAGGAAGTGGTCAAAAGCCTGATGAAGTCAGCGCCCCGCAATAGGAGTGAGGAGAATTTCAAGGCGGACATGCTAAATCTGCCGAAGAACATCTCTCCAAGGAAACGCCACGCCGATGAATGATACCGGTTTACTTGCTCAGTAAGTAGTGGTATCATAGCAGTCGAAAGGAAGTGTTAATTATGGCAACGGGTAAAAACCTTGTTGATATTCTTGTTCCGAAGATCGGAAGCGGTTATGTATATGGTGGGCAAGGCCAGATTTGCACGATGGCCATGATCAACACACTCATGGCCCGGTACGGACGCGATCACTATTACTTTAAGGGTTATAGTGCCGAGAAGTGGATCGGCAAGCCCTCCTTTGACTGCTCCGGCTTTGTCAGCTGGGGGCGCTACATGCTCGGATTGAACCCAGGCCACAAGAGTTACAGCGCCAATGGCTATTACACCATGACAACTCGCATCTCCAAGCTGCAGCTCTTGGCTGGCGATCTCTGTTTCATCGTGAACAGCGATGGCCACGCTACCCATGTTGGTGTATATATGGGGAACGGTTACGTTGTTCAGGCTGCCAGCACAAAATCAGGCGTTATCAAAACGAAACTTGGTACCGGTTGGAGCGGCTACGGCAGACTGAAGGACCTAGTGCAGGTTGTCGTGAAACCAACCGTTGAGTATACCGAGATTAAGTTTGGAGCAAATGGCCCCGAGGTTTATCAGATGCAAAAGGCGCTGGCCCTCCTGAACTACAACCCAGGTCCGCTCGACGGAGTCTTTGGGCCACTGACACTGACCGCAGTGAGGGCATTTCAAAAAGGAAACCAGCTGTACGTGGATGGCCGCCCTGGTCAGCAGACTCTCAGTGTACTTTATGGTACCGCAGATGTTGTTCCAAAGAAGGCTGCTGCCTAAACCGAAGTCCAAAAAAAAAGATAGAGCCCGGCCATATGGCCGGGCTGTTTTTATGATAGGGATCCCATTTCTTTGAGCATGGACAGCTTTACCACCAGGGATACATCTCTTCTTTCCATGTATGGACAGATGATATTCTGGAAGATATCATCCCTTCTAACAAGGGCGACGGCGCGTTGATTCCTGGTCATCACCAGGTAATTGTCCAGCGCAGCCACTAATATGTCATTGAGGGATACGTCAAATCCCAGATCAGCAGTTTCCGAAACCAGTTTTGTCATCAAATCTTCAGGGATTCTGATCTGAAGATTAACGAACGGCTCTACTGCTGGAGGACATTCGACCTTAACCTTCGTCGGCTCCACATAAGTGACGACAATTGGCTCCTTAGGTCTGCGCTTGAACCCAGGCTTTGGACCAGGCTTTTTCCTTTCGATGACGTCATCGACATTAACACCTTTGTCGTTTTTATCCATGATAACCCCTCCATTGTGTTTTATTGCTTATACTCCGTTTTTACCTTATAATAAATCGAGTAGAGGTGAGTAATATGGAAAAGATATCTCTTGAAAAAGTCCATCCTGCCCTTAAAGAGATGCAGGATTCGTTTGAAGATCCGGTTTCAAAGAAAGTGGCTACGATGATTGCCACTTCTCATGAATATAAAACTCCCAACATAAAAGCCGGGCACCACTTTACGAGGAATTACAGATGGAGCAATGGCACGATGAAGATCAGTGACCTTCAGGGTATCAACAAGCCGATCACGCAGGAAAAGGTTGATAGCCTTGTGAAAGCCATTGGTAAGTCTGGCAGGGTAGATCCTTTCGTTGTCGTGAACCAGTTAGATGCCATCCGCCCACAGACGCCCGGCAAAAAAGTATTGATCGACGGACATCACCGGCTGGAGGCCTGCAAGAAACTCGGCATCGATGAAGTCCCTGTATATCGCGGCGACTACACTGGCGATGCTCACAGGGATATTGAGGAATTAAAGAAGGCAGCCAGCTTTGCGTCTGTCTATAATTTTGTTTACAATAATCCATACCTTGGTATGGGAAAGGAAGCCTCTCAAGATGGCATCTCGGAAGTCCGGCGGCTCACAAAAGATCGCCAATTTACCATTGACCCAATCGTTGCAGGTGAGTTGGGCGGGCTTGGCCTTATGGGAACCTCTCTTATCATCAAGAAGAGACTTCCGTCAAGGAGTACCTTGCTTCGCAACGCTGGTATCGGCATCGGTCTCGGCAGCGCCGCAATTGGCACGGCTCGCACGATCAGAAAGGGTGAAAAATAATGGGAAAGACTTATATGGAAGAGATGTTCAAAAACGCAGCAAGCGAAGAGGATGATTTCGCCAACCTTATGGGAAGTCTTAAACATACCAATCGTGATGATTGGGAGAGCGCAGTGACGAAGCATAATCCAAACTGGAAATATGTCTATCCAGTATCGCCAGATGGTGGAGCTCCATATGTTCTTCAGGAGGGCAATAGATCCAGTGGACTGATCGCCATGCATCACAAGAATGGAAAAATATCCATTGCTCTCTCTTTTCATCCTGAAGGATTTGATCCAAATGAGCACGTGCGGTCCGTATTTGATGTTTCTGGATCAGGGCGCAGAAACGAAGGCTTTACACTTGATAATGCTGCATCTGCTAACTTTCATCCCAAGGGTTTTCATGGAGAAGATGCATACAGCGTTACAGATAAAGGGCAAGTTCGCCATGGGCGTGGTGAGCGCCAGGCGGTAGCTCCTAAAGCGAAACCTCAACCGAAATCCGAACCGAAGGCTGAACCAAAGCCAGAGCCGAAACAGGAACCAAAGACTCAACCAAAGCCTGCTGAGTCACAGATGCAACAGGCGTTTTCGCAACCTCAACCAAAAGCAGCGCCACAGCCCCAGCCAGCGCCCCAGGCTGCACCGCAGCCACAGGCACAGCAGCCCACCCCACAAGTACAGCCTCAATCCGCGTCGCAGCCACAGGCCCAGCCACAGCCTCAGCAGCAGGCTACACCTAAAGCTCAACCACAACCGCAGGCAGCCCCGGCAGCAGCGCCAGTTCCTCCCGTTGCGGCTGCAGAGGGAGTTGAGCAGGCCGCAGCTAAGGAAGCACCACAAGCCGAAAAAGGCTTGCTTACAGCCATCAAAAAGCTTAAACTATCACCAGGATTAGCGAAGGCTGCACCATGGGTTGGTGGAGGCGTTGCCGGATTAGCGGCGGGCGCTGGCTTGATGGCGATGAGCAACAAAAAGAAACAGCAAAAGACTGCAGTATATAAAGAAGAAATTTATAAACTGGCTGGCCTGATGTCCGCTCCTAAAGCAGTGGCAGCAAAGGTACCATCCTTCAGTAAGCCGAAGATCGCAAAAGCGGTAAATCGTGCTCGTAGAGCATCATTCGTAAAATCAATTCATTAGGAGGAAGTAATGGATAAGGTTGCATTTTATAAGGAACAAATCTACAAAGTCGCCTATACTTCTGCTGGATATAATAGACTCTATATGACAAAGGACCTTAAAGGCAGAACAAACGTAAAGTATAAAACACCAAATCGGGTTCCTATGCGCTTTAAGAACGAGCGCGTAGATCCATCAATGTCGATGGTCCCGGCTGGTCCTGTGAAAACGCACTCAAATCCCAGCAGACTCAGGCGACTGAGGAAAATAAACAATACTCGCCACGGTCTCAGTAGGGATACGAGAGAAGCAATCCGGCTTGGTGGAGCAGTTGATTCAAAGGCAGCTAAGGAAATTGCCGGAAAATCATTAGCCCGGGCCGCCAGTAAGGGCATGCCGCTATATGCCGGCGGGGGAATTGGACTTGCTGCAATTGCGGCTGCCGCAATTGCAATGAGCAACAAAAAAAAGCACAAAGATGCTGAGTGAGGTGGATGGATATGGACAAAGTAGCTTTTTACAAGGAATATATCTACAAGGTTGCCGACGCTTATGATGATATCATCAAGCGTAATGAGGCAAGTAGGCCCAGGATGTATACCGTGAAGCCAAACGGTGAAACAATTCTCGACGGATTCATTGCCGACGAAAAATACTCTAAGCCAAATGTGGACCGTACTGTTTCTGGAGTCAAGGATCTGCTGAAAACCAAGGGTGGAAAGCTTAAGGTATTGAAGCCATACCTTATTGGCGCTGCTGGCGGCGCTGCCTTGCTTGGGAGCGGCATGTCGCTCATGGAACAACGTCGGAAAAATATGCGTAAGCGCATGCATAAATCAGCTTCATTTATTGACAAACTCCTTGGAAAAAAAAAGCCCAAACCCAAGTCTAAGGCCAGACTCCAGTATGATGCTCTGGTAGCAAGCGAAGAAGCGGCAGAGGCGCGGCGTCTTAAAAGAGAACAGGAAGCTGTTGCAGCCCGGGCAGAGAAATTCAGATCCCAAAGAGGACCTCTTCGACTGACCAGCGGGGCCTCACAAGCAGCTCCTGCGGCAAAGTCCACAATAATCGATGCAGCACCGACCATTGCAAGAAAGATTCCGAAACAGTTACTCAGGAAGGCCGGGCCGTGGGCGCTTGGCGGACTTGGTTTAGCCGGGGGTGGTGCGGCAATACTCAGTAGGAAAAAAGAAGACAAATAAAAAAGATAGACCGGGTGGCGTTTGCCACCCGGTCTTGTTACTTTAGACTAATTGACCAATCAGTATTTATGCGGGAAACCCTTGTTTCTATAAGACCCTCCCGCAGGTCGATTGCCCTTTCGCGGGCAGAAAGCTCGCGCTCTTTGATATTCGCCTTACGCTCACGGCGGACGAGGAGTTCATTCATATCACTCTGCTCCTCAGAGACGCGAATGATTTCCTTTGCTGAAATAGATTTGAGCTTTTTTCTGTCTCTCATTGAGATAAATACGGCGGCCATCGTAATAGCTCCCATTAAGAAACCGATGCTTGCCAGAATTAGGTCCCAATAGATAGTGCCGTATAAATTACTCATTACAGTATCCTCCTCAGTTGTTTTGGGTATTCCTCGCAAAGAGCTTGATCGATATAACACGTTCCACGGATTGCCTGGTTCCGGGCGATAGACATTGTTGCCCTTGCTAGCCCGGTAATGTTTCCGGTGAAGAATCTGAGCTGGTGCAACCGGCGCTGCTCCTCAACAGCTTGCTGTATTGCACCGTTGGTAGAATAGACCATTCTCTCGGACTCTTGTGGTATCTGCTGGCGGTCTAATTGGCACTTAAACGACATAACTTTGTTTCCCTCTCCATCTGTCATTTTTATGTCTTATACCTAGGTTTGGAGCGCAAAAAAAGAGGGGGTTAGCCCTCCTTTTCCGTGCTTTCCTCGCTGGGTTCGGATGCTGCATTCTGCATCATATACGCAACATCGCCTGGCACCGGAATATCCCAGGCAACCTGAACGACCCTATTTATGTCCTGAGGATCTTCCGTGGGATACTCGGTTGAGTTTCCGGCGATGACATCATATACATACCCAATCAGTTTGCCACCAAGGATACCGACACCTACATTGATTGCGGCATCGAGCGCTCCGGGAATTTGATTCTTCTTTAAAGCTTGAACGCCGGTGGCGGCCAAGGCGACTGTCATGCCTGCCAGGGCACCGACACGCCTTCCTATTGTTGACATTAAAATACCTCCAAATCTGAGTTGTAAAAAGAGAGGGGCTATTGCCCCTCTGTGTTCGTGTTTACGATTGGTGATTCGATAGGTACGATGGGTGTAGCCGATTGTTCCTTATCGAACATTCCGCCGATTGCGCCGCCGATGACAGCTCCTCCTGTTGCGGAAAGAGCCAAGCCTCCGACATATTCAAGGCTTGGCTCTTCAAGCCTTTTTTGCCTGGCTTTCGCAGAAAAGAATGGAATACCCCATAACAGTACTCCTGCTAGAGCACCGAGCATGCCGCCCAATTCTTGATTGACGGTATTTTTATTTGACATAAATGAAACACCTCCTTTGCTAGTTTTATTACTTATACCAACAATGAGCGCAAAAAAGGGGCCCTTGCAGGCCCCCATACTGAATAAGATCAGGTATTGGTTGTGCCGAGTACGCCGCGAGCAGCGCGGTCATCGGTACGCTTCCGAAGATACATGAGCGCTTCCTCAAGCTTCTGGATGACGATTTCATTCTCCTTGCATTTGAAGCGGCCTGCCTGAAATGCCTTCATGCGCTCCAGTACCATGGCGATAACATCGGGATCAAACACGCCATTGACGCCCACTTCGTTGACGGGGCCTTGCTGGAAGTTGATGACGGCAAGAACTTCAATATCATTCGTGTCGATATCACCTATTTCGATATCCTTCTGGTCTGTGGAGTATGTACTGCCGGCGCTGTCCAACACTGCGAAGTGATGCGGCGCTCCGTAGTACATATCTTCGGGGTTTTCATGAAAAACGACGGTATGCTTGTTTGTATAGAGCGAGCCTACAACTTTTTTCATTTTCGTGCTCTCTTTCTTTTCCATTTACGATCAAGTTTCTTCCAATAATGTTCGCGGCTTACCTTGTCCCAGAATACAATCCAGTGCGCAACGAAATTCCATACCGGATTGGCATATGATGCACACCATAATCGGATCCATCCGATTCCAGGAGGTCCCCACCACGCTGGGATGCTGCTCTTCCTCTTCTTCATTTTCAGTCAGTCCTTTTTTATAACATCGAGCTTGCCTCGTATGTCATTAGGAAGACCGCCCTTCCACTGGAAGCTGTTTTGCGTGATGTAATTATTGTATGAGCTGGCAGTACGGTTGGCTCTCATCATGGCTCCGGCAGCCCATTCTTTCTCATTGGCGTCTGTGCTGTCTTTATACTGCTCATAGGTGGCCTTATCAGCTTCGTAGCTGGATATCATGGCGCGAGCAGTATCCTCAACCTTTTTGAGTGTTTCGTAATTGGTTGCATCATCAGCCTTGTGCACGCTGAAGAACCAGCTATTCCATGCTGCCCTGCCGCCCGGGGTGGCGCCAAATATAATAAGGCCAATAATTAAAATTATGGCCACAACTAATCCAATGACCTTCCAGACGGTCCCGACTGAAGGTTCAAACATGTCACTTTACCTCCGTAATAATGCTGGGCGTATTTATCTTAACAGGCTGGTCTGTGTATTCATAGTATCCTTTATATTCATGATAGATGCCGTCGGGGGTGAAGTAAAATACTCCTTCGGAATTTGCTCCATAGGAGCCGTCAACATCTGCAAGCCATTTATTGCGGTAGAGGCCGGTGGAGCCAGTAGTAATTTCGTAAAATTCACTTTC
>Ga0302286_10002934_pt1 | contig 11682 bp, 11 predicted proteins | sample III_Fen_E2_3_FD_198765 | JGI IMG/M metagenome (GOLD analysis project Ga0302286, IMG submission 198765) | Peat permafrost microbial communities from Stordalen Mire near Abisko, Sweden - III_Fen_E2_3 | ecosystem: Environmental > Terrestrial > Soil > Wetlands > Permafrost | place: Sweden: Abisko...
TTAATATTCGCCTAAACGTCAAACTAAGTTTTAGTGTGATCATCGTGATGTTGCTTTTTTTAGGGGGTATCAGTGCAATTATCACCTATCAGATTAAAGAAAACAACATATTTCGTGAAAATATTTCTGCCATTCTTCTCATGCAAGAAGGCATGAATGACATCATTCTTGAAAACACTAAAATTGCAGATGCTCTTAAACTAGAAGAATTACACACAGAATTTATGAAGTACGAAAAGAATTTTGAAGCTTTCCGTGCAACACTCTCCACTCGTTCACACCCTTCTATTTTTAATGCAGTCATTGTCACTATTGGCGAAGATACAGTGATTCAAAACTATTTGAATGAACTCTATGAAAATGAGCATCGCCTTGAGCTGATGTATGATTCGCTTTTTAGTCTTGAGCGTGAAAAACTAGATTATGTCACGATTTTTAACGCGCTTTATCCCGAAGAAAATAGGACTCGTGTCGAAATTCAGGAACATCTTATTCATAATAACCGCATTGAGCAGATTAAAGCCTTGAGTGATTTGCGCTACTACAGTAAAGAGACACTGTATCAGCATGGCAACGAAGCAACATTGCAAAAATGGCTCGCCTCCATTGAGACTCTTCTTCGTGCAACAGAACATGAAAAAGAGGGCGATTTGCATGCAAATTTGTTGCATTATAAAGATGTAGTCGTGATGATAGCGGATAAAGCGATTCAAATTGAACAAACCAAAGCGATCGAAAATGAGACCACTGCCAAAGCCTCTAAGGTTTTGGATGAAAATAAAAATGTGAGTATAGCTTTAGAAAAAATGATCTCAGAATTATCCAATGAATTTGTGGATCAAATGCGTGTGATTCAGCTCTTTGTGGGTATTGCAACGATCGTATTTATTATCTTACTCTCTATCAAAGTTTCGCGCAATGTCTCCCTAACGATGGATGAGGTTGAGGCAAAAATTGAAGAGGGGCTGCAAGAGGTCAATGCGCTTAATCAGGAGATTGAAGATACGCAAAAAGAGGTTATCTTTACGATGGGTGCGATTGGAGAGAGTCGATCTCGCGAGACAGGCAACCATGTTCGGCGCGTTGCGGAGTACTCTAAAATACTTGCGTTGCATTACGGTTTGTCTGTAGAAGAAGCGGAGATGCTTAAACTGGCATCACCGATGCATGATATTGGAAAAATAGGGATTCCAGATGCTGTTTTAAACAAACCAGGTAGGTTTGATGAAGCGGAGCGTGCCATCATGGATACCCATGCAATGCTGGGCTATGAAATGCTCAAATATTCAAATCGTCCGTTGTTGAAAATCGCCGCTATCGTGGCAAAAGAGCATCATGAAAAATATGATGGTACAGGGTATCCTGAGAAAAAAAAGGGTGAAGAGATTCACATTTATGGACGCATTACCGCGTTAGCAGATGTCTTTGATGCGCTGGGAAGTGAGCGCGTGTATAAGTCTGCATGGGACGATGAAAAAATCTTTGCGCTTTTTCATGAGGAGAGAGGAAAACAGTTTGATCCTAAACTGATCGATATTTTCTTTAAGCATTTGGATGAATTCTTACATGTAAGAGAGTCCATGCGCGATTGATTTCACAAAGAGTTCACAATTCTATGTTAAGATGTTACAAATAAATGAAAGGAGTATCCAATGAAAATGTTAAAAATGAGTCTAGTTTCAATCCTGTTGGTACTCGGTGTAACAACGAATTCTTATGCGTGGGGTGATAGAGAACAAGGGGCATTACTTGGCGCAGGCGCTGTGGTGTTACTTGGCGGTCTTATTAATGCTGCGCAACAACCAACGCGTTATGTTGAAACGTATGAGCCAAGACCGACCGTTGTTTACAGAGAGCCTGTGTATGTACAAGAGCGAGTGATCTATGTTGATCCGCCACGTCATTATGATCCACCACGCCACTATCGTCGAGATTACGATGATGGGTACTATCGCTCTTACCGATAGATTCTAAAAGTTCAAAACAGTGGTAGCGACACCCATCGCTACCTTTTTTGAAGTATTCCTATACGTTTTCCATCTGTCTTTAATACTTCCAAGCCACACTTCTGTGCTAGAACTTCCAGCGTTTTAGGCGTATAAAACATAATATGCGTTGGATCTCTTCGGTACCACCACTTTAAAAAAAATGCTTCATCATTGGTGTGGAAAAGTGTCATCAATGCAATCACCCCTTTGGGGTTAAGATGCTGACTCAAAAGACTGAGTGTTGTCACAGGGTCATCCAAATGCTCAAAAACTTCGGTTGAGGTGATGAGATCATAGGTTTGATTTTCAAAGCATTGAATGGGTTGGTAGAATTTATCATAATAGTCAACCTGCACCTCTCTTCGCCTAAGAAGTTCTGCTAAAACAGGCGTTGGACCTGAGCCAAAATCAAGCGCTTTTTCTTTACATGTAAGATCATTCCAAAAATAGTCTAAAAAATCCTCAAACATTTTGACGTAACCTTCATTTTCCAACGAATTTTGATGGTTGTCGTAGAGGCTATTTTCTTTTTCTAATGAGAGATAATAGCGAGGGTCAAGGGCAATACAGTGGCAGTTTGGACAGGCATAAAAGTGTTTTTGAAGTTCTAGGTCATCAAAGGCTTTTGTACCAAAATTGCAAATTTTACAGTTCATATTTAACTCTCTTCGCTTTTTTCCAAGAAAATGCTTAAATAGTAAAAAAATATTTACTATTTAAGCATTTTTATAAAGAATAACAGATATTATATCTGTAAAATAACATGAAAGCTCAAAAAATGCGTCGATTTATAGGAGTGCTCTTTGTAGCAATAATGTTACTCCTCCCTTATTTCTTTTCCAACACAAAATTTGAAGGCAACGTCATTCGCTTAGGAATGAGTGGCCCTTTTAGTGGCGGGCTTAATAGCGTCGGTAATCAATTTTTGTTGGGCGCTGAAATCTATCTGAAAAACCTCAATGACCAAGGGGGCGTGTACGGTAGAAAAATAGAAATTATCGCAAAAGATGATCGCTATGAGCCTAAAATTGCGATTGAAAATGTCCATGAGCTGATTGAAAAAGAGAAAATTTTCGCCCTTTTTGGCATCATCGGTACCCCTGTGGCAGAAGCGGTTTTCCCCATTGCGGTTGAAAAACGCATTCCTTTTGTCGGCGCTTATTCGGGCGCAGAATTCTTACGTAATCCCCCCAATCCCATTGTTTTAAATGCAAGAGCTGGCGATCTTGATGAAATTGAGAAACTGATCGAATATTATGCGGATGAGCTCAAATACAAACGGTTTGCTATTTTTTATCAAAATGATGGCTATGGAAGAGCGGGTTTAAAAGGGGCTAAAAGTGCTCTTTCGAAACGTAATTTAGTGCTTGTCGGAGAGGGAAGTTATAAACGAAATACGCTCTCCGTTGGGAATGCTCTTTATGAGATCGAACTGTGCAATCCTGAAGTGGTTTTGATGGTTGGCTCTACCAATCCTGTGGCGGAGTTTATCAAAAGAGCTCGAAAAAGTACAAAAATACGTCAAGAGATTCAATTTGGACTCTTCTCTTTTATTGAACCAAAACCGTTGATTAACCTTTTGCACGGTAATGGAAAAGGGATTACGTTTGCACAAGTAGTTCCTTCGCCTTGGACATCCGAAGTAGAAGAAGTTGAAAATTATCGTGTTTTGATGCATAAATATTACCCCAAAGAAGAGCTAGGGCATGTCTCATTAGAAGGGTATTTTGCCGCGCGTATGATTAGCCAAGTGTTTATCAGTCTTGGGAAAGATTTTACAAAAGAAGAGTTTATTAAAGCATTAAGTGGATTCTCGAAAACATTGGATGAGACCGCTGTTTCTAAAAATAGAGATGAACGATGTAAATGCTTACACCGTGTGCATTTAAGTGAATACGTCGATGATGACTTTTTCTCCGTAGGAAAAAACGATGAATAACACAAATCCATTTAATGACTTTATGGGTAGCATCGATGAGATGAGTATCACCAAAAAGACAACATTTCTTTTTCTCATTATGGTCGTAGGTATGCTTTTTATCGGTAGTTTTGCCCATATGAGTATTAACCGCATCAAAGACAATTTCGATATTTTGTACACCAAAAGAATGCTTCCCACCATTCGTCTTGAAAATCTCAAAGATATTTACACGGTCAATATCTTAGATACGATTCGCGATATTGAAAAAGGCTCTATCAGTGATAATGATGGAAAAGTCGTGATAGCGCTTGCTCAAGAACTCATTAAGATAGAACTCCAAGAGTATAAAAATAGTCTAAGCATTGATGAGAGTGACTGGCTGATCAAACTAGCACGTTCATGGGGACTCATGGGAAAAAGTCATCAACATTTTTTTAAGACCAATGAAGATGATATTTTAACTTCAAAGATAGAGCAGAAAATTCACACAATTGATGGTATTTTGCACAAGATGTTTAGCTATTTTGAAACCAAGCAATACTCCAAAGCGATCGACACGCTACAAAATGAGCTGTATCCGAGTGTTTACTCTATCAATATTGACCTGACAGGACTGATTAACCTCAACCTTGATGGCGCAAAAGAGGGATATGCCCGTACGACAAAAGTCTATGATAACACGTTTGAGTGGATTGTGGTTGCAACGATTGGAACGATCGCTTTTGCGGCACTTTTAGCGATCGTTTTACTGCAAAATATTCGTTTGCTACACACACGACTTGCCAAAATGGTGGATGAAAAAACCCAAGAGTTGCAACAGCTCAACCGCAATCTTGAACTCAAAGTGCAGTATGAAGTCGAGCAGAGTCGCCAAAAAGATCAGATCATGTTTCGTCAATCAAGACTGGCTTCCATGGGTGAGATGATTGGTAATATTGCCCATCAATGGCGTCAACCACTCAATGCTATTGTGCTGATTATCCAAAGTTTTCAGATGAAACGAATGGCAGGCTTAGCATTGAGCGAAGAGTTTGTCGACAAACAGGTGAATGAAGGCCTTCAACTCGCTTCAATGATGTCTCATACGATTGATGATTTTCGCAATTTTTTCAAGCCAAATCGCAGTGAAGAACTTTTTAGCGTTAAAGAGATGGTGTTGTACAGTTCAAAATTGGTGCAAGAGTTTTACGCAAAATCAGGTGTTAAGATTTTTTTAAATGCTACGAACGATATTCAGATTAGTGGGTATCCCAATGAGTTCTCACAAGTGATTATGAACCTTTTCTCGAATGCCAAGGATGTGCTTGAAGAGCGAGAAATGGATGAAAAATTGATTGAAGTGGTTATCCGTCAAGAGGTTAATAATGCAGTCATCAGTGTGATTGATAATGGCGGTGGGATCAGTGATGAGGTTCAAGATAGGATGTTTGAACCCTATTTTACGACCAAACACAAATCCTCAGGAACAGGCATTGGACTTTATATGTCCAAGCAGATTATAGAAAAACAGATGCAAGGAAGTATTAGTGGAACGAATATTTCGTATGCTTTCCAAAATGGAAAACGTTATGAAAAGTGTGCGATTATAACAATTTTAGTACCACTTGAAAAAAAGGAGGAAATATAAGATGGATTTTAATGGGTTAAAAGATTGTGTTGTATTGTATGTTGAAGATGAAAAATCGGTACAAATGCAAACGCAGATGATTTTAAAAGATTTTGTGAAAGAGGTGTACCTTGCATCCAATGGTGAAGAGGGACTTAAAATTGCGCTTGAAAAAGATGTGGATATCATTGTAACCGATATTGTTATGCCGGTGCTAAATGGCATTGAAATGCTCAAAAAGCTTAAAAAAGAGTATAACCGAGATATTCCTGTCATCATTACAACCGCATTTACAGAGACAGAGTATCTTATGGAAGCTATTAGCCTTAAAGTGGATGGATTCATTATGAAGCCGATTAATGTGAAAGATTTGATTAGCAATATTTACACCGTCATGCTTCCAAAGTTGCACAGTAAAGAGATTCAAGGATGTTCTTTTATCATTGAAGGACTCGCTGCTCTTATTGGAGGTAAAAAGATTGAGATCTTAAAATACATCATCAATCACCTCGATGAAAATAAAATTTTTAACGGTTCGTACCAAGATATTATTGATAACATTGGTGTGAGCAAACCAACTGTAGTCCATATGTTTCAACAGCTCATCAAAGTAGGAATTTTAGAAAAAGTCAAAAATAAAATGTATCGTTTCCGCAATACAAAACTCGTGGGAGATCAGTAAATGAAAAAAGTGGTATTGATTTTACTTTTAGGTGTTTGGAGTGCTCTTGTTGCCAGTGAAGTCGTGTTTGAAACAACGCAAGGAACCATTGTGTTTGCGCTTAAACCCGAAGTGGCACCTAAAGCGTGTGAAAATTTTGAAGGTTTGGTAAAAAGTGGCTACTACAATGGACTTACCTTTCACCGCATCATTAAAAATTTTATGATTCAAGGCGGTGATCCTACTGGGATGGGTCGTGGTGGTCAGTCTATTTATGGAACGCCGTTTGAAGATGAGTTTAAACCCAACGTTGTCTTTAACAAAGCGGGTATTTTAGCGATGGCAAATGCAGGTAGAAATACCAACGGAAGCCAGTTTTTCATCACCACCGTACCAACGCCACATCTCAATGGCAGACACACCATTTTTGGTGAAGTGGTTGAAGGTATGGATGTCGTTCGAAAGCTTGAAAACGTTGCAACTGATGGTAGAGATATGCCCCAGCAACCACAAAAAATTATCAAAGCATATTTAAAATAATTTAAGGTAAAATAGACCCAATTTGAAACACTAGAGGAGAACAATTATGAAAAAAATCGAAGCAATTATCAAACCTTTTAAACTTGAAGAAGTCAAAGATGCACTTGCCAGTGTTGAGATCACAGGTATGACCGTACATGAAGTCAAAGGATATGGAAGACAACAAGGACACTCTGAACTCTACAGAGGTGCAGAGTATGTGGTTGACTTTTTACCAAAAATAAGACTGGATATCGTTGTCGCTGATGAAAATGTAGACAAAGTGATTGCAACCATTACGGAAGCCGCAAAGACCGGTAAAATAGGCGATGGTAAGATATTTGTAAGCAATATTGAGCGTGTTATCCGCATTCGTACGGGTGAAGAAAACGAAGATGCCATCTAGAAATCAGCACTAGGTGATTAATTTTTAATCACCTCTCTCCCGCCCTTTTTTGTACAATCCTCCATTACATTTTAGTTCACATAAAGGTTACATGTAATGGATGTATCTTCCCTTCAATATGCTCTTGACACCTTCTTCCTTCTTTTTGCTTCTGTTCTCATTCTTTTGATGGTTCCAGGATTTGCCATGCTCGAAGCAGGGCTTGTTCGCAGTAAAAACGTTTCATCCGTTCTCACAGGCAATGTGATGCTTTATGCGATTACATCGTTTATCTTTCTGTTGTGGGGCTATAACGTTATGTTTGGCGGTAGCGGCTTTTTCTTGCAAGGAGTTGCGGTTGATGGGTATAGTGCGTATGCTTACTTTTTCTTTCAAATGGCATTTGTGAGTAAAACAGTTTCCATCATGAGCGGAGGGGTGAGCGAGCGTATTCGCATTGTTCCATTTATGATGTTTGCAGTTCTTATGAGTGGATTTATCTATCCTATGGTAGGTAATGCGATTTGGGCTGGAGGCTTTTTAAAAGAAGTTCATGACCTTGCAGGCTGTACCGTCATTCATTCTGTGGGTGGTTGGGCACTGCTTGCGGGTATTTTGGTATTAGGTGCAAGGCGAGGGCGTTATGGTAAAGAGGGACAAGTTCGTGCTATCCCCGCTTCCAATATTCCCCTTGTAACGTTAGGCGGTATGTTGCTATGGATCGGTTGGTTTGGCTTTAACGGAGGAAGTGCTTTTCATATCTCCAGCGTTGAGCATGCCAATCTTGTAGGCTTAATCATCGTCAACACCAATACTGCAGGACTTTCGGGTGCGATCATGTCAGCCTTTATTATCTATTTTCAGTATAAAAAACTGGACATTACGATGATTTTAAATGGCGCACTTGGTGGGCTCGTTGCGATTACGGCGAGCGCTGATGTCGTTGGACTTTGGGAACCTATCATCATCGGTGCTATTGGTGGCGCACTGGTTGTCTTTGCCGTTCCTCTCTTTGATCGATTTAAAATCGATGATCCAGTGGGCGCACTTTCCGTTCATTTGGTTAATGGCATTTGGGGAACCATTGCTGTGGCACTTTTTGCTGATTTTTCGCTGCTAATGCAACTCAAAGGTATTGTTCTAACAGGGCTCTTTACCTTTCCTCTTTCCTATGTTGCGTTTGTAATAATTAAAAAAATCATAGGTCTTAGGAGTGATGAAGAGCACGAATATATGGGGCTTGACCTCGAAGAGTGTGGTTTGGAAGCGTATCCCGAATTTATAAAATCGAAGGTCTAATATGGTTTTACATGTAAGGGTTTAAACCTTACATGTAAACTTAACCCATCGGATATAAAATCTCTTTTTGAACTTTTTCGCATTCGTTTAAAATCTCAGGGCTTAGTTTGAGCTCAAACGCTTTGAAACTCTCTTCGAGTTGTGAGGCATGACGCGCACCGATGATGGTGGAAGCGACAAAATCAAAATGCATACTCCACGCAACCGCCAAAGTGACAGGGCTCATGCCGTATTTGTTTGCAATCTCAATGTATTTAGTTGTTGCTGCGAGTGATTTGTCATTGACGAAGCGTTTGTACATCGCTTTTTGTCTGGGTTCTCCTGCTTGAAGGTACTCACCAAAACGGCTCTTAGGGTCGATGAATGCTTGGTTGTATTTACCACTCAAAACGCCTCCGCCGATGGGCGAGTAAGGAAGGAGCGAAACACTCTCTTTACGACACACGTTAGCAAGTTCATCCAAAAAGCGAGGGTTGAGCAGTGAAAAGTTATTTTGGATCGACTCAAAGCGTGAGAGTTTTTCATACTGCGCAATCGTATTGGATTTAGTAAGTCCGTACGCGGTGTCATTGGATGTTCCGATGTAACGGACTTTTCCACTTTTAACGAGCTCATCAAACGCTCGCATTGACTCCTCTTTTGGCACAATTTCATCCGGCCAATGCATTTGGTAAAGGTCGATATAGTCAGTTTTGAGGCGTTTTAAACTTCCTTCAATGGCCTTTTGAATGTGGAAACGATCGATCGCCGTGTAGCCATGACGAATGGGTGGCACAAACCAACCGTTGGCGGCACCTGCCATTTTAGTTGCTAATATGATGCTCTCACGTGGTTTGGTAGCAAGCCATTCAGAGATAATCTTTTCCGTCTCTCCCGCATAATCGCCACGCGGAGGAACAGGGTAAAGCTCTGCAGTATCGAAAAAGTTAATACCCCGATCGTACGCCGTATTCAAAATTTTAAAGGCTTCTGCTTTATCACTCCAACTGCCAAAACTCATCGTACCCATACAAATAGGGGTTACTCTCAAACCACTTTTCCCAATGTAACGATATTCCATCTTATGCCTTCTTCGTTTTTTAGAAGTATAACATTTTGGGCTTGCTTTGATATAATTAAATATCTTCGAATAAGATCAAAAAGGTTTTGAATGACACACACACTTTTTTCTCCTTTAGATATGCACTTGCATTTGCGCGATGATGCGATGCTAAAAGTCGTAGCACCACTAAGCGCACACAGCTTTGCAGGCGGCATTATTATGCCCAATATTGTTCCCCCCATTACCACACTAGAAGCGGTTGTTGCCTACAAAGAGCGCATCATAAGTGCCATTGGCACTAATGTGTTTGACCCTTTAATGACCCTCTTTTTTCGCGCAGACTATACACGCGAATTTTTAGAAAAAGCTGCTTTACATGTAAAAGCGTTGAAGCTCTATCCCTCAGGAATTACGACCAATTCTGAAGGCGGTGTGGCAAGTATGGACATTGAGACATTGCGCCCTGTGTTAGAAGCGATGAGTGATTTGGGGCTGATTTTATGCGTACATGGAGAGAGCAATGGTTTTGTGATGGATCGGGAAAAAGAGTTTGGCTCTATCTATGAAAGTCTAGCTTCGGCATTTCCAAAACTGAAAATTGTGATGGAGCACATTACAACCAAAGAGAGTGTGGCACTGTTAGACAGATACGAAAACCTTTACGCAACGATCACATTGCATCATCTCTTAATCACCTTAGATGATGTCGCTGGCGGTATGCTTCAACCGCACCTTTTCTGCAAACCGATCGCAAAGCGTTATGAAGACCGTGAAGCACTTTTACATGTAAGCCTCAAAGCGCATCCAAAAGCAATGTTTGGTTCTGATTCGGCGCCGCATCCGATTCATAAGAAAGAGTGTTGTGGATGTGCGGCGGGTGTTTTCACAGCACCCATTGCTTTGCAGGCATTGGTTGAACTGTTTGACAAACATAACGCCTTAGCAAACTTACAAGCATTTGTGAGTAACACGGCACAAACTATTTATAGCTATAAGCCCCTGTATAAAGAGGTTATCTTAGAAAAAAAACCTTTTGTAGTAGCACACAGTTATGCTGACGTTGTACCTATGTTTGCAAACGAAACATTAGCGTGGAGTATCACACATGTCCTATAAAATTTTGATTTTAGAAGACAATACACTGCTTCTTCAAACATTGGAAGATTTTTTGGGTGGTCATGGGTATGAATGCACGTTGGTAAAAAGTGGTAGAGAAGCACTGAAACAGTGTTACGAGCATAAGTTTGATCTCTACCTTTTAGATGTTAAAGTACCTGATATGAATGGCTTTGAGTTTTTAAAAGAGCTACGTGCTGCAGGAGATCGTACCCCTGCAATATTTGTGACATCGCTCAGCGATCAAGAGAGTCTCACCAAAGGTTTTATGTTGGGTGGGGATGATTACATTAAAAAGCCGTTTGATTTGGAAGAGATGTTACTGCGCATTAAAGCACTTTTAGCACGTGCCAAAGGCATTGTGGATGATTGGCTGATTATCGATGAAGCATACAAACTCAACCTTGCACGTAAACGCCTTTTTCACCATCAAGAAGAGCTTGATATCAATCTTAAAGATTTCGAGTTGCTCTATTTATTAGTCAAAGAGCGAGGGCATGTGGTCACCAAAGAGATGATTCATGAGCGCCTTTGGAGCAGTAGTGAAGAGATCAATGAGGGGTCTATTCGCGTGTATATTAACAATCTTAAAAAGATTTTTGGTAAAGAGATTATTGTCAATATTCGAGGAATTGGGTATCGTTTTGAGAAGTAGTGATAGAATCTTTTTTATTCGCTCCATCATTGCTTTTAGTGTTGCCATCTGCTTCCTCGTTGCATTTGGTATCGTTTTATGGGAATACTCAGGTGAAGCCAAAAGTTGGGTCGTACTCTCAATCTTTTTGGCGTCGCTTCTTGGTGGCTATTTGATTGTCTCTTACACGCTTTCATCTTTGTTTAAAACGAATCGTTTTTTAGATATTCTGCTCAAAGATACCCTCCATGAACTAAACATTCCCCTCTCCGTCATCAATGCCAATCTTCAAATGATTCAAGCCGATGAACACGATGAAAAGAAACTCAAACGTTTAGGGCGCATTGACTTGGCAAGCAAAGATTTGTATGCACTGTATAAAGAGGTGGATTATTACATCAAAAAAGAGATTCAAGAAGATGTACGTGAAAAGTTTTATCTGGATGACGTTGTTTTAAGTGTGATTGAAAAACAAAAAGAGATGTCAGAGGGTGTTGTAATCGCTCACACC
>Ga0302286_10002941_pt1 | contig 11661 bp, 4 predicted proteins | sample III_Fen_E2_3_FD_198765 | JGI IMG/M metagenome (GOLD analysis project Ga0302286, IMG submission 198765) | Peat permafrost microbial communities from Stordalen Mire near Abisko, Sweden - III_Fen_E2_3 | ecosystem: Environmental > Terrestrial > Soil > Wetlands > Permafrost | place: Sweden: Abisko...
AAATGAAAACTCCTTTGTTGCTAGTTCATGGCGAAGCCGATAATAATCCGGGAACATTTACTTTACAAACGGAACGATATTTTCAGGCTTTGAAGGGGCTCGGTGCACCTGCACGAATGGTGATTCTACCTAAAGAATCGCACGGTTATGTAGCTCGTGAGAATATTCTACATTTACTTTGGGAACAAGATCGTTTTTTGGAGAAGTATTTGAAATGAAGTGATGATATGGTAATGTGATGATTAATCTTTATATACTAAAAAAAACGTTCGGGTAAACACTGCTTTTGTGTTATGCCCGAACGTTTTTATTTTTTATAGAGAATAAGTTGAAAAAGCTTGTGGTCAATGCTTGTTTAATTTTTGTTGCAGACTTCCATAAAGAGTAAATGCCGCTAAGAAACAGCAAGAACAGTAAACCATCACCTACCGGTATTGAACTATGAGGGTTCTTCCCACCCTCGTCTCTTCCTCCGTTTGTACTTGTTCCGCCAACTGCCTGACGAGTTGCTGTGGAACTCAATGAACCATCTGTTGTTAGAGAACTTGTTGTTCCAGCAGCATCTTGCGTTGTTGCATCTTGATTTCTTGAATTTAAGGCTAGAGCTGATACGCCCGAATTTGATGTTGCAGATTCACTGGATTTGTTCGTTGACCCTGCACCACCATAGTTATTTGCTAATTCCGATCTGTGTGATTCGGTGGATGGTTCTGTGTTAGATGCTTCATATGAAGCGTTGTCGGGAGAGTATTCGGGAATGGATAAATCCGTTTGTTCGTACTGTGCATAAGTGGTTGGTGTCGGAGCGTTTAGAATTCCATCGTGAAAATCAACCCCTTGTACGATAGCAAAATAATTGTTGGGTTGAGAAGAATCTATAGTTTTTACTGCGCTGTAGGCAATGAAGAGGAACAGAACCACTCCCGACAATAAGGAAAACAATATGTTTGCATTCGATCTGTCCATTTTGATGCGTAATTACTCATTCAGTTTTCTTTTTTGAGACTTGCTTATCCCAATAAGTATTCAATAGTTTTATTTTTGAATTGGATTTTATTAAACCGCAGTCGGTATCATTTCACAAACCGCGGTTTAATAAAACCAATTAAAGAAACCCTTTATCTCCTTTTTAATAATCGCTTGTTTAAAGGAGAATCTATTAAAATCAATCTATTCAAAAAACACAATCACGCCTAAAAAACTATTTTTATTTTTATGATTATCCACAAAAACAACAGAAAATATGAAACAATTTGATTTGGTATTTTCAACATGTAAAACTATTTTTCAACTACGAATTGCACTAATTTACACGAATGATAGCTATTCGTATTAGTGAAAATTTGTGTAATTCGTGGTTCATAATCTTTTATTAAATGCAAACGTCCGAATTAAATTATTAAAAGTGTTTTGCTACTTGTTTAAGTTTAATGTTGTGCATTTTGCGGATAATCATTTTGACATCAATATTGCGGGTAAATTAGTGTATGTTTATTATGATAGCCTGTTCAGTTGGTTGCATGTAATCTGCTTTGAGAGAAATCGTTTTTTCAGTTGTGTTTTTACACGAAACTTTACTTGATGTTTGTGTATATACAAACGGAGTGAAAATCACCAAGGCAAAGAATATATTTAGCGTATTTATAATAGAAGCTTTCATAATGTTGAGTCTATTGGATGAATATACAGGCTACTGTAATAACCTGAAATGACTACATTGCAAACATACAAATAAATTTGTATTATGTTGATATATAGTGCTATGTAGCATTGATGCTGGCGCTTGTAGTAATTGCTATGATAGAGAGATAGTTCGCCGTACGTTATCTTTCTGCATTGTTTTGTGTTGGAAACTACTCAAGAGCTGTCAGGGTGATGCACTGAGGTGAAAAATGAATGTTTTTGTTTTTCGGGGAGTGATGACTTAGTAATTAATTGAATAATAGTTGATGATAGTTTATTTCCATTAGAAATTATTGCTACATAGCAATGCTAATATGTACTATTCGTATTTGCCGACATAGACTATTTTTGTTATTTATTGTCTATTTAAAGGACTGATATATAACATTAATTAATAAAAATTAGGTATTTACAGGTTGATATTGTAGACTATTTATGGTGATTAATGTAATGAATATCTCATTTTGTTGAGTCTGTGGTTTAGTTCCTTACGGCAAAATATTTTCAAGTGTTTCTGTATAATTCATTATAACAGACTGAAAAATTCATATCAAATATTTTGTTATTAATAAAATTATTTTTATTTTTAAATCGTTATTTTAAATACTATTAATGACGTTATTTTTTCTTTTAGTGCAAAAGATGACTGCAAATTTGCAGCGAGTTAAATTTGCAAGCGAGAGCTTGCTACAAAATTGCGAGTAGTTAAATTTGCAAGCGAGAGCTTGCTGTAGAATTGCGAGTAGTTAAATATGTGAGCGAGAAGCTGCTGCAGAATTGCGGCAGCGAAAATTTGTAAGCGAGAGCTTGCTGCAGAATTGTAGCTGGTTTATGATGTCAGTAAATATCTACCACAACTTCACAGAATAACTAATAAAATGGTTGAATAGATTATAAAATATAAATTATGAAATCGTTTTGGCTTTTTCAGAAAACTCTTTTATTTGGGTTTCGCGAGTTCCAACTCGCGGTATTTATGAATACTTGCGAGTTGGAACTCGCAAGACCCGATTCAAAATATCAATGAGTTAAAAAACGTAACATTATAGAAGTCAAGACAACTTATATAAATATCATTGAACTAAATCATTATTTACTTTAAAAAGAAAAATCGTTATGGTTACAGAAGAAAAATTTTTAGAAAGCGTTTATCAAAGTCGAATGACTCTTCCGGAATTTAGTCAGTTTATCGAGCGTCAGCTCAACGAGCTTGAATCTAATAGTAGTTTGTTGACTGATGCCCCCTTGCGTCAGCAAATTGCCGACCTGAGAGTAGTTTCCAATGAATTGAAGGCGGCTATTTTATTGGTGCAGAAAAGTACTTACACAAGCCAATTGGCTGTGTTGGATCAGGTGCGCGACAGAGCTTTTGTGAGGTATGTGAAAGTGCTGAAGACCTTCTCATGGTCCGACAATCCGGCTGAGTTCGCTGACTTTGAGAAACTGTCGATTCTACAAGCAAGCTATAATGGGGTAGAACGACTGAATTATGAAGCGGAAAGTTCGCATTTGTCTAAGTTTGTAACAGAATTGGAAGGTCCGGTTTATAGTGAGACTGTTACCAGATTGGGGTTGACCAATTATGTGGAAATTATAAAATCAACAAGTCAGGCTTTTGATCAGCTTTTCGATTCGCGTAGTTTCGAAACGGCTAATAAGTTGGTGTACGATACGCTGGTGCTGCGCAAAACCCTGCAAAAACAGTATGACGTTTTTACAGGATATACCTTGTCGATGGCAAAGGTGCTTGGAACGGAGCCGTTCATCACGGTGTTGAAAACCATTAACTCTGTTCGGGCCTATTATGGTGATATGCTGAAGCGAAGAGAAGGTGTGAAAGATGCTGCCGAAGCTAAAACTGAGAATGCTGCGGTGGAATGAATCGGCTTTAGTCTGAATATAAAACGCTCATTGGTTTTTAAAAGAACCGATGAGCGTTTTTTTTGAGTGAACCAGCTGGATTATCTATGAGTCGTGCTATTTGTCTTTGTAGCTTGGTATTTTCTCCAAAATACATATGCTCCTGCCAAGAGCAATAATATACAGCTTCCATCGCCTATCGGAATCGGATTTTTAGGATTATGGCCCCCTTCGTCTCTACCTCCATTGCTGCTGGCAGCTGGCGCAGCTTGTAAGCTGTTTGTATTGCTAGTGAGTGATAAATTACTGCTTAAAGAACTGACATCATTCTGTGCTGTAGAAGTACCTTGCGCTTGATTGCCACGTGAGCTGGAGCTATATGCTAGCGGACTTCCGGTTCCGTTAGTTGTTGCCCCTTTTTTGCTGCTGTTAGTTTCAATAGATGCGCTTGCGGTGTTTTGTGGTGTATATTCTGAAGTGTTCCCTGTGTATGAACCATTGGAGTTTCCATCAGATATATATGTTGGAGTTTCTATTTCATCATCTTGCGTTGAAGCAAGGTTGCTGCCTTTAGGCGCATTTGCAATTCCACTACTGAAGTTGACACCTCCCTGATTGGATGATGATAAGTAATAACTGGTGCCGATGTACAAATCAGGTCTTCCAATGGGGGAGTAAGCCACCACCAGAAACAGAACTGCCCAGGTAAGTGCCCAAATTATTATATTCCTTTTTTTCTTTGACTTTCCCATGATTCTTTTATTGAACGATTACACGTTTACTTACTTTTTCGCCATTTGTGGTGGCGCTTAGTACATAAGTTCCCTGTCTCAAATTCGAAACGGTAGTTATAGAGCTCGGTCCAAAAGATAACTTTCTGACAGCCTGTCCGGCAATGTTGTATAGTGTACAATCGCCATTAGCTGTACCTTGATTTTGAATGTATACAGCACTTTTTGCACTAAATATTTTTAGTTGAGATTCTGCGTCTGGAGCATTTTTCTCATAATGTCGGGTTATGATTTTAAATCGCTTAGCTGGTGCATCGCTTTGCGCGGTGGCAAATTTATAAGTTGATCCGTTTTGTGTGACATCTATAGTTTTATTTTCCACTAAGTCTACTAAGTACACTCCGGCATATTGGCGTTGAATATTTTCGTGTGTAAACTTCAACGTGTATTCCACTTCGTCACCAGCCTGAAAAGCCAGGTCAGTATCGTGCATATCGCTTACTGAGTTTACCTGATAGTCGCCATCGGGTTCAATAGCATAAATTTGCGGAGCTAAAGACGACCCCAATATCTTGCGACCATCCCAACCATTATCGTAGTTTCGAGTACAAGTAGGTTCGGTAAATATCCACATGCGGTCGGAGTAATGCTCGCCAATTAAATCAATTCGTGTAGAAATTACATCTATATTTGTTAATCCGTCCGCTTGTTTTACGCGTTGAATAGTTTCATTTTTCTTTGCTACATTCTTGTACACAATACTAAACGTTGAATTTGGTGTGCTTACAGTGCCATTCTTCACTAGCATGGAGCTCATTGAAGGAACTTCACCTGGAATGCCAGACTCTCCTGCATGGGCCTGTGGAATTGAAATATATTGTCCAGGAAGTTCTCCATTTTGATCTATTCCACCATGATCTAGCCAGTTTCCATATGATCCTGTATTATGGAGGAATACTGACCATTCCATATCCGATCCAAATGTAAGTGCCTTGACGGATATCGCTGCTGTATATGGATTTGCAAAGAGATACTGTCCGGGATATTTAGCACCTGATGTAATTAGTAATTGTTTTGCAGGTAAGTCCCAGTTGACTAATTTGCCGGAGAATGTATATGTAGTTGGATCCGGTTGACATATTTCATACCCATCAAAGGCTGTTAGATCATCGGAATTCGTTAATTCAGTCCAATAGTAATTTGTATCATCATCAGTTCCACTTTCATTAGACTTGCGAACATATGCACCAGCTAATGTGGGATCGGCCTTCACTTTGTCAAGAGGAATTCCGAAGTATTGCCAAAAATATTGGTAATTGTTGGCGCCACTCAAGTCTATTTTTGACTTCGAATACATTTCGACAGTGCCGTATACATTCCTTGCATTAGGGAAATAGAGTGATCCGTTTTGCTGTGTTCCATCCGGATAAGCCTTAATAAGTATTCTGCTAGGATCATTATCTGTGTCTATTGTTCCATTTACGGTCAGGTAGGTTGCCGATTTTATTATTAATTTTTTACCTGCTACTTTATTTGTAAAACTTCCTATTATCCTGTCTTTGTCTAGTTTCAAGTCGTTTTGAGCATACTTGTTGTTTGGTATATCATTTAGGAATACTACAGCTTCTCCTTCTTCCGGCACTTTGGTAGCTGTCCAGTTTCTTTTCTCCCCCCAATTTGTATCAATGCTTCCTTCCCAAAAATTACGTTGCGCATTTACGGTCATTGTTATTTTAGTAGATGTAACGGTAGCTGTTGTTTTACAGCCTGAATTTGAAGTCATTGTACATGAAATCTCATCTTTGTCGGTAGGGACGTAGGTGTAGGTAACTCCTGTTGCTCCTGTTATGGGCGTACCGTTCAAATTCCACTGATAGGTAGGAGCTGTACCACCATTGTAAGGTGTAGCTGTAAAGGTAATGCTAGTCCCTGCATCTACGGTGGTTCCCGGAGTTGCTGTAATTGCTACGTTTGGTGCTTGAGTGCCTACAATAACTGATACATCTACCGATGATGACGAAGTGTATACTTTTTTAAGCGAAATATCATCCAATGCAAACTCAGAATTACCTACATTTGTTAGTTCTAATTTTACTGATGTTACATTGGCCATAGGCAAGTTGTAAATAATCTGTTGCCATATTCCTTTAGTAGTTGGTGCACTGTAAACAGGGCTAACTTCCAAACCATCCACGTATATTTTGGCAGGTGTCACTACATTTGTTACATTCAATATCCAGAAACTTAACTGATAAGTAGAGTAGGGCTCTAATGTCACTTGTTGACGCCAAGCTGCTTTACTATTTCCATCTCCATTCACTACCATCTGATAAAATCCACTACGCGGTGGAGTATTTGTATAGGGTACGCCATTATCATGAACACTTAAAGGTGTTAGTGGAGTCTTTATTACAGTATAAGTATTTTTAGCCCAGAGTGTCTGATCCTGAGGATTCCATTGAGAGGCATTATGGTAAGCGTAATCGCTAGCAAATTGACCATCATTCCCACTTTCAAAACCTCCATTTTTGATAAGTTCTTCTGTTCCCAAGTAGCTGGTGGTGACTGTGTACGTACCTGCATTCGCCGCTGTAAGAGGTGGTGCAATTGTAGGGTTGTCAAGGGTTGAATAGTAATTATTGGGGCCGTTCCAAAAGATATTTGTTTTTGTACCACTAGTTGAACTTGTTAGTAGGATGGGTTTGTCATCACAATACGAACCTCCACCTCCAGCCACAACATCTGGAATAACATATCCGTTACAAACTACGTTTTGAGTTATTGTACCCAATGTTAGTACAATATTTTCAGCACCATAAGGACCAACCGCCAATCCTGCTTTCAGACGAATATAGATGGTGTTGTTGATAGTACCATCTGTATTTTTTTTAATGGTTATTGGTAAGAGGGTAAAAATACCTCCCGAAACAGGTGATATTTCAAAATCCGCTGGTGGTGCAATGGTCATGTCGCCGGCTAAACCTGAAGCATCAATGATAAATTGTTGTTCTGCCGAAGGTCCTTTGCCCACAATATAAGTAAATTCTTTGGTTGGAGCTAAAGAAACAAAACCTTTTTCCCAAGCTCCCATGGTAGGTGCGGTTCTGGTTATACCTTCAAAGTCGGTAGGTACTGTGGTAAGAAGGGTAGGTGTTCCTTGCATTTGGGTGGTTAGCCTAAAATCGGTAGCTAATGTAGTGGGCACCTTTATAAATGGCGGTTGATCTACTCTGCTACTAGCTCCTAAATTTGTGGCCGTGTTAATTTTATTTGTTGTTGTATTAGTTAGAGTTGTGCCGTTTAGATAGCCAAATGCAGAATTCGTTCCATCAACAAAATAGTCATTAAAATCAATAGTAAGTCTTGCTTTGTCCGTATTTATATACGCTGCATAGTGCTTACCTCCGGTTCCACCGGATCGGGAATTTCTAAAAATATTATTTCGCACATTTGCTGTGCCAACATTGCTATTTCTAAAAAATGCAGATGTTCTGTTTATTGCTAAGGTAGTGCTGCCGCCAATATATACCGTGTTGTGGTATATATTGTTGATACAGCCGGTAACTCCACTGTCATAGATACCGTATAATCGAGTGGCTTGAGATACGCCATCTCCAATGTTTACGATGTTGTTATAGCAGTTGTTTGTACCTAACATTAAGTCGATACCATCAATTGTTGAAGTGTTATCGGTGGATTTGACGGATAATCCATAGATATAATTAGTTGAAATTGTGCATGGAATTGCAGCAGCAGAAGCAACTGTTATGGCAGTGTTATCAACAGCGGCAGTTGCGTTAGTGTTCGATAGATTATATATTGTATTGTTTGATATTATCTGCGCACTGTTTGCTGTAGCGCTAGCCTGGTAGATACCACCCACAAAATACATTGGTGTACTAATGTTATAAATTGTATTGTCTTTTATGGTATTAGAACCTCCGGTAGTATAAATGGCTAAATTGTTTTTATTATCCCCACTGTTATTATAAGTGTTGTCGTTTGTAAGATTTGCGATAGTATTTTCATTTATCAGGTTAATGTCTGTACCGGCAGTATAAATACCAACCAATTGTTGTCTCGTTGATGTATTGTCTGCTCCTGCCGCATTTCCTGTGTTGTTGGTTGCATTACTTGCATACATACTATTAGTTACAGATTCACTACCAATAGTGTTTCCTGTTACTGTCAGATTGCCTGCCATGGCCCCTTTGTAAATAGCGTATAAGCTGTGAGGTTTTCTATCGTTCTGGTTATTATTGTTATTTGATGTGCATATTCCTCCAATTACATTGTTTTTGATGTAAACATCGTTAATCCCATTTATTTTTATAACATAAGTTGTTTTTGCTTTGTTTTGATCGGTTGCATTGATTTTTATTGATTGTGCTACAGTTGCTGAACCAATAGTATTTCCGATAATATTTACTGCCCCTGCTTCAACACGTATTGCAGAGAAAGCCGGTTCCATGTCGTTAATTTCTAAATTTTGGATGGTGTTGTTTTGAACGGTAGTTGGAAAATCCTTTCCAACATTGAGATAGATTGGATTGAAAACCAGATCCCCACTTTGGAGAAATTCGTATTTTGGTGCTGTACCACCGCAATAGGGTTCTGTACCTCCCATATAATTATTAGTAATCGTATAATCGTAGCCGGTGGCAATGTAGATATATGCCGTTGCGTATGAGCTTGAAGGTGCTGTAGTTGGCTGATAAAAATGATTGCCTGTTATTGAAAAAGTATTTGAGTTTGATGCAATTTGAATAGCCGATGAAGTTCTACTTCCATTCCCGAAGTTGAAAAACTTATTGTTGCTAATAACGTTTGAAGAATTTTCGAAAGATGGTGTTCCCGCGGAATATATACCATAGGCTTCTGTGCCGTTATTGATGCTATTTGAAGGGTCCTGATAATTGGTAAAGTTACAATTATCTATAGTATTGTTGCTATTTCCTGTAACGCCTGTGGATGATGAAAAATTAATTAGTGCACAGTCTAAGTTATTTGACTTCCCTTTGAATGTACAAAACTTGACGGTATTGAATATGGCAGAGTTGTGGAATGATATAACATTAACAGAGTTTAGGCTAAATGCTTGTAAGGTTAGAGAAACAGTAGAGCCTGTTTGATTAATCCGCCCGTCAATGGTAACATTATCGGCTCCGTTAAGATTAATGACAGATTTAACGATGGTAGGATCCGCTAGCGTTCCTGAACCGCTCGTGCCCGAAAGATTTGAAGGTCCGGTAATAGTAGCAGTTGCGGTTGGGTAAATTTTCAAGGTAGTCCAAGTCCCTGCATTTAATGTTGCGCCGTTGTTCATATCCTCTGAAATATCGCCAGATATTTTGATTTCAATATTTTTGCCTGATTGGTCGGTTTGAGCCTTTATAGCATCAAATGCTGCACCTAAATTATCGTATTTCGTGTTATCAGCGATGCCATTCGCACCCCAAACAGAAACGTTTTGAGCAGCATTAACAGCAGTTGAAATACCGGCTAATAGAAAGCATAGTATACAGGCAAAGAAAATCTTAGATGTCGCGAGATGTAGTGAAATGTAGTTGTTTTTCATACGCGTTAATTTTTTTTGATAGCTATCCTATCGGTTTGAACCTTCGAAAAGATAAATAATATGTATTTCAGCCTATCAGTACTTCCGAGAGGCTGAGTTTATGTTAAGTGCTTGCGCCAAAAGTATTGTTAGCTGTTGCTCTGTAGCATTTGTTACTGTTTGTAGCAATAAATGTGCCTTAAAATCTAATCAGTTTTGATACCTTCACCCCATGTATAATTCAACTTGTCCAAATGTAGCTTATTATAATTACAAATCAGACTTAAATACAGATTAAATGAAGTGTAAATTAAAATTATAACTAATTGAAATTTTACCTGATAAGAGGGTTTACAGCATTTTAGTGTACAAAAATACTACTTTTTTGTGAACTAACGCGCTTTTTTAGTAAATATATATAGCTAATGGCTTATATTTCAGTAAATAGGTGAATTTGTACGTGTTTCGGAGTGCTAAATATCCTCCTTTGGGCTCCCCGAATACGTTGTTGCTAACCGATTGAAAATATGCTAATTGCTTGACGCGTGTTGCCGTTGAATATTTGTGTCAATCGTTGTATATGGAGAGGTGTATTTAGTTATTTAGTGTTAACTTACATGAATTGGACTATTTGTGTGTAGCAGTATGCCTGGTTTAGATTATATGAATTACTACAAGATATATCGTAATTCAGTTGGGTTTAGACTGTTTAAATCGGATACGAACCAGGCTATTTTAGGGATGCTTGTACAAGACAAAAGACAAAAGACAAAAAGAGGAAAAGAGGAAAGACAATAGATATTAAACAAAGCAAGGATGACTGAGTAGTTCAATCATCCTTGCTTTGCAAAAAAACAGTTACTGAAATAGGTATAAATAATCACCAATACTTAATGGTAAATTAACGTGAGTTCGATATAAGCGAATTAGTAATGTGCTATTTTCAACTCGTTTAGATGATAAATAAGGTTTTGCATGGTGGTGATAGTTGATTCTACTAAGGTTTGACCTTATTTTTCTCAATATTTTACCTTAGTAGAGAATGAGAAAATAAAATTTAAAACCTTATTCCTTTGTTTTTAAATAACATAGCGACTAAATGTATAGATTCTTATATCGAAATCACGTTAAATTAAGTATTTAAAAAGTAACTAGTAGCGATAACATACAACTACAAAAAAGCTATGGGTAAAATGTGTAATTAACGAAAATACTATTCAATCAACTTATTGTTGATGGCATAATGTGTTAATTCTACATCGTTTTTCAATTTTAGCTTTTCGAAAATGCGAACACGGTAGGTAAATACTGTGCTGACACTTAAGGTAAGTTCTTTGGCAATGGCTTTTACCTTTTTTCCTTCGGCGAGTAGGAACATGATTTCCAATTCGCGGTTGGATAAGCTTTCGTGTGGTAGCTGATCTTTATCAGGCACTACGTCGAAAGCCAACTGCTCGGCCAGTGTTGTGCTCAGATAACGTCCTTTGCTATGAATTTTACGTATGGCGATTACCAATTCGTCCAATGCGGTATCTTTGCATAAATAGCCTGATGCGCCTGCCTTAAGAGTCCGCAGTGCGAATTTATCTTCGGGATGAATACTTAAAACCAGGATGTGAAGCTGTGGTTTAACGATTTTTAGGTCGCTTAATAAATCTATGCCGCTTCGTCCGGGCATATTCATGTCCAAAAGCATAATGTCGCAATCGGTGTGTTGAATTTTTTCAAGTGCTTCAACGCCATCTTGTGCTTCGGCAACTACCACGAAATCAGACTCTTCTTTGAGAATTTTTTTTAGTCCTTCACGAATTATTTCGTGGTCATCTACTA
>Ga0302286_10002942_pt1 | contig 11657 bp, 9 predicted proteins | sample III_Fen_E2_3_FD_198765 | JGI IMG/M metagenome (GOLD analysis project Ga0302286, IMG submission 198765) | Peat permafrost microbial communities from Stordalen Mire near Abisko, Sweden - III_Fen_E2_3 | ecosystem: Environmental > Terrestrial > Soil > Wetlands > Permafrost | place: Sweden: Abisko...
GCTTTATGAAACAAAATGAAGCAATCTGGAACAATTCGGCTGCCCTGGTTGCTGCTTTCTATGAACTGGAAAATTTGGTTTCGCAGATTGAACAAATCCTGCAAACTACCGGTAATGACAATTCCGGGTTAACGGAAGCCAAAAAGTTGCAGATTGAGGCTTTGATTAAGAAGGTCTATGAATTGGCTTCAGCGCTGTTTGCATTGGCTTCCAAAATAAAAGACCCTGCATTGAAGGCTAAAGTAGATTTTACGATTTCCGACCTGCGTAATATGCGTAACAACGAACTGTCCAAAACCAGCAAGAACACCCTGGATTTGGGTCGCGCTAATCTTACGGCTTTAACTGAATATGGAACGACGGAAGGAAAGCTGAACAACCTGGATGGGCAAATCGAACAGTACAAAAGTATTTTACCGGCACGCAGGATTTCGGTTTTCGAAGGTAAAACAGCCAATGAAAAGCTAAAAGTATTGCTTAAACAAGCGCTGGAGTTGTTAACAGACCAGATCGACCGCCTGATGGTTCCGTTTGCAACCGACAAGCCCGACTTTTACTCCTCTTATCTGAGTGGCCGCAAAGTGGTGGACTATGGTACCCGCCACGACAAACCGGACAACCCGGAACCCCCTGCGCAATCTTAACCCGATTGATCCGACGACCGAGGGTTGTCGGATCAATAATTGGAACCAGCATTAGTTATGGCAAGTTTAAGAATCACTAAATAGGTCAAATAAAGTCTGACCAGCTAATATGAAAAAGGGCATTACCCCAGAGTAATAAAGTAATAATAAATATCATGGAAAAGAAAAAAATAAAATTAGCAGATCTAAAGCCCGGAATTCCTATTGATCCGGTTCCTTTTCAAAAAAATCCTTGCGAAACAATCAAAAATGAAGTCAATGAATTTCTAATAGCTCAATGTACTAAAAAAGTAAATAAATTAAAGAAGTGCACCAAATGTGAAATCGACCATAAAGATTGGCCGATAATCAATTCAACCATGGATACCAGGTATCTGAATACTGCTTTTGACGGAGTAAATGGGAGGCTTGATCCTACTAATTTAAATAATGGTCAGCTTGATTTACATTGGATGGTTGGATTAGGCGACACTTCCGGACCGGCAAGTGTAACCAATTGGATACCGGCTTTTGTTTATCGCAATTCTGTTGCATGGCAGGAAAGCCCCTTCAGTAATGCAAACTGGATATCCTTATACTCTGATGGACATCATGATGGTAATATAGATGTTTATTTTCGTTACCAATTCTATCTGGATAGTGGAATAGATTTATCTCAGTTTGCTTTGAATATGGATTTTTATGCTGATAACTCCGTCCATGAAATTTATATCAATCAGATCAAACAAAGTACACATTCGCCCTCCCTGCTGCCTCAGGCTCCGTCAAATGAGTATCAATATGTCGGTTTCCAAAATGGAGACCAAAATAAAAATCAAGTTCATATTTCTCTTGCAAATGACTGGAAACATTGTGCAAACGAAATTATTGTTCATGTAAAGTCGGGTGCATCTTATATTGGATTTTTGGCACAAAACTCACTAAACTGTTACGAAGCTAAATTTCCGAACCTGACTCCAACCATAAACGTCACATGGGGTGACAGTAATTGCGATTGTATTGAAACAGACGATACTGAAATCATGTGCATTACTGTTTGTAATGGTTATTCAAATGTAATATTTAAAAACCTGGTTATTGGTCGAATCAGGGTTGTTGATGAAAACGGGAACCCTGTTCCAATATTACCCGATGGTACTCCTTCTGTTGGACTTCATCCCATAGGCCCTTATTGCTTTGGAGATATCGCAGCATGTAGTCCGGGAGTGAATAATTGCGTATCCAGAGAGTTTGTCTTAATTAACAGAGGCGCTAAATCCGGTAAATATAAAATTTTGCTGGAAGGGATCTGTTTTGAAGTTTGCAATCGGTATGCATTAAATGATTGTTTTGAATTTTTTGAATGCTCTAGTTAAAAAAGGCGGACTGTTTAAACCTGTTTGAACCCAATTTTTGAATGATCTATCTCATTTTCGAACCTCCACATGAAGGCCAACTGTTAACTTCAGGTGGAGTATGAAATAGGCACTATCAATTTGGGCAACACCTCTCGTGCCAGCAGAAGAATATTTTTCTCACAAAATATTTAGATGGCCAATCGATAAGAACGCTTGGATTAAAGGCTTTTCGGTCTTATCAATTATTTAAGTTGACGAACTCAAAAGCAACGGAAGCATCAGAAGGAATGGGTTATGGATTATTAAATGAAGAAGATGAAGCGTTGGAATGGGATTGTTTAATAACAATAAAAGATAATAGAAATACTAAGTTATACGAATGATATAATGTCGTATATAATTTTGGTTTAATATCTTGACTCACCCCCCATCACACCTTCGATATTCTGACCCCTCTCTACGAGTAGAGGGGAAGACCGATTTATCGGGCTTCGGGGTGAGTGAAAATGGAATGCGACATTTAATAATTCTAATTACTTATGTATTCGCAGATATTTAGTTATGGGCAAGTTTTAAAAAAGACTATGGTTAAAATAAGGACTGACCATCCATTGTGACAATAAATCGATAATTTAAAGTGGAATTCAGAAACCACTCTAAAAAACGAGGTGAAACTAAAAAAGTGAGCCAAATCAATTAAAAAATTTAATACTATGTCAACAATTCAAGAAATCATTGATGCTGCTAATAAAAACGTAGAATCATGCAATCAAGATGAAGAAAAACTTTTTGCATTGTTAGGAGCAGTACCTAACAATGTTCATATTTATTCCGATTTTGCATTTAAAGATAACACACTTGTTTTTAATGCATTGAATTTATCATCACGAGGAAAAGAAATATTTGAAAAATTCAAGAAATATTTAGAAATAGCAGTATGTACGGATTTTAAATACTGTGAAAAAAGAAATGAAGTAGATGCTAATCTTAAAAAATATCTACCTGAAATTGTAGCAGCAATAATTGGGAAGATACCTAATGAAAATAAGTTACCTAATTGGCTTTTAAAAATATTGGGATTTTTTGGAATTGCAACCGTCTCAGTGGATGTAATTATAGCTATTCTAGTTGCATGGTTAATTATTAAGGGCTGTAATGAACTTTGCAAGTGCAATTGTTAGGGGAATCAATGAGGACAAATTTAAAGACTAAATTATCTAAATAGGTAATACCATAGATGCACTTAGCACTTGTCATTTACTTCGATGAAACTAGTATATCATGCAATTTAACTGTTATCATTGGGTTTAAAATTGCTTATGGGTCGTTCAATCAAAAAGAACGGCCCATATTGTTGATTGATATTTCTGGAATTTCTTTATTTGGAGAATATGCACCGAGCCTAAGGCTCTCAACGTGTTTATTCACATTCTTCGTGAATGGAATGAATTCCATCCCTACAGAATGAACCGAGCCCCTGGCTCTTATATGCAAATCCCATAGGGATGGTTCATCTTGTAGCCCCGGATTTTAATCCGGGGAATGAATGATAACAAAACGAAAAAGAGTTCCATCGGAACGAAGAATATAAAAATCTGTTTAAATAGTTTAGCTTTACATTGTAATAGCGATATCAAATGATTTCAAAAGAACAGGCCTATCAACAAATACAAAAATTGGTTGAGCGATTTGCAGAGCAAATTGATTCGTACAAGTCGAGTGAATACAACGAAACGTTAACTCGCCGCGATTTTATCGATCCGTTTTTCAAAGCCTTGGGTTGGGACATCGATAACTCGGAAGGCAATGCCGAAGCATACCGTGAGGTGATTCACGAGTACAAAGTAAAGATTGGAAAAGCTACCAAAGCGCCCGATTATTCGTTTCGTTTATCAGGTGGAAAGCACCTTTTCTTTGTTGAAGCAAAAAAACCAAGCATCGACATCAAGGGAAATATCACAGTCGCTTACCAAATACGACGTTATGGCTGGAGTGCCAAGTTAGCTGTAAGCATCATTACCGATTTTGAGGAGTTTGCCGTTTACGATTGTACCAAGAAACCCAATCCAACCGACAAATCTTCCACCGCACGAATAAAATACCTTACCTACAACAACTATCTGAATGAATTTGAATACCTGTGGAATACATTTTCAAAAGAGCAGGTTTTAAAAGGTAGTTTCGACCGCTATGTGCAAAGCGATACGGTTAGAAAAGGAACCGCAACAGTTGACAAAGAATTTTTGATTTCGCTCAATACATGGAGAACTTACCTGGCCACCAGCATAAGCATCAAAAACAAACAACTCGATGAAGATGAAATCAACTTTGCGGTTCAGCAAACAATCGATCGGTTAATCTTTCTTCGCATTGCAGAGGATCGGGGTGTTGAAACCTACGGACAGCTAAAAACTTCGGTCAATGCAAAAGGCGACTCCTATCAAAATCTTTTCTTTAACTTCAAAAAAGCCGACGAAAAGTATAATTCAGGTTTATTCGATTTCAAAAAGGATGTCATTTCCGAATCACTGACGATTGATCCAAAGGTAATTAAATCCATTATCAAAGAAATGTATTATCCCGTAAGCCCTTACGAGTTTTCGGTTCTTTCGGTCGAGATACTTGGCAGCGTTTACGAACAGTTTCTTGGTAAACAAATCAAGATCGGTAGTGGACATCATGCCAGCATTGAGGAAAAACCAGAGGTTCGCAAGGCTGGAGGAGTTTATTACACGCCTCAATACGTGGTTGATTACATTGTTGAAAATACAATCGGTAAGCTCATCGAAGGAAAGACTCCTAAACAAATATCGAACATTAAAATAGTTGATCCGGCTTGTGGAAGCGGCAGTTTTTTAATTGGCGCTTACCAGTATCTGATCGATTTCCATAAAAACTATTATACCGACAATGGCACAAAGACCGGGAAGAAAGATAGCCCGACAACTCCCGAAGGTAATCTGACATCAGCAGAGAAAAAGCGCATTTTACTCAACAACATTTATGGTGTTGATATTGATGTGAATGCCGTTGAAGTTACCAAACTTAGTCTTTTACTCAAATGTATGGAGGGTGAAACGGAAACCACCCTTGCCCAACAATACCGATTGTGGCACGATCGTATTTTGCCAACCTTGGACAACAACATCAAAAGCGGAAATAGTTTGGTCGATACCGATTTTTATGCATCACAATTAGATTTTGGTGAAGAAAAGAAGATAAAGCCCTTTAGCTGGCAAAAAGCTTTTCCTGAAGTGTTTAACAGGATAACAGAAAAACCGGAAGATGAACTAAAAATCATTGCACAAAAAGCCAAACTACATGCCAATAAAGCATTGCAATATGTATCGGAGTTGGAGGAAAAGCTGAATAGCGTGAATGAACCAGCGAGCAAATTCAATTCGAATGGAGGTTTTGATGTGGTAATTGGGAATCCGCCTTATTTGGGGGGAAGAGAGTGGAAAGAAGAAAATGGAAATGTTTATGACTATTTCATAGGCAAATACAATGTGGCCGAATATCAGTTTGACATATATGCTTTGTTTTGGGAAGCCGGAATTAGGTTATTAAAAAAGAATGGACTAATTGGATACATTACACCAAACACATGGCTAAACAATCAAAGCAATAAAAAATTACGGGCTTATATTTTAAAAAATACTTCGATAAAAGAGATTGTTGACTATTCGAAGATCAAAGTATTTGAACAGGCAACTGTTTTGCCAATCATTACAATTCTTGAAAATTCAATAAGCAAAAGCGACGCGACTGAAATCTTTGAACCTGTTGAAAATGGATTTAGAAAGACTCAATCCATAAACCAGGAAATATGGAACGATGGAGATTTAAGCATTATCAACATCAATTTAAGTCAGAGTGATTTATTGCTCAGGGAAAAGATAGAAGAAGATACACAGGCACTTGAAAAGTTGGCGTTGATAAAATTCGGGATCAAAATTTATGAAACTGGAAAAGGAAAGCCACTACAAAAAGCCAACTTCGCAAAAGATAGGGTTTATGAATCGGATTTAAAAATTGATGACACCTATCGTCCTTACTTAGAAGGGAAAGATATCAACCCATATTTAATTACTTACAAAAGTCGCTGGCTAAAGTATGGTGAAAACCTTGCAGCTCCAAGAAATCCGATTTTATTTGAAGGAGAAAGAATTCTTGTGCGAAGAATTGTTGGTAAAACGTTAATTTCAGCTTATACAAATAGTGATTATGTAACAGGTCAACTTTTACAAATTGTAAAACCATTCGATCAATCAATTTCAAAATATTTGTTGGGGATTATCAACTCAAAACTAATGGCATTTTATTTCAGGAAGAAGTATAACCGTCAAGATAAAACATTTCCAGAGATTCGGATTTATGAGTTAGCATCCTTGCCAATCAAGCAAATTAATGGATCGAATAAGTCATTGCAAATTGAAATTGAAACGTTTGTTGACCAGCTTTTAAAGCTCAACGAAGAAAAAGCAGCAACAAAGCTGGAATCAAAAGTTTTGCTACTTGAAAGCAAGATTGATTATTGCGAAAGCCGGATCAATGAAATTGTTTATCAACTTTATGGTTTGTCAGAAGATGAAATAAAAATTGTTGAGCAGAAATGAAAACCAATACAAAAATCAAGTTTGAAGAAGCATTAAAAAATGCTGAAAGTTACATTGAAGAAATGAAGACCTGGGATGACAAAAAACTGTGCAAGCACCTTGACTTATTTCAAAAACAGATGCAGATGGCCTATGAACAGAGGAATCATGAAGCTTTTGAATTATTGCAGGAATATGAACGTCAAGTTCTTGTTGGCAGAATGCGGGCAAACTTCAAGGAATAACCCTGTCGGGGCTAAACCAACTGCAGCAACGAAAATTGAGGGGCAAATTGCAACATCGGACCTTTGGTTTTTCGGCAACTATTACCGCAACGAATACGGTTTTTTTATGCCCCGAGCCTCAAGCAGCAACAAAGCTGGAATCAAAAGTTTTGCTACTTGAAAGCAAGATTGATTATTGCGAAGAAAAAATTAACGATATTGTCTGTCAATTATATGTTTTAGAAGAAGCTGAGATCGATTTAATCAACGATAATGCAAGGAGATAAATACAGAAATCAAACCAAATGGTGAAAATGAGAATTTAATCGCCCGAACATTTACAATTCAATATCCGAAGAAAGCAAAAAGGCAATTCATCAACAAATTTCCAACAAAAAAGGATGAATCTCTTCATCCCTTTCTCTTTAAACCTAACTTATTCTATGAAAAAAAAAACCTAACCTCTATTTTGTTTTTGCTTGATACAAATGTAGTTCGAACTATCGTTAACGTGTATGAATCAACGTTAAAGAACCTTAAATATACTCACCTGATTACTTTGATTGACCTTGATAATTGCCGGAAACGCGATTCAGTATGTAACAAAAAAAAGGATGGCCTCTACCATCCTTTTCAAACCTAACCAAACCTATTTCTATGAAAAAAACCTAATGCATTTCGTTTGTTATAACTACTCTGCAAACATACAACCGTTAATCGTTAACTTGTATAAAGTATCGTTAAGTAATGTTAAGATTTTAAGTAACAGACCTTTTAAGGAAAATTGACACAAACGAATACTCTACAAAGTAAAATACTTATATTTGCAACGCTTGCCATTGAAAACAATTTTATTTTTTCGTTTGGTCTCCAATTCATCAAAAAAAATGGTATTAACGAGATTTAATATTCAGGACAAATGATTTTTTTGAAAATAAATTAAAACACAACTAATTACATATCAATAATTTTATAAATAACATTCTATGACTAAGTACGTTTATACGTTCGGAAATGGTGCAGCTGAAGGAAAAGCTGACATGAAAGAGTTACTTGGAGGCAAAGGCGCAAACCTTGCAGAAATGAACCTGATTGGCGTTCCCGTTCCCCCGGGGTTCACCATCACTACTGATGTATGTACCATTTACAATAAACAGGGCCGCGACAAAGTGATCGAGATGTTGAAATCGGATGTTGAAGCTGCCATCGCTCAGGTTGAAGTTCAAACAGGTGGAAAATTCGGTGACGCTACAAATCCGCTTTTAGTTTCGGTACGTTCGGGCGCACGCGCTTCGATGCCTGGTATGATGGATACCATTCTGAACCTTGGTTTAAACAATACCGTGGTGGAAGGTATGGCAAAAAAAACCGGCAACCCCCGTTTTGTTTGGGATAGCTACCGCCGTTTTGTTCAGATGTATGGCGATGTGGTTCTCGACATGAAACCTACTTCAAAAACCGACATCGATCCGTTTGAAGAAATTCTGGAAGAAGTAAAGCACGAATACAAGGTTATTAACGACAACGAACTTTCGGTTGATGCCCTCAAAGAATTGGTTGTGAAATTCAAAGCTGCCGTTAAAGCAAAAACCGGTCACGACTTTCCTGAAAGTTCTTACGAACAGCTTTGGGGCGCCATTTGTGCCGTTTTCAACAGCTGGATGAACGACCGTGCCATCTATTACCGTCAACTCAATAACATCCCGGAAGAATGGGGAACCGCCGTTAGCGTTCAGGCCATGGTATTCGGAAACATGGGACTTACTTCAGGAACAGGTGTTTGCTTTAGCCGCGATGCCGCCACCGGCGAAAACCTGTTCAACGGCGAATACTTAATCAATGCGCAGGGCGAAGATGTGGTTGCCGGTATCCGTACCCCACAGCAAATCACCCTCGAAGGTTCGAAACGCTGGGCTGTTTTGGCAGGTGTTTCTGAAGCCGACCGCGCTTCAAAATATCCTTCACTCGAGGAATCCATGCCTGAAATGTACAAAACGTTGTTCAACATTCAGAAAAACCTCGAAAAGCATTATAAAGACATGCAGGACATGGAGTTTACCATTCAGGAAGGTAAAATGTGGATGTTGCAAACCCGTAGCGGAAAACGTACCGGCGCTGCCATGGTACAAATTGCCATCGACATGCTGAAAGAAGGTTTACTCGACGAAAAAACTGCCTTACTCCGCGTTGAACCCAATAAACTCGACGAATTATTGCACCCTGTATTCGATAAAAAAGCAATCAAAGCTGCCAGAGTATTGGCAAAAGGATTGCCTGCCTCACCAGGCGCTGCTACTGGTCAGATTGTATTTTTTGCTGACGAAGCCGAAGAATGGGTAGCTCAGGGTAAAAAAATAGTTTTGGTACGCATCGAGACTTCTCCTGAAGACCTTCGTGGTATGAACGTGGCTCAAGGTATTTTAACTGCCCGCGGCGGAATGACCTCGCACGCTGCCGTTGTTGCACGTGGGATGGGTAAATGCTGCGTTTCAGGTGCAGGAACACTGCAAATCGACTATAAATTACGCACCCTGACCGTTGATGGAAAAACATTCCAGGAAGGTGATTTTATCTCATTGAACGGTACTACCGGCGAAGTTTACGATGGCAAAATTGCTACCATCGACCCCGAACTGAGCGGCTACTTTGGCGAGTTAATGGCCATTGCCGATAAATATACACGCATGTCGGTCCGCACCAATGCAGATACTCCGAAAGATGCACGGATCGCCCGCAATTTTGGAGCAAAAGGTATTGGACTTACCCGTACCGAACACATGTTCTTCGAAGGCGAACGCATCAAAGCCATGCGCGAGATGATTTTGGCTGACGATGTTGCCGGACGCGAAAAAGCGCTCGAAAAACTACTGCCGATGCAGCGTAGCGACTTTGAAGGAATTTTCGAAGCCATGGCCGGTTATGGAGTTACCATTCGCTTGCTCGATCCGCCATTACACGAATTTGTTCCTCACGAAGAAGCCAACCAACTCGAAATGGCCAAAGAAATGGGAATTTCGGTTGAACAGGTAAAAAATAAAGTAGAAGCGCTCCACGAGTTTAACCCGATGTTGGGTCATCGCGGATGTCGTTTGGGAATCACTTATCCCGAAATTACCGCCATGCAGGCACGCGCTATTATCGAAGCTGCTCTTAACCTGAAAGCCAAAGGAATTGATGCCCGTCCGGAAATTATGGTTCCGCTGGTTGGAACAGTTGCTGAACTTAAAAATCAGAAAACCATCATCTGCGATACTGCCGAAAAAGTATTTGCCGAAAAAGGCGACCGTATCGATTACCTGGTAGGTACGATGATCGAAATACCACGTGCAGCCTTAACCGCCGACCACATTGCTGCCGAAGCCGATTTCTTCTCCTTCGGAACCAACGACCTTACCCAGATGACCTTGGGTTACTCGCGCGACGATGCCGGAAAATTTCTGCCCGATTACATCGCAAAAGGCATCTTCAAACAAGATCCATTCCAGGTACTCGATCAAAATGGAGTTGGACTGATTATTGAAATTGGCGTAACCCGGGGCCGTTCGACGAAACCTGGATTGAAAATTGGTATTTGCGGCGAACATGGCGGCGAACCAAGTTCGGTTGAATTCTGCGACAAAGTTGGAATGAACTACGTAAGTTGTTCGCCTTACCGCGTGCCGATCGCCCGTTTGGCTGCAGCCCAGGCTAACATCAAACATTCAAAATAAGAAAAAAGAAAAAAGGAAATAGAAATTTTATTGAGGCTTTCCAATAAATCAAAAGGGAATGATCCGAAAGGGTTGTTCCCTTTTGTTTTTTACAGTTGATTCCGAATTTTACTTGCTTATATGGCATTCAAAACTATGAGACAATCTTTTGGGTAATGATTCAACAGTGATTTTTTGTATATTTGAAAAAAATAAATAAAATGAACAGGCAACTAATTACAAGAATTACGATTAATCATGAGATTTGTAACGGCAGACCAACGATTCGTAATACGCGATACACTGTTGATTTAATACTTGATTTATTATCAGCGGGTATGAATGAAAGCGAAATAATAGAAGACTATCCGGCACTTGAACCCAATGATATTAAGGCTTGTTTGTCATTTGCTTCTCAATTAACCAAAGTTAAGACCGTACAACGCATTGTCGCATGAAGTTCCTGATTGATGCCAATCTTCCGTTCAGACTTGCCAAATCCTTAAAAATTAAGGGATTTGATATTATACATACGGATCATTTACCTGATAAAGAAAGAACAACTGATAAAGAAATAAGAAGGATTTCAATTGAACAAGATCGCATTGTGATTACAAAGGACTCCGATTTTCTAGATTCTCATGTAATTCAAGGTGTACCTACAAAATTATTGTACATTACAACATGAAATATCACCAACCGTGAATTGTCAGACTTATTTGATAAATATTTTGAAACCACAATTCAGTTATTTGAAACTTATGACCTCATCGAACTTAACAATGAACAGATAATTGGGCATGAAAGATAATCTATAAATTATACAAAAAAACAGAAAGGGAATGATCCGAAAGGGTTGTTCCCTTTTGTTTTTGAGGTTCGCCCGTGCCCGTCAGGTAATCAATAGCAATCCTGCACAAATAACTGATCATCAGTATAAAAAAGTCATCAGTCATTCGGAAAATAGCTTATAAATTCTTTCGATTTCCTTTTTATTTCCTAATGACTTTTTTCTGTTTCCTTTTTCGATTAGAAGGAGGTGAACGAAACCTGTTCTTTTCGGAAAAGGATGTAACAATATCATCCTCTCTTCGACGAATAGCATTGTAACTACAAATTAATTAAGCTTATGGATACGACTGTAAAGGGTGCCAAAAAGGTATTT
>Ga0302286_10002947_pt1 | contig 11648 bp, 11 predicted proteins | sample III_Fen_E2_3_FD_198765 | JGI IMG/M metagenome (GOLD analysis project Ga0302286, IMG submission 198765) | Peat permafrost microbial communities from Stordalen Mire near Abisko, Sweden - III_Fen_E2_3 | ecosystem: Environmental > Terrestrial > Soil > Wetlands > Permafrost | place: Sweden: Abisko...
ATATTAGGGCTTATGTGTCGATATACAAAAGGTATATATTAACCTAATTAATTATATCTCAAAATCAGCATCAGAGCAAGTTTTGATTAATTCCAACTTAAAAAGGGAGGCAATATAAATGCGGAATAAATTAAACAGATTTAACTTTTTCTAAGAGTGAAAGAAGGTGGAAAGGATATGAAAAGTCGTACTTAAAGCGTAAAATCACTTACAGAAAAGACGAAACTGAAGCAATAAAAATGCATCCAGTCGAATCGTAGATTAGCGATAGCTAATCTACTATCACCATTCTTGGACGAAAAGGGAGTTTTTTGTTGTTTTAATGTCCACATATGGATTACTAAATGATCTCTTCCGGCTTGTCGCACATGCTATCGGCATAATCAAGCGTATATTTATAGACTGCCCGCCAACCCCGCCAACGACCCGAATCGGACAATGAACTATTGTGCCACAAACTGATAAATAGCCCGTTGACTGCCTTTACTTCATTCACTAAATCTTTGATTAACAGCTGTGCATCCAATCGCGAAAGTTCCATGTAGTAATTAAGAGTGCCGTCCATATATGCCAGTGGATAAATAGTAAGCGATGTTGATTCGTTTTTTGTCAAATCGAAAAAATGAAACGGGGTACACACCGATGCTCGAAACCCCGGACGACTGGCATAACCCATGGTAAAATCGGCTTTAATACGATGGGATAGGAGTGCCTGATAAGTTTGCGGCATTTTCAACAACAAATAATGCTGACGACTATGGGTAACCGAGGTTTGCAAAACTGATGAAAGCAATTTTATCTCTGCTCCGATTTTTCGGGCATCAGAATCGGATGCAAACGAAGGATGAATACCGACATGACCATATTTTGAAAGCCTGTTAATCAAGGCGATAATCTTCTTGTTGTTAATCGACAATACTCTGTCGTATTTGCTTTTCACAGTGGCACACAACACAAAGTAATATGGCTTAAATCCATATTTTTTTTGTAATGCAAACTGAAATCCATAAGTATCGTATTTGTCTTTTTTATGACGAATCAAGGTGAGCAATCTCTCTTTTGATTCTCTGAAATGCGTGTGTAAAAGACTTTTGACAATGCCTCCGCTGTTCACAATAATTCCCCGGTAAAGATGTGCATAGGGCTGATCTATATCGTAAGTAGGAATATAGTCGAACTTACGAAGGGGAATTTGAATTTGAGGAAAATGCTCTTGTAGTTTTTCGCCCAACCATTTCGACCAAATATTGACCAAAGGTTTTTGCAAAAAATTTTCATTCACCGCAAGACTGTTTTTGGCTGAAAATCGCCCAAAACGGTCTGGTGTATGAGGCAGATACTCCTCGTAGCGGGAAATGAGATAAAAAGAGGCAGCAAACAGGTCGAAAGGGAAAACAGCTTGCGGATGTTCGCAACCAAAGAAAGCAGGTAATTTGTTAAATTTCAATATCGAAATTGATTGCGGTTCAACAGAAGTTTGAAGTAACAATGGATGTTGCCATACAAATAACTCGTTCCCAATTGGTTGCGAAGCGTAAGACAGTTTCATCGAATCGCAAGCCTTAAATTCCTCAACGGAATCAGTCAACTGACAGTCAATCTGGAGATAATCATGGAAAATATATTCCGCTATATAGCGAATTCGGGGAGAAATTGTAGGAGTAAAAAGTAGAATAACCATATTGTAGGAGCAAAAAACCTTGTTACTAAACGTTTATCGACAAAATTACTGACATTTTTTGATTAACGCAAGTAGTTTTTCCTCCTCCTTCTCCCAGCAGAGTTCCTGAGCAGCTATTTCCAAATGAGTACGATATTGCAATAAACGTTCAGGATTATTTATCAACGCATTAATTGAGTTTGCCAAAAGCGAAGGTTCATGCGACGGAAATACATCCCCCACATGATATTGCTCAATGACATTTGCAATAACAGGTAAATCAGAGGCTAAAACCGGTATTCCAGCCTGAATATAGTCAAATAATTTGTTCGGAAGGCTGTAGTAGTAGTTCAAATTGGTATTTTTATCCACGCTCATTCCCAAATTGGCATTCGCCGTGTAAGAATGCAATTGTCGAGCATTTTGTTTGGGTATGAAGGTTACTTTCTGTTCCAGATTTAACTCAACCACCATTTTCCTTAATAAAGGTACTGCATCTCCATTTCCGATAATCAACAAGAGTCCATTTATCCATTGCATGGCAGTTACCAGCTCCTCACCACCTCTATCCACATTAATTCCTGTACCCTGTAAAACAATGATAAACTTATCTTCAGGAAGACCTATTTCGCTTCTTGAATTAACGCTCCAGTCTGTTTTATTGACAGAAATATTGCGCACTGCAATCATATTTAAACCATATTTCTTATTGTAAATATCCGCAATCGACTGATTTACCGTAAGAGTATTTTTGAGTGTGGGGAGAATCCATTTTTCAATACAAAGCCATATCCTGTAAGCAAATTCATTGTGCTGCAATTCAGGCATTTCAGTGAAATATTCATGACTATCGTAAATCAGTTTCTTACGTTTTATTCTGGATGCTAACCAACCACCCAATAGCGTATCCAAATCGTTGACATAAATCAAATCGACCTTTTTGAACAATATGTAGAAAAACAGGCGAAGATTCAGTTCGGCATAAAACCACGCATGCCTGTTAAATAGCAAGCGCATACGACAAACCTGATACGAACGTGCATCCATCGGCAAACTATCAGGCAACACACGACCTATCAACTGCACATCATACCCGCACTTCAACAATGCCGAACAAGTGCGTTCGACTCTGCGATCGGTCACTAAATCATTACAAACCAATACAATTGCTCTCATAGAAAATTTATTCGTAACGAATTGCCGAAGCCGGCGAAATTTTAGTTATTAAATATGAAGGTGCTACCAATATCAATGTAGAAAGTAGAAAAACTATTGCATTCAACACAAACAAAGTTGGAATATTGAGCTCAATGGGCACCGAAGAGACATAATAATTAGTGGCATCAAGAGGAATAATGTGTGTGTAAAGTTGTAAAAGACAAAATGTTATTCCGATAATATTTCCCCACAACATACCTTTTCCAATCAAAAAACAGGAATGATACAAAAAGATTTTCCGAATATCCCAGTTTGTACTTCCCATAGCCTTTAGAATTCCAATCATATTTGTCCGTTCAAGAATCAAAATAAGCAGTCCCGATATCATCACAAAACCCGATACCGCCATCATCAAACCCAGAATAACCCACACATTCATATCGAACAATCCGAGCCATGCAAACAATTGGGGATTAAGGTCTTTGATAGTTTGTGAATAAAACGGTGCTCCATTTACATCAAAGCGATTTGCCACCTTAAAATAGACTCTGTCGCCTACACTATCCAATCGGTTAAAGTCGGTAATGGAAATCTCCAATCCGCTCACTTCCACATTTTCCCATTCATTAAGGCGCTGCACAGTGCGCATATCGGCCAAAATAAACAGCTTGTCGAATTGCCCGAAATCAGTTGAATATATGCCCGACACCACAAATTTTCTCGCCCGAATACGCTCTTGCACAAAATAGGCTATAAAGCTGTCATGAAGCTTTAAATGAAGCAAACTTGCAATTTTTTTTGAAATCACCACCCTGTTTGACGGCGTGGTATCATTGGTGGAAAACCGTTTTCCTTCCACCATATTTTTATTAAAGAAATTCCAGTCGAATTGAGAGTCAATACCCTTGAAAACAACGCCTTGAAAATCATTCTCTGTTTTGATAATTCCCGCCTTTGTAGCAAAACGTTGCACGTGCCGTACTCCGGAAATATTGGACAATGCGTGAATCATTGAATCGGAAATGACCAATGGACGCATCTCGTAAGTTGAATTATTGTCGAAGCGGGTAACCTGAATATGAGAGCTAAATCCGACTATTTTATTGCGTACTTCTTGCTTAAATCCCATCACAATAGCCAACGTAATAATCATCACTGCTAAACCCACAGCAATGCCCCACATGGCAATGCGTACGGCCGGACGCGATACGCGGCGACGGTTGTCATCTCCAAAATGGATACGTTTTGCTATGAAAAAAGGTAAGTTCAAAGTTCGCACAACCAATAACGATTAATTATCAATTGTATTTTTTTATAGATTAACTGTTCTGCGTGGATACACCTCAAGCGCTTTGCGAAGCACCAGTAATGCCTTTGCAAGCTCTTCTTTTTTAAGCACATACGCCAATCTCACTTCATTCTTTCCTACTCCTTTGTTCGTGTAAAAACCTGAAGCAGGAGCCATCATCACTGTCTGACCCTCGTAGTCAAAATCGGAAAGCAACCATTCGCAAAATTTATCGGAATCGTCGATTGGCAAACGGGCAACGGTATAAAATGCACCCATCGGGATCGGCGAATAGACTCCGGGAATGCGGTTCAGTTCATCAATCATAAATTTGCGTCTTTCCACGTATTCGTTATACACATCGAGCATGTATTCGGGCGATGCATCAAGCGAAGCCTCGGCAATGATTTGGCCAATCAACGGCGGACTAAGCCGTGCCTGACAAAATTTCATGGCGCTTTTCTTTACGTCAGCATTTTTTGTCACCAAAGCTCCAATTCTAATACCGCATTCACTATAACGCTTTGATACTGAATCAATCAACACCACATTATTTTCAATTCCCTTGAGATGGAATGCTGAAATATAGGGTGCTCCCGTGTAACAAAATTCGCGATATACTTCATCCGAAAAAAGGAAGAGGTCGTGCTTTTTCACAATGTCACGAATATGATTCAACTCTTTTTGTGTATAAAGATAACCGGTTGGATTGTTGGGGTTGCAAATCATAATTCCCTTTGTACGAGGGGTGATCAGCTCCTCAAATTGCTCTACAGGAGGCAAACAAAAACCTTCGTCAATGGTAGAAACCACTGGACGCACAATGGCACCGCTACCGATTGCAAATGCAGTGTAGTTGGCATAAGCCGGCTCAGGCACAATAATTTCGTCGTCAGGGTCAAGACACGACAGGAAGGCAATATTCACGGCTTCCGAACCACCTGTGGTGATAATAATATCATCAACCGACACATTAATATTGAATTTCGCGTAATATTTCACCAGTTTTTCGCGAAAGCTTAAAAGGCCATCGCTTGGTGAATACTCAAAAATATTCAAGTCAATATTTTTCAACGCCTCAAGCGCAACGGCCGGTGTCGCCAAATCGGGCTGACCGATATTGAGATGATACACTTTGATGCCGCGAGCTTTGGCTTTATCGGCCATGGGCACCAATTTGCGAATTGGCGATTGGGGCATAGCAAAACCCCGTCCTGAAATTTTTGGCATGAGCGAAAAATATTAGATTCTATAGTAAATTATGAAGCCTGAGTCAGACTCAAATTATGATTTTTTGTTGCTGATAAATTTAATTGAGAAGAACATCATGTTCAATAGCAAACCCATCAAAATAGTCATTCCCCAAGTCCGCGGATGGGAGAATGGATTAATAAATCTATCAATTATATCATTGAACAATCCAAACGGGTTGCTTAAAATATCCCAACTATTCCATCTCAAATATCGACCAAGATAAATACCGAAACTAGCTAAAAACAAAAATGAAATCGTTATGATTGTTATTAATCGTTCGCTTAAATAATTTTTCAATAACTCCATAATATCCATAAGACTTATAAATCCATACATTAAACCAGTCCATGCAAATGAGAGAATCACTATTAAATCGAACCAAATTGGTGCAGAGGTTCTCAATCGCAAATGAAACAAATCTGTTAGGATATAGGGTGAATTAGGAAAGAACAGAAGCCATGAAAACATCAATAAAATCAATGATGTTTTCTTGTGTAATCCGTTAAGGATAAAGATAGAGCTTAATAACCATGGAATAAAAGCCAAAAACAGATTCCAGTTCAAAAACAAAAAAACTTTTGTGTCTGTTACAAAATACCTTGTTAATGATATTCCAAAGCAAAACACCGACATTACAATCAATAAAATTGTAATGTTATATCGGTTTTGATTTTTTAATTGTTCAATCAGTTTCATTGTTGCTGATGCTGTTTACAGAATATCGATTACTTCTTCATTGCTCTGTCAATCTGTCGTTTATCTTCTTTTTCTTTAAGCGACTGACGCTTGTCATAGTTTTTCTTACCACGCGCTACAGCAATTTCGAGTTTTGCCAGCCCCTTTCCATTGATAAATAATTTGGTAGGAATAATTGTAAAACCTGTCTCCTTGGTGGCTCGTTGTAATTTAGCCAACTCTTTGGAGTTGAGCAACAATTTCCTGTCACGGCGCACTTCGTGATTGGCATAAGTTCCAAACGTATACTCGGAAATATGCATGTTTTTTACCCACAACTCATTGTTGATAAACAAGCAATAGGAGTCGGATAAACCTGCTTTTCCATCACGTATAGATTTAATTTCGGTACCGTACAATTGAATGCCGGCGACGAGAAAATTATCTAATTCGTAATCAAAAGAAGCGCGCCTGTTTTTTAAAACAATATTGGAAGCTTTGTGCATGAATATAGGTGAAAGTTACTGAAGATTAGGCATTAAAGCCCTTAAAACTCCAAGAATGATTACAGGTGTCAAAACCACAAAAAATGTCATCCCAATTACAAAAAAGCCGCGTTCTTCGACCTTTAAATCAAACACTTCTTCAGCCGCAATCCACAGTAAATAAGTGGTATAAAAATAAAATACCCACAAAAAAAAGAAACTCGGAGCAATTGCAGTGACAATATAAAGCAAATAAACCAATGTAAACGAATAACCAACCACTATAATCGACTGTTCTTTTGTCGGTGTAAGGTTGTATCGTTTCTGCATTAACACGTTTAAAGCATACTGCACGATGTAAAAAGAGGACAAAAGAGAGACAAAATAGACCAAACTATGTACAATCAGTACATGAATAGGGAAAGCAGGATGGCGATGAAAAATGGCCTCTTGCAACAATAACACCACAGCAGCTACTGCCATCAATGGATAACAGAACCTGTTCAAAACCTGCTGCTTAGGATTCCCTTCTTTGAGAAAATCTCCCCATGCCACCTCGGGCTTGGCAAGCAACAAAACTATCTTTCTAACAATTTCTTTATGCATATTATTATCATTCTCTTTGTCAGTACAAAAGTAGGACATTACCTTTAAAAAGCCAAATTCAAATTTTGTAAAAAAGAGACGCCTCAGAGCATTAAACATGCAAAAATACCGAAATTCTCCTCACTACTTTGAAAAATAAAACATATCTTTGTCCGCAATTAAGAGAAAACATGCGGATTCATCACACCCTTCACAGAGACAATTCTCTATGGAGCAATTTTATTTTGCTTATAACCAAGGAGTAAAATAAATATTATAGACGCGAGTGTGTGAAATTTTACGTTGAACAAAAGTCTATGAAATTAAGTCCCTAATGTCGGGAAAAGTTCCATGTTTTCTTAATGTAAAAATGAAACAATCACATGAAAAAAGAACAACTATTTTCGGAACTTTCTTATAAAGTAGCCGATATTTCGCTGGCCGACTTTGGCCGAAAAGAGATAATTTTAGCCGAAAAAGAAATGCCCGGTCTGATGGCACTCCGTGAAAAATATGGCAACGAAAAACCATTGAAAGGTGCGCGTATCATGGGCTCACTCCACATGACAATTCAAACTGCCGTGTTGATTGAAACTCTGGCCGCTCTTGGAGCCGAAGTGCGTTGGGCAAGTTGCAATATTTATTCCACTCAAGACCATGCGGCTGCCGCCATTGCGGCTGCCGGTATTCCGGTATTTGCCTGGAAAGGCGAAACATTAGCCGAATATTGGTGGTGCACACTTCAAGCTCTCTTGTTTGAAGGTCATAAAGGTCCAAACGTAATTGTGGATGATGGCGGTGATGCCACCATGATGATTCATGTGGGACTTGCTGCCGAAAAAGATGCAACCGTACTCGATGCTGCGGTAGGTGGCGAAGACGAACGCGAACTTTACTCCATATTAAAAGATGTACTTCAGGGCGATGCCTCTGTGTGGACTCGTATGGTACCAGAAATAAAAGGTGTATCGGAAGAAACCACTACCGGCGTTCACCGCTTGTATCAAATGCTGGAAGAAGGCAAATTGCTCTTCCCTGCATTCAATGTCAACGACTCCGTTACCAAATCGAAATTCGACAATCTCTATGGCTGCCGCGAATCATTGGCCGATGGCATCAAACGTGCCACCGACATTATGTTGGCAGGCAAGGTTGTCGTGGTGTGCGGCTACGGCGATGTAGGTAAAGGCTGTTCACACTCCATGCGCTCGTATGGCTCTCGTGTCATTGTTACCGAAATTGATCCCATTTGCGCGCTTCAGGCTGCCATGGAGGGATTTGAAGTGACCACAGTAGAAGATGCATTAGCCGAAGGCGACATTTACGTCACCACCACCGGTAATCGCGACATTATCCGTATCGACCATATTGAAAAGATGAAAAGCGGTGCCATTATCTGCAATATAGGCCATTTCGACAACGAGATACAGGTGGAAAAAATGAAAAATTTCCCGGGTATCGTACACGAAAATATCAAACCACAGGTCGATAAATACACCTTCCCCGATGGTCACAGCATACTATTGTTGGCCGACGGACGTTTAGTCAATCTGGGATGTGCCACTGGTCACCCGTCATTTGTGATGAGTAATTCGTTTACCAACCAAACGCTCGCACAAATTGAACTCTTCACCAATAAATATGATATAAATGTGTATCGTTTACCTAAGAAATTAGACGAAGAGGTGGCTCGTCTGCATCTGGCAAAAATCGGAGTAAAACTCACAAAATTAACACCCGACCAAGCCGAATATATAGGCGTAGCTCAAGAAGGACCTTATAAACCGGAACATTACCGATATTAATCAATTATTAATTCAATACGCATGTTTAGTCAACTTTGCAATACAATTTTTGCAGCAGCAATCGACAAATATCACGAAACCGACCATGTGGACACCCCGATAAGTAACCCTTATGAGGTGAAAACGATTGAATATTATCTTTTTCTCAAAAACTGGATTGATACAGTTCAATGGCATTTTGAGGATATAATCCGCAATCCGCAGATTGATCCGGTGGAGGCATTGATACTCAAAAGGCGTATTGACAAATCGAATCAGGATCGCACTGATTTGGTGGAACTTATCGACAGTTATTTTTGGGATAAATATAAAAATGTCGAAAAACAACCGAATGCGTCCATCAATACCGAAAGTCCCTCGTGGGCAGTGGATCGCCTCTCGATTTTGGCATTGAAAATATATCACATGCAACAGGAAGCCGATCGCGCGGAAGCAACCGATGAACATCGTGCAGCATGTCAAAAGAAATTAGACATTTTGCTGGAACAACGTGTTGATCTTTCAACTGCAATTGACCAACTCTTGTCCGACATCGAAACCGGACACAAATGGATGAAAGTATATAAACAGATGAAAATGTACAATGACCCGGCTTTGAACCCGGTGTTGTATGCAAAACAGGGGTGAAAATCAGTAAATAATACCCTGTATAATTTAATGTCCCGTTAACCAAAAAAAATCACGTGCATATTCTTGTAATACGTCTCTCGGCCTTAGGCGATGTAGCAATGATGCTTCCGGTGGTAAGCAGCGTGGCACAACGTTATCCCGAACATCGATTTACCGTGGTGTCGATGCCGTTGGTAGCACCGTTGTTTCAAGGACTGCCCAATGTGAACTTTATTGCATTTGAAAAAAGGAGTAAGCATAAAGGATTCAAAGGTATTCTGAGGTTATATAGCCAACTGCGAGGGCTCAAAATAGACCACATGGCTGACTTGCATGATGTGTTACGCACTAAAATTTTACGCACATTATTAAGTATATCGGGCACAAAAATTGAGATAATTGATAAAGGAAGACCAGAAAAGAAAGCATTAATAGAGAACGGTTTTCAAAAGTCGAAACAGCTCACCTCATCGATTGAGCGCTACCGTGCAGTATTTACCGCTTTAGGTCTCACTATTGGCACTGTGAATGGAGGATTGCCTTTTGAAAAAAAATGTTCTCCGAAAGAAATCAAGCTGGCATTTGGCGCCAAAGAAGGAAAATGGATTGGGATTGCTCCTTTCTCACAACATCTTGGAAAACAACTACCGCTTCACAAAATTGAAACAGTAATTGATTATTTTTGCCAACAACCAAATACCACAGTATTTTTATTTGGTGCGGGCAGAAAAGAGCATGAGCAAATTGAGCAATGGAAGCAACGTTTTCCGAAAGCAATTTCGGTAGTAAATCGTTTTTCAATAGACATTGAAATGCTGTTAATGAAACAGTTGAATGTGATGCTCACTATGGATTCGGGTAATATGCACTTAGCATCGTTAGTGGGTACGCCGGTAGTGTCGGTTTGGGGTGCAACCCATCCTTTTGCCGGTTTCTACGGTCTGAATCAGCTACCCGAAAATGCTGTTCAGATGGAATTAGAATGCCGTCCCTGCTCTATTTTCGGAAACATTCCCTGTCGGTTTGGTACTTATGAATGCTTAAATGCCATAAATCCGAAAGCGATTGTGGAGAAAATGGTGAAATACTAATACACGTCAAAAGAAATTTCGTAAGAACAATTAAGATAATAATATGGGTAAAATCATCGCTTTAGCAAACCAAAAAGGAGGCGTTGGTAAAACAACAACCGCTATCAACCTAGCCGCGTCCTTAGCCTATCTGGGCAAAAAAATTCTCTTGGTTGATGCCGATCCACAGGCAAATGCTTCCTCGGGTCTGGGTGTGGATGTGCGCGAGGTGAAAAAGACTATCTATGAATGTCTGGTTGAAGAGATTGAACCTACGCAGGCTATTATTGGCACCGAAGTCGAAAACCTTTATTTGATACCTTCTCATATTGACCTGGTGGGTGCCGAAATTGAAATGCTTGAAATTGAACAACGCGAAAAAATTATGCGACGTATGTTGCAACCGCTTAAAGAACAATACGATTACATTTTAATTGATTGTCTGCCCTCATTGGGATTAATTACGGTAAATGCCCTTTCGGCATCGGATGCAGTAATTATCCCTGTACAATGCGAATATTTTGCACTCGAAGGAATCAGTAAGTTGCTCAATACCATTAAGATAATAAAAAACAAACTTAATCCCGAATTAGCAATTGAGGGTTTCTTGCTCACCATGTACGACAATCGCCTTCGTTTGGCAAATCAGGTATATAGCGAAGTGCAAAAACATTTCGGTGAACTTGTTTTCAAATCGGTTATTCAGCGCAATGTAAAATTGAGCGAAGCCCCGAGTCATGGCAAACCCGTACTGCTTTACGACAAAGAATCGAAGGGTACTCAAAACTATATGGATTTAGCCAAAGAGTTGATCCTCAGAGAAAAAAATAAATAATTTCTCTCCTGTCATCACCCGACAAAAAGGTGAAAGCAGAAGAAGGTATTTTATGAACTGGAATTATTTTAGATACACGATATGGTACAAAAACATGTTTTGGGGCGCGGATTAAGTGCTCTTATGGATATTGAGCCGATTAGCACAAGCGGTTCCTCATCCATCAACGAAATTGAAATTTCAAAAATACACGCAAACCCGAATCAACCACGCACTTTTTTTGA
>Ga0302286_10002948_pt1 | contig 11646 bp, 13 predicted proteins | sample III_Fen_E2_3_FD_198765 | JGI IMG/M metagenome (GOLD analysis project Ga0302286, IMG submission 198765) | Peat permafrost microbial communities from Stordalen Mire near Abisko, Sweden - III_Fen_E2_3 | ecosystem: Environmental > Terrestrial > Soil > Wetlands > Permafrost | place: Sweden: Abisko...
CTGGAACTAATGTGTGATTAATCACATTGACTTGTTCAAGAAGTTTGTAAGCGTAACGAATATTCCAGTCCAAAATCAAATTACGAACGTAACTAAATTGTGGTGTAATTTCGTTAGTTGGGTTGTAGGTAGTAACTAAATCCTTAATAACTAAATCACTCCCTGATAAATTTACTGTTGAAATTCCTGCTTTTACACAATTATCACGGTAATTATAATCGGAATATTTACCCAAAATAGCATCAATTGGAGCATCGGGGTAAGCTTGATCGTTTACATCGAGGTTTGGTGAATTTTGACCTATTGTAGCAACTAACAAAGCTACGTTTGCAGCAACTTCTATCGGCAAGATTGAAGTATTAGGAGCAGGACAAAAAACGTTTGTGCACTGATTTAAACGAGTTGCGATGTCTGTTCCTTCTCCTGTAATTGGGTCGGCATCTTTAACCGAATAAAGAGCAACGAACGGTTTAAACAAAGTAGCTGAATAACGCCCTGTTGGGTTAGTTGGGTCAGGAACTCCATTAACCGATTCTAACAAACTCAAATTTGTAGCATCATTGTAAGGGTTAATTACGATTGTATTCCAGTCGCCTTGAAAGTTAGCAAGTGCCGATGCGACATCTCCACTCAAAGTCCCTGCTACTGTAACGACTGCGTAAGATACTCCTGCCGAAACTCCACCAAGTTGAGGTACTACCGAGAAAATGCTTGATGTCCCTTTTGTTTTTGCTGTTAAAACTAAAGTTGATGTGCCGCTTGCGATAACCGGACTACCATATACTCCATTAATAGCGGTAATGTATTTACCAACTATAATAGTAGGCGTATCACCCTTCACGATACTTACAACATAAGGTTGTCCATCAAGACTAACACGACCTCCTATTTCAAGATAATGTGTTGCGTTATCAGTTGCTGTACCTGTGATTGTAATTGTTGAGACTGTTGCTGTTGCGCTTCCAGCTACCGCAACTGGATAAACCCAAACAGGAATTCCCGAAAGTCCACCGCCTTGAATCGGTTGTAAAATTCGCATAGCCAAATATCCGGGGCTTCCATCTCCTAAAACTTTCGCAACATCTGAAGGTGTTGTTGCTTGAAAAGGAGTTAGAGATAAGCCAGTCTGATGGTCTGTATTTGCTTCTGAAAGTATAGCGATTCTTTGCGGTAGGTTTGGAGAACTTAAGGAATAATTACCCTTTGTAATCTTATAGCCAACAATTGCCGCTCTTGCGCTGTCACTTACTGCGTTTGATATTGTCATATTATTGTAAATTTATAACCTTTTTCTGTATTTTCCAGTTTTACAACTGTATTGAATAATATTCCTAAAGTTCCTTGCTCTGTTTCGGTTGTTTCTTCAGCCACATAATGAACTTCTAAAGTTCCCGAAATAGTATTTTCCGCATCGTTTGAAATTCGTGGTTGTGTTCTCGCTATTGACTGCACTTTTCTTGACTGGATAAACTTATCTGTAAAATCAAGATATAAGTTTTTGTGATCCATCAATATTGACCGAATCATTCCCATTAACTTTACATTTGCTAATGCTGACTTTTTATCGCCATCCGTTGATGGTGTAGTGGGAGAATTTGTGTAAACTTCAATCAAAAACTTGTTATCAAAAATACTTGTATAAGAAGTATTCTCGTCATAGTTTTGACTTTCTGCATAAATAACATTAATAACTGGCAGTTCTTCTTTATCTATCGGGCAAGTCCTTTCAAGATAAATATTCGGCAAGATAATCGCAGCACCTAAAGTCATTTGATTTGCAAACTCAGCGGTTAAAACACGCCCGATTGCATCCCTAATTAATTCGAAAGCCTGTGACGGTATTAAGTTATTCAACATATAAACCAAGATTTAAAACAATAGTCCCTAAAGTTTCATCTGCAAAATTCTCTTTAACTATGTAAGTCTTTGAAACTCCGTTAGAATCTTCAAAAGAAACTAAAACACCACGTAAAAAAACTTCATTTTTTGCGTTACGATAAGGGAAATTTACAGCAATCAAAGAACTTTCACTTACTGTAATGTGAGCATTCTTAGAATTTACTGTTTGATTTTCTGTGTCAAAACTTAAATGGTGAACTAAAGCCAATCCTTGAATCGTAACTGTCAAATTATCTTTTATGAGTGTAATATCACTCTCAAAACCAAATGACGTTAAAATCATGTTAGCCGTATTTCTCGCCAAATCAAGAATCTTCCCCATCTTTTTTCTTTTCTTTCTTAATGAGCGATATTGCTTTTATTTCGAGTAACTTTTCGATTGACTCAGCTAAAAAAACACTTTCGTCTACAATTTCGCCCATTTTGTAACAAGCACCCTTGATGCCTGTTACAATTTGGTGCTCAATTTTATACATTACGATAGAACGGTTAAGCAACTGAAATGGTCAATTGTCAACGGAACGGTAAGCCCAGCCGATTTGATTTCAAATACATGTGCAGAAACTTCCGGTTTAATGTAGTTGTTCAAGATGTAAGCTCCTGAGTCCATCGTTTGAGCAAACTGAGTATTTTGAAGAATACCACTATCACTCATAACACGAGGAACAGCGGCAAAACTCATGAATCCTTTGAAGCTTTCTGCAACAATTACCACTTTTTTAGGGTTAAGGTAATACTGAGCAGTTCCACTAACATCGGTATATGTTTCATTATATGACCAAACATTTACGATATACGGTCCAATTGGAATGCGGTTAATAAATACTGCTCCGGTAGTTGCTTGAATACGTGGTAAGTTATATTCAGTAATATAACGTTGGAATAAACTAAAGTTTTTAGAATATTCAGCCGAACTAATCAAAGCCTGTAAAGCAGCACCACCACAAACCATATTGAATTCAACAGAAGCCGCACCATCAATTTTTAATTGGTCGAGTTGAGCTTGTATGTCCTTTAAGATAGTTGTACTTGTATCCCACTTATTTGTCAAAGTAGCGATATGGCTTGATTTTGATTTGTAATCGATTGTATCAAGCGTATTAGTTGTTACAGTACCAGTTTGAAAAACAGAAGCGGCTTGCAATTCGTAAGCACGTTCAATTTTATTTTTCAATTCTCCGTAGTTCTCTGTAATTTCGGCTACAGCATTAGCGAGCATCTGTGGTTCAATTTCAGTTCCTTGAAATCCTGCGATTTGGTCATAAAGAGCCAAAGAAGTGTTATTGAAATTCTCAGCATAGTAAGGAGGTAGGAAAACTTTTGAAGTCGAAAGACCAAATTTGTTTTTTTCTCCCTCGTTACCTCTCATGATGTCGCTCGCAATTCTACGAGTACCACGCATTACTTCAATACTTACGAATTGAGTCGAACTCACTTTGTCCTGAAAGAAAGAACGAAAGAAGTTAGTAACCGGTAAACTTTCACGCCAAGCACCTAGGAATGACTGTGTTAAAAGCTGTCTAGCTTGTTGTATAGGTATCATATGATTTTATTGATTGTCGTAACCCGACATTTGTGTTGAACTTATGCCTATCAATGTAGTTTCGGCAGTTATAATCTCACGAATAGCCTTACCAGCTACAACGGTGTCCAAAGTGTCAGAACCTTGAAAGATTAATTTTGAATTATCAAAATCGCCTGCAACGCAATAATTCACGTTAGTAACAGTAGCTCCGGAAGCGATAGAAAGATCTTGATTCAAAATACCAACGGCAACCTTACCACCTTCTGTATTTGTAGAATCAAATAATCTAAGATAACCAACTACATTAGCGGTGTCAACTGCAATAGCTTGTACTTTTGCAAGAAGAGTTCCGGCAGGAACTACCAAAGTTGATCCAGTTGTATTTTTGAAAGACCCGGTTCTATATCGGTTTGCACCAAGAAAAATCTTGGTTAAATCATAATTGGTGGTTAACTGGCTTCCAGTATTAGTCACCGTGTTGATGATGCTCATTATTTATAAAGTTTTGATTGAATTTCAGCAATTGCTTTTGAGTCACCTTTTTTAGTGGCTTCAATTAACTGTTTAGTCAAAGACAATTCTTCTTCCTGAGCAGTTTTTTTACTTGCTTCGGCTTCGGTTTCTTTTGCGGTAAAAACAGCAGTTTGAGAAATTTTTGCAGATGCAATTTTTTCAATTCCCATTCCAGCAAGCACTTGTTCTACTGCCAAAGCAATTAATCCGGCTTGTGCTTTTGCTTTTTTAGCATTTTTACCACCGCCATCGTGGTCGGTGTCTGTTACAGGGTCAGAATCATCGTCCCCATCTTCGTCAGGGTCTTCTGCTTTTGCCTTTGCTGCCTTAGCTTTTTCTTTTAGCTCTGCCTTGTAAGCCTCTACAGCCTCTTTGCACATTTCTTTTGCAGCCTCAGGATTTTTTTCTTTAAATTCGTCCTTTGTCATTTTTTTATTATTTGTGTTCACGGCTGTAGCCGCCGGGGCTTTGTATAAAGATGCAACTGCTTTGGCAATTGTGTTTGAATTTTCTCCATCGATAGGAATTATCTTTGTAACTAAGCCAATTTGCTCAGCCTCCTGAGCTGTCAACCAGCAGTTAATTCTTTCTTTTTTACTAAATAAATCATCGATGGAAATACCTTTTAATGCTAGTAATTTTTTATCATCGACAATAGCAGTTAAACGAGCTTTTAAATCTGAATTTATTTTCGCTAATTGAGCTAGATCTTCGGGTGTAAGAGGATTTTCTTCGTCCTCTACCATTTCGGCTCTGTGAATCATAATTGACGAAACAGATAAAGCCTCTCTCTCATCGAAGGCACAAAGGATATAACCCCCCATGCTTGCTGCCATGCCATCAACTTTCCCAATAGAATGACACCCTTTAACCTTAAGTTCATTCATTTTTGCCCACATGCCCCAAGCGGCTTGTACGTCTCCTCCGGGGCAATATAAACGAGCCGAATAAACCTGATCTTCTCCTATCCAGTTAAGGTTTTGGATAAAATTTGCGGCTGTCTCTGCCGTAATAGCTGTATATAAAAGAATTTCGTTCATTATACTGTTGCTGTTTCTGAAACTGTTTCCGTTGGAACTGGAGATATAAATCCTAAATCTGTCGCTTTTTTACGTTCTAAAGCAGACTGATCTATATTTGTTGTCCAGTCTCCACCGTTCAACTCTTCTGTTACTTGCTCATAAGTTGCTAAAGGTGTTGTTTGGTCTCCCAATTTAGCCCTTGCGGCTTGAACTTCCTTAAGAGGATCGATGAATGGCATTTTAGCTCCTATAAATCTTGCTCTTTGGTACGCTTCTATAAGCATATAATCATCCGTATTTTTAGCAACCAAATAACCGGGTGCTTTTATCTTTCCGGTGTAAATTTCAATTTCCAACCAGTAGTTGTACATTGGTTGGTAAATTTCAATGTCAATTTTATCGCGCTCAAATAAAATTTTATGCTCCCAGTTCTTATTTGCTCCACGGCTCGAAGAAAACGAACTTGTGTACTTATTTAAAGCTACTTCTGGCGGTATTCCGATACAAGCGCAAAGAATTTCAAAGTTAGTATTGTAGAACTCGTTAAAATAAAGGTCGTTTTTAGAATCTAAACTCTTTAAAGTTGCCCCTATAGGCATATTAAGAGTGGTTTTTCCTGTCGTGTACTTTATATTAGATGCAGTCTGTTGAAGCAAATTATTAGTTAACTTCTCAGTTCCGGGGTCTAATCCATGTCCAGCAGCAACCTTTAACTTCTGCAATGGGTCTTCACCTGTAGAAAAATTCTGATGTTCAACAAACCAAGGTATTTTAGCCCGTTCCTCAGCACTTCCGACAGTAGCCTCTTTATATCTGTCTAGCTTCTTCATTGTTTCGAGTACAGCGGACAACAAAGGCATTCCTCTGTAAGTATCAACTCTGTATTCTAATCCAAAGACTAAAAAAGCCTGTAAAGTTCCCGTTTGTGTATATGCAGGTACTCGCTCGTACTGCATTGTATCTAAAAGTACATGATAAGCGACTGGCTCACCATATTTATTTATCTCTACACCATTAGAAATAAAATTCCCTGTTTCTGGGTTAGTGTCTGCGAGTGGTGTTTTAATATAATATCCATCAATAACACGAGCCGAAACAGTCTTATTTTTATCTTCTGGTCTTCCGTAATCTAAAATTATCAAACAATCACCGCCAACAATAGCCTGTTTCTTTGCTTCGTAAGCTAATTGGTGAAATGTTTTATGTCGCGTGTTAGTAGCTCGTTTGCTATCTAAATGCAAATTAAATCTACTTTCGGTTACTCGGATGAAATCATTATAATTTAACCCTGTATTTGCTAAAACTTCTTTTTCTGGTTCAGACTTAAATTTTAAACCCGTCCCGATTGTCCACAATAAGAAGTTGTGTATAATCAACTGTGCTATTTCACTCTCTGTGTATGCTTGCCAACTACGTCCTGCTAGACTCTGAAAGTCTGGTATGTAGTTTTTAATCGCGCCCAGCTCACCAGCATTCTTTTCCCCGTTATACGGCTCAGATATGATAATGGGAGCATTATTATTATAATAAGGGAATCCCATCTGCTTAAAAAGTGCGGTGGCAACCTTTTCAGCCTTACCTTCAGCTTTTTTTGCAAAATAACTCTTTACTCCCATTACCAATATCTCTTAACTAATGTATTTGCGTCCCTTAAAATAGTTGCTCGTCCTGTTGCTCTATTGATTAATCTTTCTCGAATAGCTTCATACATGATGATTGATTTTGTTATCTCAGTAATTGAGGTGTAAGTTGTATTTATCTGACTTTGACCATCATTAAACTGATACCCTGAAATCTCACCATTGCTTGCAGCATTCAATGAGCACATTTCTAAAGCCTCGATAACAGCCGTTAATCTATTAATCCTCGCTTCCACATCGGGAGCAGCACCTATATACGCAGCAGGGTTATCGTAGAACATAAAATTATTTTCGACAAATATATTACTTTTTGCATTGTCATATAAAAATAAATTTATACATTTGCAACATAAAACGCAAAACGTAAATTTATGAAAGAAGAAAAATTCATTGCAGTAGACGAAAAGACCACATTTGACGGTGTAAAAATTCAGTGTAAATTAGTTACTAACGAGAGTGTAAGACCGTGTACAATCTGCTTATTAGCCAAAAAGTGTACCGAAAAACATTTGTTTAGAGTCATGTGTTTTGGCAAATTCAGGAAAGACAAAAAGTGTGTGTATTTTGGAAAGCAGGACAAATATGAACATGACCGTTCATTAAACTAATACTGCTCTATGAATTATACCGTAAAAGAGTATGCGCAGGCTTTCCCGATTTGTGGTGTAGTAAAATCAACCGATACAATACTTCGGATGATAAAGAATAACCAACTTCCCAGCAATCATATTGTGAAAAACGGAGGTAAACAGTATTTTATTGAAGTAATTGAAAAAAAATAAAATGACAAACCAAGATGTATTTAAAATTTTACTTTGCTCGTATGGTTACGATAGAAATATAAAAATCGAAACATATAGAGGTGACGAAGGATTTCTAGGATATGATATTTCTGCCGAAAATAAAGAGGGAGATTATTATCATGAAGTTAGCTGTGAAGATTTCATGTTTCAGATTTATGAGATTCTGAGTTACATGAAAGAACACAATGCATCATTTAAAAGTGATTGGTGGAGTATTCCAATAAAATATGTACGTGACGAAGAAAACAGAAACTATCTAACTACAGAATGGGATAAACGTGATAGTTACAATCAAAAATGGAGTATTGCTTATAAGCCTATCGAAGAATGGCACAAAAAAAATAATCCATGCCCTACATGTACAATAAATAAAAAAGACCATTGGGACGATATTCATTATAATTGCGAATTAAATCATACACATCAGTGTAAAATAATGATAGAGCATTATGAGAAAAAGGGTGAAATGATGAGGCAGATAAAAATTGAATAGTTCATTGTATCAGTTCGCAAAATTCCAACCAAGTAATAGTTTTTCCGATTGATTTTGAAACTGTCTTAACAAAAATATCGCGCAAAGCCATATTGTAAACCCGACAATTGCCAGCTACAAAAGTTTTATTATCTCGTCTTAATATTAAAGTTCCATTTGGAACAGTAGCGCAGTAAACCATATCATCATAGTGCATCTCATTAATAAGGGATGCACTTTTTGTATCGTTATTTTTTCTTAGTCCCGCTACTTTTCTTTTATTAAATGAAATATGATGCTGCATAACCATATTTTCAGTCAATCTGTTTATATTACACTTGGGAGGAATAAAGCTTCTCATAGTAGTTTGAAATCCTACTAATACAGCAAGATATTGCATATCATCTGCTAATTGTTTGCTTGTTGTATAATATTTAGTATGTCCATCTTTTTTATTGACATATCCGTCTCCTAATACTGCATATTTCAAAAATTCTTCAATGACTTCCTTACTTTGAATTTTTAACCAGCTAGGAACTTTTTTTGTATAGCAAGTACTACCACAATTTTCAAGTTCTAAATATAACTGCTTTTGAGTTATAACAAAATTATAATTTTCGTGCTCTCCTTTAGATTTACACTCATTAAAATTAAATGGTAATTGTTCGATTATCATTTTCATTTTATCATATTTCTGCCCTTTGTTCTGATTTATTTGCACTCTATGAGAAAAACTACCTCTTTTTTCTTGGTAATTTTTAGAGCGACTGCCCTCTGAAATATACAACCCTAAAAACGCAGCCCATATTTTAGATGGGATTCTCTTTTCATCTGCAATTAAATTCCCAAATTTATTTTTTAATTCAGGAATAACATAAAACTCATTTCCTGCTCGATTTATTTCTCCGGTCATTAATAGATTATCTGTTATTTTTAAGTCTTTCGCCAATACGATTTCGGGAGTTTGTGACATCTTACCACTATATTTCCTATGAGCCACCATCCTATGCGTAGGAGTAACAACAATGCTTGTTTTATTCCCTTGAATAGAAATCATATTTCCGGTATATTGTTTGCTTATAAGACAGCTTGGAGTTTGAAATTCAATACTACTTGTATCTAAATTTACAGTCCCTAATTTACAATTTTCTGATAAGTCTTTAAATAACATCCACCCATTTTCTGTCATTACCTCAGTATGCTTATCGAAACAGTCCCAAAAGTGATTTTTTGACTGTTGGGTTTTCTTTTCCCACATGTAGGCTATTTCTATGCCAGTAGCCGAAACGATTGGTTTTCTTTGTTCTCCTTCGTATTGCTCGAAGTATCTGTAATCATACTTTCCATCTGATGGACTAGGATAATTCATAAATCCAGCAGGTTGATTATACCCTTTTGAATATTTTAACTTCATAAATTCGGATAATGTGTCTTTTATTTGGTTTGATTGTACCAAATAAAGCCCTACACGTTCCCGTGATTCCTTAAAACAAGGCGTATCTGCTGAGACGTTTCTCTTTTTTTCTTCACTATCACCTTTTAATCCGACAAGATTAATACCCGTAATTTCTAAATCAATGTACTGATAAGCTATTTGTGTGAAATAACCTGTATCAATACCGGCAATAGCTATTCTTAGAATCTCACCATCTTGTGTTATGTACTCTTTTTTGATTATCTTAGTTAGGTCTGTCCAAACTGAATTCTCTGAACCGTGAGTGTAGCTTTTAATTTCTCTTTGTTCTTTTGAAATACCACGCTGAAAAGAACCGATACTTCCGGCATCGATAGAATAAGTACTTCCGTTCATTGAGTGCGCTAAAACCTCGTAGTCAATACGAGCGTCGTCTTCTGTACCGTTCAAATCACATGCACAAGTAAGAAGTATTATTTTACCATTTCCATCGGTTACAGAGATATTAGTAGGTATAGTACATATTTCGTAATCCCTTAAATTTCGAGATATTAAAGAGGAGTTAATTTCTTTCTTTCGCTCTTCGTAAGTTAAACCAAGAACAAGATTATTAAAAACTTGAAGCTCTCTTTCTCGTACCTGCCCGCCTTGTGGAAATATCTTTAACCATTGGCGTGCGTGGTGTGTCCAGTCGAAGAATCCGGGTGGAGAGTATAACCCTGATATGTGATAGCTTTTCCAGTCTGGGCGTGAAGGAGTTCCTGTAGGTTTCCAAATACCATTGTTAAGCATTTCCCTTTTGTGTTTTTCGGTGAAAAATTCTTTACATTCTGGGCAAACGTAACCAACCGAGTTTTCAATCAAGTTATTATTTGAATCTTTTTCAAATACAACCCCTGCATGAATCTTTTCTTCACCTTCTATCTTAGCGTACCACTCATAACGAATATAAGCGCCACAGCAAGGACATGGCATAAAATAGTATCTTTGGTCTCCCTGATAGAATGCTGGCTCAATAACAGACGTTTGTTTTATCTCTGGGGTTGAGATGAAACATATTTTCATCTTATCTTTGAAAGAGTTAAAACGCATCATTAAAAGAGATGCAATATCACCAGCTTGTTTTTCTGAACGTGTGGCAGCTTCGAAGTCATCAAAGAAACCATACTGGAAGGAGTTTTGTTTAACTTTATCAACCGCCTTTATAGACTGAGCCATTAATGATCCACCGGGGAACTCTTTTAAGGTGTCGGTATCTCCAGTCTTAAGATTCTTTTTTTTGATTGTATTTGGTCGGATAAGATAGCGAAGCCCAGAGTTGGCTAACATTTGGTCTATCTTTTTTGACATAGCGGTTTTAACCAAAGTTTCATCCGCTGCGGTTAAAATGATATTTCCGGGATGATTCTTTATAATGTAACCTATTCCTGACTCTATAAAGTTAGTTGATTTTCCAATTTGAGCACCGCCCATGATAGTAATTATTCGGGTTGGGTCATCGGGGGAAAGTCTGTTAAGCGGCTCTTTCCAATATGGGAAACGATCTAATGAAGCTCTACCGGGGAAAGCTGTAACTTCTGACGTTAAAACCCTATACTTTGCAGCCCACTCAGATGGAAGTTCAGTGGTTATTTGGGAGTCGAATAGTTCTGCAAGTTCATCGAGTTGAGTCATATTACTTAATCAAAGATAATGAATCAGATATGCTATTTTCTACTGCAAATTTAGCTTCCATTACGGCTCGGCTGCTTGCTTCATTGGCTATATCGGTAAGTCTTGAAAGCGCAGAAGTAAGTACAGAGTTTTCAACGCCTAATGAATTTAACGTATCCCTTAGTAGTTGGTCTGTTTGTTGAACGAATGCAGATTTATATCTCATGATTACCTCCTGAGTAAATCTACCAACCACATCGGTAGAAACTAACTTTCCACTTATCTTTTCATTCCTTAATTTTGCAAATTTAGCATCTTCAATGGCTTTTTTAAGCTTAGCCTGAGATAGACTTGCGTACTCGTTTACTTCTTTTTCGGTATTATTTGTGCTTTCTTTTAATATTGGTTCGCTTGTAACTGTTCCATCTTCTGATTGTGTGATTTTACGCTGAGAAAGAAAAAAAACGTTTGTTTCATTTTCATCGTCAATCATTCCGTTTTGTATAAACAGCTTCCCTCTTTTGCCCCAAGTGTTTATGTTTTGAGGTTTTACACCAAGACGTTTTGCAAACTCACCAACTTTCTGAATCATAATTATTTTTGCTAATTTCAACACAAAGATAACACAAAACATTCAAAGCGTAACACAAGTAACACAAAAGCAAATTTTGGATAATATATAGAACAATCGGTGTTGCAACGCAT
>Ga0302286_10002949_pt1 | contig 11646 bp, 10 predicted proteins | sample III_Fen_E2_3_FD_198765 | JGI IMG/M metagenome (GOLD analysis project Ga0302286, IMG submission 198765) | Peat permafrost microbial communities from Stordalen Mire near Abisko, Sweden - III_Fen_E2_3 | ecosystem: Environmental > Terrestrial > Soil > Wetlands > Permafrost | place: Sweden: Abisko...
AGAACAGGGCGAAGGTATTGGACTTGCCAACCTGCGTGAAAGATATGAACTCTTGTTCCAAAAAGAAGTTTCTATCACCATAACGGATGTCTTTTGCGTAGAAATACCCTTGATTAAAGAACTGGAAGACACTAGAATTAACAACAACCGAGATGAAAGCATTAATAATAGAAGACGAGCTTGTTGCGGGCCAGAATTTGCAACGTTTGATTAATCAGGTAGCTGATGATATTCAGGTAATTGCTGTTTTGCAAAGCGTGGAAGAAAGTATTGAATGGTTCTCCTTGAATGCAATTCCCGATGTAGTCTTTATGGACATTCACCTGGCCGATGGTTCGGCTTTCTCGATATTCGAGAAAGTACAGATCTCCTGTCCGATTATTTTTACTACGGCCTATGATGAGTATGCCCTGAAAGCCTTCGAAGTGAATAGCATTGATTATTTGCTTAAACCCATCAACCTGAAAAGCCTGGAACGTGCTGTATTAAAACTAAGGAGTTTAGTATCTGCCAAAACAGATAATGCCGACCTGATATCCAATGTACTTGCCGCTTTCAAACAGACGAAGATAGTCTATAAATCGAACTTTTTAATCCCGTATAAAGATAAATTCATACCATTGGCCATCCATAAGATTGCCTGTTTCTATAGCGAAAACAAGATGGTGAAAATTATTACCGAGGACAATCAGGTGTATAATCTGGACAGTTCGCTCGAAGAAATATACACCCAGCTCGATCCGGCACAGTTTTACAGAGCCAACCGCCAGTACATTGTTTCCCACAAGGCCATCAAGGATATTTCCGTCTGGTTTGGAAGCAAGGTGTCTATCAACCTGTCGGTGACTGTCCCTGAGAAAATTATTGTAAGCAAAGCCCGTGTTTCCGAATTCAAAGCCTGGTACACCACCTGATATCAACCGATGCCGCCTGTCCGGTCGATCCATCGGTCATGGCACAAGTTTCAACGGAAGGAACTTGTATACAGGCCACCCGGGGACTCAGACTCCTCACACCTTCAAAAGAATCAAAAAAAAATGAATTCTTCAATACTGAAACATGACAACACACTTACAGCATTTGTGCAATTGGACACAAACGCTTGTACAGCCTGTTGGGAATGCATAGGGGCATGTCCCGAAGCCGTCATTGACAAATCATTCTTATATCTGGCCGACACCCTGGTTCACGAGCACGTGCTTATGTACAATGCACCTGATTGTACCGGCTGTATGAAATGTATGCAAGCCTGTCAATTCAATGCCATTAGCCCCGTCACCTGACATTGGGCCAATCCCGAAGCCTGGGGATTCAAATCAAACAGACTGAAATCCACCACCCAAACAGACAGTAACAGAATAATGTGACTGTCTGTTTTTATGATTAGACCATGCAAAGTGCCCGGTATATATTCGGAGCAAAGTGAGGGCAAAGAGAGGGTAAAGTGAGGGCAAAGTGAGGGCAAGGAGAGGTAAACCTTACTTTACCCTCACTTTGCCCTCTTTATTCCTTTACCATGGACTCTTTTTACAGCGGATGAATGAATTTAAAAAGCAGGCCGGCTTGAGATTGAAGTTTACAGCCAACCTGTACCGGGAATCTTTTTAAGATCAAATTCGTGCCTGAAAGCCAGGAAAACAGGAGTCCTGCTGGCAGTCGAATCTGAATTAACCGGTTAAATATAAGCAGTTAAAGGTTTGATCATCATTCAATACTTTGAGGATAACCAGACCCGGAAACAGGAAGAGAACCAACCTGCCAGAAACGGGTGTAAAATATTTTAGTTCAACCCCTTGTTTTTAATTAAATTATATTTATCTTTACAACATTCTAGATTTAAACACTCTTACCGGAGTGATCGGAAACCAATATCCATTTATTCATTTAAAACCTTAAACATCATGAGCATTGCAGAAAATCCCCTCCTGGGGCCCATGAGGAAATCGATGGGTAATTTTATTATTTCTTCGTACAACGGGAAGATCATCGTTCGGTCGAAACCATTCAAGTACAGGGATGCCAAGACGGAGAAACAACTCATCATGCGGTCACGCATGACCTTGCTGGCTAAAACGTATCGCACCTTTAGCCGGATTTTATGCCTGGGCTTCCCCGAAGACAGTTCCGGAAAATCACCCCAGAACATGCTGGTATCCTTGAATTTCACATCGGCCTTTGAGATGGAGGATTCGATACCCGTAATCAACTATCCCCGGTTGCAGCTCTCCAAAGGTTCGTTGCCCAGGGTGAAGATCCTGGAAGCCGTTATGGATGTGGAAGGAATTACGGTGCGCTACGATGCCGATTTATCGTCGGATAATGTATTTGCTACCGACGAGATGATTGCCTGCGCCTTGCTGAAAAGCGGGGCACTGCTGATTACCCGCCAAATCCGGGGTTACCATGACCGTGGAACGATACTGCTGAAACATTCAACCCAGCCGACCGGAGAAGTAGTTTGCTGTTATGTGTTTACCCGAAGCGGAGATGGGAAAAAGGCTTCGGATACCAGGTATGTGGAAGTGACGGGATAAAAGGAATGGCCTAAATGTAAAGAAGTCAGTAATTTGAAAAAGTTACTGACTTCTTTGTTCTGGGTATCATAGATTCACCTTTGAAGGAATGGCGCGAATAGATATAACTAAATATGTATTTATTTTACAATACATATTCGCATAATATTTTCATATGCTAATATTATTTGGTTCTATAACGAATTGGGAGGTTAAGTTTTTTAAGGTATTAAATTGGTTTACATTTGTAATGGGAAAATGGAATAATCAGATTGAGAAAAGCTGGCTACAAACCGTGCATATTAACAGAATTGTCATTTATAAAATTTGTGTAATAGAGTTGGTTCCATTACATTTGTGTCGAAACAGATATCAGTGATTGCCGGATTGCCTATAGGCAGTCTGCAATGAACTTAAACTTCCGGCATCATCAGTTTCAACGATTCTACAACAGATCTACCCGGTTCATGTCGGTACCGGCTGGCTCCCAACAAATAAAGACAATGATTCACAACGCGTACCGCCTGATGATCCTGATCCTATTCATTTTTACAGGATCTCTTTCTGCGTCTGGCACTGCTGCACAAGACAGGAAAAGCCATACTACCATCATTCTATCGCTGGATGGTTTCAGGTGGGATTATCCTGCTAAAACAGCCACACCTTCACTGAATGAGATTGCCCGTGAGGGAGTGAAAGCCGTATCGTTGATTCCATCGTTTCCATCCAAGACCTTCCCGAATCATTATACCATCGCCACCGGACTGGTGCCCGATCATCACGGATTGGTAAACAATTCATTTTACGATCAGGAATTGGATAGACCGTATTCGATCGGCAACATAGAGGCACGTTTTAATCCGATATTCTATGGTGGCGAACCCATCTGGATAACAGCAAAAAGACAAGGGGTAAAAACAGCTTCCTTCTTTTGGGTGGGATCGGATGTGGACAACATGCATCCTGACCTCTGGAAAAAATACAATCAGCTGACACCTTTCTCCCAGCGTATCGACACCATACTAAAATGGCTTAAACTTCCACCGGCAGAGCGTCCACGGCTAATAATGGCTTACTATCATGAACCCGACGAATCAGGACATCATTACGGGCCGGATGATAAACGGACTCTGAAAACCATTCGAGAGCTGGATGAGGTGGTTGGTGACTTTTACAGACGTATCAAACAGCTACCCAATGCCGACAGTATCAACTTAATAATTGTTTCCGATCATGGTATGGGTTCTATCTCTTCAAAACGAAATATCGCTCTGCGGGATTATATCCCTAAGACCTGGCCCGTAAGGATTGAAGGGGGAATCCCGATCTTCAACCTCTATGCACCCGGTGCCTGGAGAGATTCGGCTTATGCCTCCTTAAAAAAAGCCCCCCATATCCAGGTCTGGAAACCCGCCGAAGTACCGGCATACCTGAACTATGGCAAAAATCAGCGGGTGGGAGATATTATTGTTGTTGCCGACTCGGCCTGGAGTGTGAGCATTGCAAGGCCTGTAAAAGAAGAGACAGGGGGCACCCACGGTTATGATCCCCGCAACACCGATATGCATGCCATTTTTTATGCAGTGGGTCCTGACTTTAAAAGGGGTTATACACAACCCTCCTTTCAGAACATTCACATATACCCCCTACTCGCTTATCTGTTAGGCATACAACCCGCTAAAACCGATGGCGACTTACAACAGCTGATAAACATGCTGAGACCACCAGCCGGCAATGATAGGGCTGACTGAATTCAAACCTGTATTAAACAACGAAACCGCAACGAAAGAAGCGGTTTTGTTGTATTTAAGACCGTTGTTGTCAATAAGCAATTGCATAAAACAAATCCCTGGCACATATCCTTACGGAGTTGTATTTGTTGTGCAGAACAGGATTGCATTCACTGAAATATGGGTAATGAAAACTGAACAGTTAGTTGCCTGATTTGTTTTTGAAATACACGTTTTTGAGTGTGTAAAGTAAAGCATATCGTCCTGAGTTTTTGTTCCTTCATTGTAACTGAAATTCAGGACGTCAGATTGAGTCTTTTAAACTCATTTATCATTTCCTTAGTGTCTTCAACTCATCTGTTTATTTCCTTAAAACATTCATACTCTGAAAATCCGGAATGTAAAGGATCAAATTGTGTTGAAAAATACTGATTTACAGACAACAACTGATTATAGTAACATTGTACAACTTATTCAGGAAGCGCGCAACCGGGCATTCAGGAAGGTTAATGAGGAATTGGTGTATTTGTATTATCATATAGGACATATTGTTTCAGCAAAAGTTGCAACAGGAACATGGGGTGATGGAACGGTAAACGAACTGGCAAATTATATTGACTTAGAAATTCCAGGCATAGGTGGTTTTAATCGTCGGGGATTATACCGTATGAAACAGTTTTATGAAACCTATGCAGTTGGATCGGATTGTTATACTGCCTGGATAAATATTCAGGACAAGGAAAAATCAGTTACAATTGTGTCGCCAATGGCTGCACAATTGAAAAGTTCAAAAGGCAGGAAGAATGAAAAAGTGTCGCCAGCGGCGACACAAATACAGACAACTGATAATATGCAGAATAGATTTATGTCTTCACTTTTGACACGAGTTTCATGGACAAACCATCTTGAAATTCTTTCAGCAACGAGGACGGCAGAAGAGAAGCTGTTTTACCTGATAATGACCAATAAAGACAAACTAAAGAAACTGGAACTAAGAAGGCAACTAAAGTCCTGCTATTTTGAACGAAGCATGCTTTCAAAACAAAATGTGTCATCAGCGATGACACAATTACCCGAAACTATTTTTAAAGATCCTTACGTGTTTGAATTCCTTGAATTGTCTGAACTGTGATTCTTTTCATTTATGTGACCTGTATGATTTCTGACAATGATTTTATAAGAGAATACGAAGAACAAATAAGTTTAAACCACGTCTATACAATGTAATAACCTTTATAAATAAATCAAGATGATAAAACCTGAGTACAAGTATTCCGCCCTGACAGGAAAAATAATAGGATGTGCCATGGAAGTGCATAAATTTCTGGGGAATGGTTTCCAGGAAGTAATTTACCAACGGGCATTAGCACATGAAATGGAGCTGCAAGGATTATCATTTGCCCGTGAGTTTGACATGATGGTTTATTATAAACAGTGGCAGGTGGGAACACGCAGGGTAGACTTTCTGGTGGAAGGTAAAATCAGTGTGGAGATAAAAGCCGTGATAAAACTGGAACCAGTTCACCTGGCACAGGCTATTAATTACCTGGAGGCTTATAACCTTGAAATAGGACAACTTATAAACTTCGGGAGTCCAAGCCTTGAATTTCACAGGCTGGAAAATAAGAAGTTTAGAATTGTTTGATTGAGACCATTTTCTGAACTGTGCACAAAGTCTGAACTGTGCATATTGTCTGAACTGTGCATATTGTCTGAACTGTGATTTTTTTTGATTTACGTGATAAACATGATTATGAAGATGATCCTGAAAATCAAACGAATCAACGAAATCACAGTTCAGACATTGTATTCCTGCCGTCCTGATTCAACAGAAGCTCCCTCAAAGTGCCCGAATCATGCAATTAAACCAAATTATATCTCTCAGATGAAATCGCTGATAGGAAACAAAAGCCTGAAAAAACTGAAGTAACATACCAAACCTTTCGTCGTACGCCAGCTATGCACACGAAAGCGTATTCTTAAGTTTTGGAGAATCAATGAAAGAAGATGCTCAAAAGTACTGCGTATGTTTTGAGGTTTACCAAAGCGTTTTGAGGTTTAAGCATGTAAGATATCCGGAAGTTTGAGGAAATAAGCAAAAGATAAATTAATTAACTTATTTAGTTTTAATGCAAAATAAAATTAGTAGTTTTGTAGCTTAGAATGAAATAATTATCTGGAATCACAAAACTGATTAATCTTATTTGATTGAATGCTACAAAACGAAGCACACGCACGGATAAAAATAAACCAATTGCTGGAGGAAGCAGGTTGGCGATTCTTTGATAATGGCAAAGGGAAAGCTAATATTCTGCTTGAAAACCATATAAAGATTACCGATAAACTTGTAGATGCCTGGGGTAATGATTTTGAAAAGACAAAGTCAGGGTCACTGGACTTTTTGCTGGTGGATAGTGATGGTAAACCTGCCTGTGTACTTGAGGCTAAAAAAGAAAGCCTGCATCCCCTCGTAGCTAAAGAACAGGCCCGCAAATATGCAAATTCAGTAGATGCCCAATATATTATACTTTCCAATGGTATAGCCCATTTTCTATGGGACTTAAAGAAAGGAAACCCCAAACTCATCTATAAATTTCCTTCACCTGAGGAAATAGGGGCTATCAAAGCATGGAATCCTGACCGGGAAGCACTTGCCAATGAGCCTGTAGGCATTGATTATATTGCTACTGTTCAAATGCCCGATTATACAGAACGTCCGGGTTGGAATGGTAGTATTGAAGCCAGTAAAGACTTTATCTGGGAAAACGGGCTCAGGTTCTTACGACCTTACCAGTTAAATACTGTGAAACATTTACAAAATGCAGTAAGTGAAGGTAAGGATCGCTTCCTGTTTGAAATGGCAACAGGAACAGGGAAGACACTGGCTGCAGCTGCAGTAATCCGTTTATTCCTGAGAACTGAAAATGCACGACGGGTATTGTTTCTGGTAGACAGACTTGAACTGGAAGACCAGGCATGGAAGGCATTTACGAATTACCTGAAACCAGATTACAGCACCTTTATTTACAAAGAAAACAAAAGCGACTGGCGGAAAGCGGAAGTAGTGGTTACTACCATTCAATCACTTATGTTTGATAATAAATACCGCTATGAATTTTCACCAACCGATTTCGATTTAATCATATCCGACGAATCACACCGTTCCATATCGGGGAATGCACGGGCTGTCTTTGAGTATTTTCATGGCTATAAGCTTGGCTTGACCGCCACCCCAAAAGATTATCTAAAAGGAGTTGATCCTGATAAGGTAAAAGAAAATGACCCACGGGAGATAGAACGACGCATGTTACGGGATACCTATGTTACTTTCGGTTGCGAGGGAGGTGATCCTACATTTCGTTATTCGTTGCTGGATGGGGTAAAAGAGGGGTATCTGGTGAATCCATGGGTAATAGACGCCCGTACTGAAATAACAACCCAATTGTTGTCGGAACAAGGCTATTCGGTTATTACGGCAACCGAAGAAGGGGAAGAAACCGAAACCTTTGTGTCACGGGATTTTGAAAAGAAACTTTTCTCTGAAAATACAAACCAGATATTCTGCCATACTTTTTTAAAAAACGCCTTACGCGACCCGATTACACAGGAAATCGGGAAAACCCTTGTCTTTGCAGTCAGCCAGAACCATGCACGCAAGCTGGCGGAGATATTAAACGAAATGGCAGAACAACTCTTCCCGGGAAAGTACAATTCTGATTTTGCCTTACAGGTCACTTCGCAGGTAGCCGATGCACAACAAATGACCATTAACTTCAGCAACAACAACCTGAATGGGAAAACTACCTGGCTGGAAGGTTATAAATCGTGCAAAACACGGGTTTGCATTACTGTAGGGATGATGACTACCGGGTATGATTGTACAGATATACTGAACCTGTGCATGATGCGGCCTATCTTCAGCCCGGCGGATTTTGTACAGATAAAAGGACGGGGTACCCGTAAAAACACTTTTGAATATAAGTCTAAAAACGAACTGGGCGAAGAAGAAAAAGAACAACACGAAAAGGAGTATTTCAAATTATTCGATTTCTTTGCTAACTGCGAATACTTTGAAGAGACATTTAATTACGATGAAAAAATAAAACTTCCCAGGATAAAGGGAAATGGCGGTGAAGGTCCGTTGCCACCACCTCCTGATAAGAAATATACCAGCTTACTGCCTGATCCGTTGATGATATTGAACGAGAAACAGATAGGACTCGATGGCATGAAGATTGACCGTATGTTGTTTAAGAAATTCGAAGACAGGCTGGTCATGGATGATATTATCAAGAAGAATGTTGAATTAGGGAATTGGGAGGAAGTAATTTCGCATATTCAGAACGAGATATTCGATAAGCCGGAAGAGTATTTCAACCTGGAGAATATACGGAAAGCAGCAAAGATAGACCGAAAAGTATCGATCAGGGAAGTCGTGGAAAAGATCTTTGGTATCATACCTAAGTTTAAATCGAAAGACGAAATGCTGGATGAGGAATTCGACAAATTCATTTCTATTTATCCACCCGAAGAAGATGTGAATATCAGGGCGCTGAAATACTTCTTTAAAGCGTATATTGTTGACCAGGAAATACGAAAAATAATTGAAACAAAAGATTTTCAATCGTTACAAACTAATCCAACGCTTACCATATCCCAGTTTAAGGAAGTGGCGGTTAAATACAGGGAAGTGATACCGGTGTATATCAAGGATTATATTAAACTGGAGAGGTTTGCAGCATAGAAAACCACCCCAAGCCCCTAAAGGGGATGTGAAGAGTGGTTTGCAGGGGGATTCTCATTATATATTTGATGTAAGAGTCGATGGTAACTAACATCCCCTTTAGGGGCTTGGGGCGGTTGATTGAATTGAAAACGAATGTACAACCTTATAAATAACACCCCTAAAAACAATAAAGAGGACTTGAAGCATGGTAAAAGAAATGCAAATACTGCCCCAAGCCCCTAAAGGGAATGTGAAGAGTGGTATTCAAGGTGACTTACATTAATCATCACCCGATGTAGGAGATGAAAGTAACTAACATCCCCTTTAGGGGCTTGGGGCGGCTTAAATAGAAAGTTATGCAACGAACTCAATTACCAGATATGTTTTATGGTGCTAAACGTACTATATTTCAGAATGCCTGTGAATTGCGGAAAGAAATGACACCGGCTGAAAAAGTATTATGGAATCGGTTAAACAAAAGCCAACTAGGTGTACGTTTTAAAGCACAGCACCCGATTGATATTTTTATTGCAGACTTTTATTGTCATAAACACAAATTGATTGTTGAGGTAGATGGAGAAATTCACTTATCACAAAAAGAACAAGATGAAAACAGAACTGCGGAGCTGGAAAGATTTGGCTTGACAATAATTCGGTTTAAAAATGAGGAAGTAATAAATGATATTGAAAGAGTGATTGATGAGATTAAGAAAATTATAAATACTGCCCCAAGCCCCTAAAGGGGATGTGAAGAGTGGTTGCTGAGATAATTTACATAATACTCCAAATACCGCCCCTAAATCCCCTAAAGGGGACTTGAAGAGTGGTATGCAAAGTGACATACATTAATCACCACACGATGTAGGAGACAAAAGTAACTTACATCTCCGTCAGCTGACGGACTTGGGGCGGTTTAAAATATGGACTTGAGAAAGTTTAGAAAATAGATAAAAAAAAATAGATGTTAGATACAGCAACAAAGAAACGAATTGACGATTGCCGCAATATATTGGTGGGTAAATTGCCTGACCCAAAAGCACAGATTGAACAGATTACCATTGGATTGATATATAAGTTCATGGACGACATGGACAAGGAAGCGATAGAATTGGGTGGAACTGCTAAGTTCTTTTTGGGAGAGTATGAAAAATACAACTGGAAAAACCTGTTTGACAGCAAGGTGACTGCCACTGAAATGCTTGGGTTGTACTCCTCAGCCATTGTGAGCATGGATAAAAACCCGAATATCCCACAGCTGTTCCGTAATATCTTTAAGAATGCCTATTTGCCTTACCGGGACCCGGAGACCCTGAAAATGTTCCTGAAAACGATTGGTGAATTTGAATATGCCCACAGTGAAATGCTGGGGGATGCGTTTGAATACCTGCTATCCATCATGGGTTCGCAGGGTGATGCAGGACAATTCCGTACACCCCGACATATCATTGACTTCCTGGTAGCAGTAGTAGACCCTCAAAAGACCGATACGATACTGGACCCGGCATGCGGTACGGCAGGTTTTCTGATATCCGCCTATAATCATATCCGTGAAAAGAACCATCAACAACTGACACCCGACGAACAGAAACGACTGATCAATAACTTTTCCGGGTACGATATTTCTCCTGATATGGTACGCTTGAGCCTGGTGAACCTGTTCCTGCATAATTTCTCCAACCCTAATATCTGGGAGTACGACACGCTGAGCAGTGAAGAACGATGGAACGAAAGCTTTGATGTAGTACTGGCCAATCCGCCTTTTATGAGTCCAAAGGGAGGCATCCGGCCACATAAAAAGTTTAGCATTAGCAGCAACCGCAGTGAGGTACTGTTTGTGGATTATATAGCCGAGCACCTGAACTCGAAAGGACGGGCAGGGATTATTGTACCCGAAGGAGTGATCTTCCAGAGCGGAACAGCTTACAAGGACTTGCGCAAGATGCTGGTGGAGAATTACCTGTATGCTGTAATAAGTTTGCCGGCAGGGATCTTTAACCCTTACAGCGGTGTGAAAACCTCCATCCTGTTGATGGATAAAGAACTTTCGAAAACCAATGACACTATCCTGTTTGTAAAAGTGGATAACGATGGCTTCAACCTGGGTGCACAACGTAATGCGGTGAAAGGCGGGCAGTTGAAAGAGGCGATTAAGATAGTTAAACAGTTTAAGGCTGGTGCATTTGAGAAAAGTGAAATGGCTCATGCAGTTTCTAAAACGGTGATTGCTCAAAAAGGCGATTATAATTTGACAGGTGAAAGATATAAAAATACTCATATTGAAAGCAAGCATTTTTCATTAGTACATTTAGATGATATTGTTGAAGTAAAAGGCGGAAAAAGATTACCCAAGGATTCAAGTTATTCAGAAAATAAAACTGCTTTTCCTTATATAAGAGTAGCGGATTTTAATGAAGTTGGAATAAATCTTGATAACATAAAATACTTATCAAAAGAAATACAATCTCAAATATCTAATTACACTATAAATAAAGAGGATGTCTATATTTCAATAGCTGGTACAATAGGTGTTGTTGGTATTATACCTGATGAATTAGATGGTGCTAATTTGACAGAAAATGCAGCAAAACTTGTAATTACAAATAAATCAAAAGTAAACAATAGATATCTGGCATTAATTCTAAGAACAGAAAACTCAAAGAGTCAAATTTTAGTTTTT
>Ga0302286_10002951_pt1 | contig 11642 bp, 8 predicted proteins | sample III_Fen_E2_3_FD_198765 | JGI IMG/M metagenome (GOLD analysis project Ga0302286, IMG submission 198765) | Peat permafrost microbial communities from Stordalen Mire near Abisko, Sweden - III_Fen_E2_3 | ecosystem: Environmental > Terrestrial > Soil > Wetlands > Permafrost | place: Sweden: Abisko...
TGTTGTTATACCGCTGATAAATTTGCAGGATCCACCCGACGGAGTGACTGTAAATCAACAGGATCAATTTGCTTTGTCAGATGTTAATGGAGCTTTGATTAGCCCTGCCATTGCAGCATTAAATTCCGGAGCTCAGACTGTCGAAATTCCGCAAGGTGTGATATTAAAGGATGCAAGTGGCAATCCTGTGACCGGCACCATTAAGTCGCAGATCATTTTTTTTAACCCTACAGTTAGCAGTGCACAAGCATCTATTCCTGGAGGTTTAAATGTAAATGCAAAACTAGCAGATGGGACAACCGGGAACATACAATTTGTATCGGCAGGTATGTATGGAGTTTCGTTAAGCTCGGGAAATCAGCAAGTAAAGACTATTGAAAATGGAGGATTACGTATTAAGACCAAAGTTGATCCAGCTATTATTAATCTGAATACAGGTGTACAAATTAAAGAAAATGATGTAATAGAATTGTGGAGTAAGGTCGAAGGTACTGGTGAATGGAAATTTGAAAAAATGGATACTGTAAGAAAAGTGGGTGCTGATTTGGTGCTAGAAGAATCTGTTAAGCATTTGAGTTTATGGAACTGGGACTATTTTCAGAATTCATGTGATTTGGGAGCTAAAATTATATTCAAAGGCAATGTTCTCAGCGTTGATGGAATTGTAAGTACCAATGTCTACTATTGGGATTGTCACATAACTCAAGATTTTACAGCTATACCCGGAGATTCAAATTACGGATTCATTCAATTGTATCAGGTTCCATTAAATACGCATGCGACACTTAAATTTGTACCTAAAGATCCCGATATAACATTTAATCCGGATAGTCTTATTATTAACAATCTATGTGAAGGAACTTATGAAGTAACAATTAACAGGACATATACATTAACAGTCAAAATCGATTTGAAACTAATTTCAGCAAATCAACCTAAATTAGTTATAAAACCGACTACTACAATATATCTAAGACAATCCGGAGGAAAAGCATGGACAAAAATATCAGTAAAAAAAGGAGTTTGTAGTTTAAGTATCAAAACAGAAACTGATTATGAAATTATGGCAATGTTTGGAAAGGAAAGTAAAACAGCTAAACTCAGGGTTGATAACACTTCGAATAATATGGTATTTATTACATGTACTCCAATAGTAAAACCAGGTCAAATAGCTACTCCAGTTACATATCATCCGATTCCTTTGCCTGTAAATAAAATAGTAAGTCAAGAATTCCGTTTTGAATTACTTCCTGAAACATTTAATCAAATGCACTAAAAAAAAGGAGGCAATAATATGAAAAAACTAATTATTTTATTCTTTTTGTTCTTCTTTTCAAGCAGGCTGTTGGCTCAAATTCAAGACTCTATCACGGTACAAACTCATGATACAGCTGTTGTAAAAATTCATGAGAATCAAATTCCGGAAAAGAGATTTTTCAATTTTGAGATCGCATTGGGCGTAAGTGCTTCCAGCAATGGCTTTGGCGTAAGTGTAAACACCGCGTTAAATAAAAAACTTGCCTTCCGGTTAGCTTACGAGGCTGTGGATATGACATTCAAAAATGCCTTTACTTACCATCAGGATAATTATTCATTTAATGTTACTCCAAACTGGAAAGCGGGTGGAGTGTCGGCTATCATTGACTACTATCTTTTAAAAAGTTTATATTTGTCGGGGGGTGTAGTTTATACCAATTTCAATTTATCTGCAAACATTAAATCGCAACATTCTATCAAAATAGGTGATATCGAGTTTCAACCCAATGAAATGGGAGAACTGGGCCTAACTGTTCATCCCAAAGCAAGACTTGCACCTTATCTTGGGTTTGGTATTGGTCGGAATATCTCACTTGATTACCGGCTTTGTATGAGTTTTGAAATGGGGGCTTATTTCATGAAATCATACGTGGTTAGTCTTACCGGCACGCAGTTATTTCAAGCAAATGGAGAACCTGAAAATCAGGATTCTCTCAATAAACTAAATGACACGTTGAAAAATACAAGTTGGAGCGGCTTATATCCCGTAATCAAATTAGGAATATCGTATAAATTCTATAGCGAAACCAAAAAATCAGATCATCTAAAAATCAGGCAGTAAAAATTTTAATTCCAACTTTACATCGATGACTTCGCTTTCTTAAGAACTAATAACAAGGAAGAATCAATAGTGAACAATAGAAACCCCTTTGAAGAAGTATATAAAAAAATCTTTACAATTTGCAATACTAAAAGGTTACACAACATCTAGAAAGAATTGAATGTATTACAAAAAATTTAAGGAGTAGAGCAGCCCTTGTTATGAGGTTGCTCTTCTCCTTTTTTATATATCCCTTTTTAATGAACATCAAAATTCATGAGATTAAATTTTTCCTACTAAAAGGTACTCAATAATTGAAAATAAGCTTTAAACCAATTTAGCTTTCTAAAGATTTTTTAAAAAGTATTCCAATTCTATAAACTGCAGAAAAAAGTAACAAGAAACGGAACCGTAAAGTCAATAACAAAACCCTGATAAATAGAAACAATGGCATAGTCTTTCCCGGAAGTGCGGACAATAATGGGGAAAGTGGTGTCCATGGTTGTTGCTCCACCTGCACAGATGGGAGCTAATCTACCAAAATACTTTACCATCCAGGGAGCAAAAAGAAGGGTGAAAACTTCGCGCATGATATTCGACAGGAGTGCTATAGTCCCAAGTTCAACTCCTTTGCACCGGGTGATCAGAATACTGGAGAGTGAATAATATCCAAAACCCGAACCGACTGCCAGACAGTCTGCCATACTCCTGTTTTTCAGAAAAATACAAACCACTAGTACACCAAGCCAGGTCCCTGAAATAGTCATTAAAGGTAGAAATATCAATCGTGGATTCAAATGACGAAACTGACGAAACGAGGCAGGGTCGTTGCCAATACTGATTCCAACTGAAAACATTAACCCGCAGAGCACATAAAAACTAAAATTACCGCCGGATATCTCAAACGGAACTATCCGGTAAATGCCCAGCAACAACCCAGTGGCAAAAAAGGAAAGAATAATCAGACTGCCTTTCATTTGGATACCGGTTTAGTACTTAGGCAAAGCCAGAGGATTCCGGCAAAGAGGACACTTCCCAGTGTGCCGGCAAATGCAAGCAGGAATGCTTCGAAGCCGAGATGTCCGAATTGACTTATGACCTGATCATTCATACCGACTTCGAGTCCAAGCAGGAACAACAGCAACCAGATCAGGAGGAGTATTACCCGGTGAATAAAATGGAGTTTTCGTTTACGAAATAAATAACCGGCAACAATTCCGGCAAGCATGCAGGCAATAACAATGAACATAGGATTCAGTTTTTATAACTGCAAAGATAGAGTAAATTTGAAAATTGAAAATACATTCATTTGAAAAAGGAAAATACATAATAAGTAGGATTTTATTTACAATTAAAAAAACCGACAGGAATATGAATGCTACGTGCTAAAAATTGAGTAATTTTGCACCTTCTAAAAAAAGATTGGAAAAATGGTATTTTATTGTCGCAAAATTAATAAAACATATAATAATCAACAAAATAATATGAGCAAGAAAGCACTTCTAATGATTTTGGATGGTTGGGGAATCGGGAATCATACTCATTCCAATGCTATCTACAGTACACCAACTCCTTACTGGAAATCGTTGGTAACAAAATATCCCAATTCTCAGTTACTGGCTTCGGGTGAAGATGTTGGACTTCCTGATGGTCAAATGGGAAATTCTGAAGTTGGTCACTTGAATATTGGTGCCGGACGTGTTGTTTATCAGGATTTAGTAAAAATCAACATTGCATGCCGTGATAACAGCATCCTGAATAACCCTGAAATAATCAGTGCCTACTCGTATGCCCGGGATAACAAGAAGAAAATTCACTTCCTTGGACTGGTGTCCGATGGCGGGGTTCACAGTTCGTTGGATCATTTATTCAAATTGTGCGATATTGCCAAAGAATATGGCATTGATGATGCTTTTGTTCATTGTTTTATGGATGGACGTGATACAGACCCACGCAGTGGAAAAGGTTTTCTGGAACAACTGGAAAAGCATTTACTCAAATCGGGTGGTAAAATTGCCTCTGTGATCGGACGTTATTATGCTATGGACCGTGACAAACGATGGGAAAGAGTTAAACTGGCCTATGATTTAATGGTAAAGGGGGTTGGTACTCCTTCTACAGATGTTGTTTCAGAAGTTCAAAAATCATATACTGATGGAGTTACGGATGAATTTATACAACCTATAGTAGCTGTTGATGCAGCCGGCAAACCACTGGCAACCATCGAAGCGGGTGATGTGGTAATATTCTTTAATTACAGAAATGACCGTGCCAAAGAAATAACCGTCGTGTTGACCCAGACCGATATGCCAGAAATGGGCATGCAAACCATACCATTGGAATATTACTGCATGACACCGTATGATTCAACATTTAAGGGATTACACATTTTATTCGATAAAGACAATGTTCAAAACACCTTGGGTGAATATATCTCCGGATTGGGATTGAAACAATTGCGTATTGCTGAAACAGAAAAATTTGCACACGTAACATTCTTTTTCTCAGGGGGACGCGAAAGCGAATTCGAAGGCGAAGAACGTATTTTGGTTCCTTCTCCAAAGGTAGCAACTTATGACCTTCAGCCCGAAATGAGTGCCCCTGAAGTGGCTGATAAACTGGCTGATGCACTGAATACACAAAAATACGATTTTATTGCACTTAATTTTGCCAACTGTGACATGGTAGGTCATACCGGTATTTACCCAGCTATTCAAAAAGCGATTATTACCATTGACAAGTGTGTAGAAAAAGTGGTTGAAGCTGCCATTTCAAATGATTACGAAGTGATTATCATTGCCGACCACGGAAATGCAGATCATGTAGAAAATGCAGATGGATCACCCAATACGGCTCATTCCCTGAATCCTGTTCCGTTTGTATACGTAACGAGCAGAAAAGACGCTACTGTTGAAAATGGTAAATTAGCAGACGTAGCTCCTTCAATTTGTCAGATTCTGGGAATTGAACAACCAAAGGAAATGACAGGAAAAGGACTTATTAAATAGTGGTAAGGAGTAAGAGGTAAGTAAAAAAAGGCTCTTGAAAAGTAGTAGAAACGCTGAAAGTTAGTTCTTTTGGCGTTTTTTTATTCTCAAATATTACAATTATGAATTGTGAATTATGAATTATGAATTGATTATCATTATCTTTGTACTTTAAAAGCTGAAAATATGAAACTCAGAAGAGAACTTGAACATCGTATCCTGGTATTGGATGGAGCGATGGGGACGATGATACAACGACATAAACTTACCGAAAAGGATTATCGCGGTGAGCGGTTTGCCAATTGGGAATCGCTTGTTAAAGGGAATAATGACCTGTTAATACTCACACAACCTGATATCATTCGCTCAATACATGCCGAATATCTGGATGCCGGGGCCGATATTATTGAAACCAACACCTTCAATGCTCAACGTATCTCGATGGGCGATTACGGCATGGGTGAATTTGTACGGGAGATCAACCTGGAAGGTGCCCGGTTAGCACGACATGCTGCTGATGAATACACATTAAAAACCCCTGAGAAACCTCGTTTTGTGGCGGGTGCAGTTGGACCAACCAACAAAACCGCTTCTATGTCACCCGACGTAAACAATCCTGCTTTTCGTGCCGTTAGTTACGAAGAGTTGGTTTCAGCCTATAAAGAACAAATACTGGCCCTGATAGAAGGCGGAGTAGATGCCTTGTTAATAGAAACAATTTTCGATACCCTGAATGCCAAAGCAGCCATTTATGCTGCCGAAGAAGCCATGAAAGAACTCGGCAAACGGGTTGAAATCATGCTTTCGGCGACAGTAGCTGACGCAAGCGGTAGAACATTGTCGGGACAGACAATACGGGCATTCCTTGCCTCTGTCGGTCAAACTGATTTGGAAGTCAGTGCCCATTGCTCTGGTTTTGTGAGTGCTTATCCGAATGCCGGACTTCCAAATCAGTTTGGTGAATATGATGAAACACCCGAAACCATGGCGGTACAGGTCAAAGAATATATTGATGATCGGTTGGTAAACATTATCGGTGGATGCTGTGGTACTTCACCCGACCATATTGCCACCTATCAGGCACTGATAAAAGATGCAAAAGTAAGAGAAAGGAAAGTTGCAAGCAGTAATCTTGAATTAAGCGGGTTGGAGCTGTTGGAAATCACCTCACCCCCGACCCCTCTCCTTAAGGAGAGGGGAGATACATTGGGTTGGACAGAAGATTCTGAACATGCCAACTTTACAACAGATCCAATTTCCTGGAATTTACTAATTGACAGAGCAAAAGAAATGCGTCATTTACCGACAAAAGCAGAAGACGCTTTATGGGATTGTATCCGAAATAGAAAAATCGACTACAAAATACGCAGACAACATATTGTAAATGGCTTTATTGCAGATTTTATTTGCATAGAAAAAAAAGCAATCATTGAAGTGGACGGAGGAATTCATTCAACAAAAGAACAACTTGAACACGATAAATTTCGTACTGAAGTTCTAATTTCGAATGGATTTCATGTATTACGCTATACCAATGAAGAGGTATTAATAAATCCTTACAAGGTTGCAAAGAGAATTAAAAACGAATTAGATAACTTAGTCTCCTCAAAACGAGCAAAAGATAATGATACCGATGCACTTCTCCCCTCTCCTCCAGGAGAGGAGTCGGGGGTGAGGTCCTTATTTGTCAACATAGGCGAACGATGCAATGTAGCAGGTTCACGGGCTTTTTTACGATTGATTAATGAAAAGAAATACGAAGAAGCTCTGAGGATTGCCCGCAAGCAGGTGGATGATGGGGCTCAGATCATTGATGTCAATATGGATGATGCCATGTTGGATGCAAAGGAAGAAATGGTGACTTTCCTGCATTACCTGTCTTCTGAACCTGAGATTTCACGGGTACCCATCATGATTGACTCTTCTAAATGGGAAGTGATAGAAGCCGGATTGAAATGTATTCAGGGAAAATGTATTGTCAATTCGATCAGCCTGAAAGAAGGCGAAGAAGATTTCCTAATGAAAGCCCGCAAAATACGCTCATATGGTGCAGCTGCCATTGTTATGGCCTTTGATGAAAAAGGTCAGGCCGACAGTTTTGAACGAAAAACACAGATTTGTACCAGAGCCTATCATTTATTAGTAGACAAAGTGGGGTTTCCACCTCAGGACATTATTTTTGATCCGAATGTTCTGGCCATAGCCACAGGTATTGAAGAACACAGCAATTACGGTGTCGACTTTTTGAAAACGATCCGATGGATAAAACAAAACCTGCCTTATGCTAAAATAAGCGGTGGAATCAGCAACCTATCCTTCTCATTCCGTGGCAACAATGTAGTGCGTGAAGCCATTCACTCCGTATTTTTATATTATGCCATCAAGGAAGGCATGGATATGGGAATCGTTAATGCCGGAATGTTACAGATTTACGAAGACATAGATGCTGAATTGCTGGAACATGTAGAAGATATTGTACTTAACCGCCGTCCGGATGCCACCGAGCGAATGATAGAACTGGCTGAAAAGGTAAAGAATGCTGATTCGGGAGAGAAAGAGGAGAAAGTGGACGAATGGCGTTCACGTCCGCTTCAGGGAAGGTTGGAATATTCTCTGATAAAAGGGATCAGTGAATATCTCGAAGAAGATTTAGAGGAGGCATTAACTCACTATGATTCGGCGATAGAAATTATAGAAAAGCCATTGATGAGTGGCATGAATATCGTCGGTGATTTGTTTGGTGACGGAAAGATGTTCCTGCCGCAGGTAGTAAAAACTGCCCGTACGATGAAAAAAGCAGTGGCAATACTTCAACCTGTCATTGAAGCAGAAAAAGTACCCGGGCAAAGCTCATCGGCAGGAAAGTTTCTTATTGCCACTGTGAAAGGGGATGTACACGATATCGGTAAAAATATAGTATCGGTTGTGCTGGCATGTAATAACTTTGAAGTGATCGATCTGGGCGTGATGGTTCCCACAGAGAAAATTATCCGCACTGCCATTGAGCAAAAAGTGGATATTGTGGGACTAAGCGGATTAATCACCCCTTCACTGGAAGAAATGACCATAGTAGCTGCCGAAATGCAAAAGGCTGGTTTAACCGTTCCATTATTGATTGGAGGAGCTACTACTTCTAAAATTCATACTGCCGTGAAAATTGCGCCCAACTACAAAGGTCCGGTGGTTTATGTCAAAGATGCCTCGGTTAACACACATGTAGTAGCTCAGTTAATGAGCCAGAAAAACCATCTGGCCTATGAAGCTGAAATCGCTGAAGAGTACCAGGCATTGCGTGACAAACAAACTAAAAAAGCTGATTTATTATCACTTGAAGAAGCCAAAAAGCGAAAACCAAACTTATTTTAAAAGCAAAAGCTTTTAATAGCTCCCACATTTGCTGTATTTATTATGAATCATACTTTGTAAGGATGATTTATAACAAATACGCATCCCCGCATATTCACATATAACAACATCAACAAATGACTTTTACAGACTTAGGAATTAATGACAACATAGTTCAGGCACTTCTTGAAAATAAAATAACCGAACCTACGGATATTCAGCTTCAGGTGATCCCACATATCCTCAAAAAGGTGACCGACTTAGTGGGAGTTGCTCAGACGGGAACCGGGAAGACAGCAGCTTTTTGTTTGCCCATTCTACAAACAATTGATCCAAAACTTACTAAAATACAGGCATTGGTATTGGTTCCAACGCGTGAGTTAGGCCAACAGGTGGCGCGTGAATTCTTTCTTTTTTCGAAACATCTTTCACGCGTATTTGCTGAAGCGGTATATGGTGGCGCCCCTATTGAAGATCAGATTCAAAAATTGAAACGTGCTACCCATGTGGTGGTGGCTACTCCGGGACGGCTTATCGACCTGCTTGATCGAAATGCACTGAATCTTGATGATTTAAAATATCTGGTTTTGGATGAAGCGGATGAAATGATGAATATGGGTTTTAAAGGTGAAATTGATACCATCCTGAAATCATGTAAAACGGGCATCACCACGATGCTTTTTACCGCTACCATGCCCGGTGATGTAAAACAAATCATCCATGAATACCTGCGTCCTGATTTTGTAGAAATCAGAATTAATGCTGAGGAATTTGTGAATCAAAAAATCGGACATCACTATCTGGTTTATAAACAAGGTGAGAAGCTGGATTATTTGAAGGCTTTTTTGTCAGAACATGCCCATCAACGAGGGATAGCTTTCTGCCGGACTAAAGTTGCTGCCAAGCGATTGGCAAAACAACTGGCGGGCTTTGAAGTGGTGGCCGACGCCCTACATGGAAACCTGAATCAGGAGATGCGGGATAAGGTAATGCGGGGTTTCAAGAACGGGAGGATCAACCTGCTGGTGGCTACCGATATCGCCGCACGGGGGATCGATGTAAAAGACCTGGATTATATTATCCATTATCATTTGCCTGAAAAAGCAGAGTATTACACTCACCGAAGCGGACGTACTGCACGGGCTGGTAAATCCGGCATATCAGTATGCCTGGTAAAAACAGATGAACTGGAAGACATTAAAACGCTTGAATCGGAACTTAACATTCAGTTTACACCACTGACCATTCAGTTAAAACCCGAACTACCGGGTTCTCAAATCACCCTGTATACGAATATCGGTTTTTCTCAAGGCTTTACCAAAGGCAATCTTCGTGAGTTTCTGGTTGAAGAAGCAGGGCTTAATCTTGACGACATTCAAAATACGGTGGTGGAAGACAACAGGTCCTACTTTGATATACCTCAAAAATATGAGAAACAGCTGTTGTTGAATCTGAAAGGTTTTAAGCTGGCTCACAGGAATTTGAAGTTCACACAGGACGGAGTAAACAGTAAGAGGAATATTTATTAATATTTTAATGCTTTAGGAACAAATTCAATTATGTTGTTATATATTTGTACTATAAAAAATATTTAATTGCTGACAATTAACAACTGAATACTAAAATGATACATACTGTAAAAATTAATGACAGTGTTCCTTCCGGGAAAAGGTTGATTGAAGAATTGCGTCGTCATCCTAAAGCTGTTGAATTTGAGAATCAAACAACAATTGGAGATATACCCGACGGTTATTTAACAGGTGAAGAGTTTGTCAAACGAGGTAAAGAAAAGATCTTGAACTATTATAAAAAGAATGGTTTATTATAGTGAACAAGCTGAAAATGACCTTTATAATATTCTAACCGGATTAGCCAATTGGGACAAACATCCGTTAGAAATCGAACATGCACTAAATTATTATGATGATATTCGTAATAAATGTGACAAATTAGACCAAACTATTAATCATCCACTCACCCGATATTTAATCCATAAAATATATGGAACTTATGTTTATAAATATACCCGAAACAAAAACACAACCTGGTATATTATTTATGATTATGACAAACAAAATAATATAGTTTATATTCAACACATTACTTCAAATCACGTAACAAGATAAAAGAATACAGAATAATTCTTTTATCTTGTGATTTCGAAATCAGAACATAATTACTATACATTTAGATTATTTTAATCTACTTTCTCAACTTTCTTCAGACTTACATAACAAACATACCCGCTGGTTTGATACCCCATTTCACCAATTAAATCCATGTATTGTTTTACTTGCCTGCGATAAGTTTTACTTTCTTTATCCCCGAATTTATAATCAATGATTGTTGCATAATTCCCCTGTATTACCACCCGGTCGGGGCGGTATTGTTCACCTGTGGGGATAAGAATGGTGGTTTCATTCAACACGCGTACATCAGCAGCAAACCAGTTCTCCGTTTCGGGGAGGTTCCAGAAATTCTGTAATTCATTTTCTACTATACGACTTTCCTTCAAACTGATCCTTCCGCTAAAAACCAGGTCGGTGATTGCTTTCGGTTGATCGGCTTTGGTGGTGATCTGGCGGAGAATATCGTGCATAATAATCCCGTAATTTAGTTTACTGTCGGTGAGATGTTGATTTTCGAGTAAATAATCCAGGCTTTGATGACGAATGCGCAACCTTTCAGAACTACTTACAGAGGGATAGTTGGTCACCTTTTCGTTAGTATCGGTAGTTGGTAGGTCGTGATAAGTTGCACGGGTTGGGTCGCCCAATTCAAATTGTTTCGTTTCATCATTGTATGAATTTGACAGAGATACTATTTCCATGTCCAACCCCGGAGTTTTCACACTAAAACAGGCAGTCAGCAAGGAAGATAAAGAGTTAATCTTATCCAGACTTTCCACTTCCTTTTTAGGAGCAGGAGAAATACAAATCAGTTCGTTTTTAGCACGTGTAAAAGCCACGTACGCAACATTCAGACTGTCGATAAACAAATGCATTTGTTCATCAAAATAGTTTTCTGCAAAGATAGACTGACCAAGTTTTGATCCGTATTCAATAGGCAAAAGAGGCAATTCATTGAAGGGTGCTACGGTAGGTTCGCACCAGAGAATGTTCCGCATACGGCTATCCAGGTCCCAGTCACAGAAAGGCATAATGACCACTTTAAAATCGAGTCCTTTTGATTTATGAACAGTCATGATCCGCATGGCACTCTGGTTATCGGGC
>Ga0302286_10002953_pt1 | contig 11636 bp, 5 predicted proteins | sample III_Fen_E2_3_FD_198765 | JGI IMG/M metagenome (GOLD analysis project Ga0302286, IMG submission 198765) | Peat permafrost microbial communities from Stordalen Mire near Abisko, Sweden - III_Fen_E2_3 | ecosystem: Environmental > Terrestrial > Soil > Wetlands > Permafrost | place: Sweden: Abisko...
GGGTTTAACCTGACTCCCCACCGTTGAGCGGTCATAAGAAATGACCCCTTTGTGAATGAAGTAATGGTCGTTCGGCTGTTCGCCAAAACCACCGCCATAAGCCAGAATCGGATGTTTCGGGTCCCGTCTGTTCCACAAGGCCTGATCCTGGAATTCCCAAATAGCTCCTCCCAAAATTTCAGGATTGTTGTCAAAAGCCTTGGAATACTCATCGAGTGAACCCATGGAATTGAACATGGCATGAACAAACTCGCAGATGTAAAGCGGTTTTGTCAGCCCCCAATTTTTGACCATGTCGACGTAATCCGCTGCCGTGCCGTACATGCGTCCATCCAGATCGGCAGGATTTCGGCTACCACTACCAAAGCGTTCGTAATGAACAAAACGAGTCGAATCGATTGCCTTTATCGTGTTCATGGCCGCAACAAAGTTGGAACCAACTCCACCGCATTCGTTTCCTAAGGACCAAATAATCACGGAGGGATGGTTCTTGAAGTTTTCCACATTGGCCACATTCCGATCGATGATGGCTGCTTTCATGGTGGGTTCCTCGTCGAAACGCCTGTCATAACCATGACATTCACAATTTGCTTCGGCAACCAACCAAATGCCGTATTCGTCGCACAACTCGTACCAACGTGGATCGTCGGAATAGTGGCTGGTGCGAACATGGTTGCAATTGCCTTGTTTGATGACCTCGAGGTCACGAATCATTTGCTCTTCGGTCACTGCATGACCCACTTCCGACCAATGTTCATGCCTGTTGACACCTTTCAATTTGATGGGCACACCGTTCACCATAAACACACGGCCCTTGATTTCCAGTTTGCGGAACCCAATCTTGGAAGAAAGTAGCTCACCTTCTGAATTCGTCAAAACGACAGTATATAGGTTTGGAGTTTCTGCAGTCCATTTTAAAGGATTCGAAACCGGGAACTTCACATTCAAAACGACTTCTTGCTTGGTGTTTAGGGAAGTGCTTGTGGCGCTGCCTTTGGCTATTTCAACTCCGGCCTTGTCGTAAAGTGTGGCCGTAAACGTTTGTGGTTTAGACTTGCTATCTGCGTAATTCTTGATTTTTGCAGAGACACTGACCAAACCATCCTTGTAATCTTTGTCCAAATCGGGTTTGACAAAGAAATCGCGGATGTGAACCTGCGGCGCACTCCAAAGGGTTACGTTGCGAAAAATACCATGCAAGCGCCACATATCCTGATCTTCCAACCACGTGCCTGAACTGTATTGATACACTTCGACGGCTATCATGTTCTTGCCCGGTTTCAAGTAGTTGGTGAGGTCAAAATCGGCTGCATTGCGACTGTTTACGCTAAAACCAACCTTTTCGCCGTTCACCCATAAAAAGAACGCGCAGTCGACCCCATCAAAGGTAATGAAGTTGCGTCTTCCCGTCCATTCGGCAGGTATGGTAAATTCACGACGGTAACTTCCAACCGGATTGCGTTCCTTGAAAGACGTGTACCATTTGTCCGGTTCGCTCATCACGTGCGGAAAATCCTTTTTGATGGTATATCCAGCATTTCGGTAAAACGGTGTCCCGTAACCTTGTACTTCCCAATTGGATGGAACCGAGATTTCGTTCCAACCGGATACATCAAAAGATGGTTTGTAGAAATCGACTGGACGCTCTTCCGGCGTAGGAACCCAATTGAATTTCCATTGTCCGTTCAGTCGGATGCAGAGAGAAGAAGCATGTCGCTTGGCTACCAACGCTTCTTGCAAGTTGGCATAAGGCATTAGCGTGGCATGATACGGCTCCTTGTTGATGCCCAGCAACTCCGGGTTTTCGATTTCAGGAGGAATTGGAGCTGCGTTACACCAACTGTTTGAAGCAAAAAGGATTAAAAAGAGCAAACTGGTCAGAACATACTTTTTCATGGTCGAGAACATTTATAAGATTGTTATCATGGTCGATTTTAAATGGACGGCATCAGAACTGTTTCCATACAACACTTCGTATGAACCCGATGTGACGGTCATTTTACGTTGTGCCCAATCGAAGAATTCAAAGGCTGAAGGCGTCAGCTCCAGCGTCACCGATTGGCTGGCACCTGGCGCAAGGCTGACCCTTTTAAAGCCCCGAAGCGTTTTCAGCGGTCCTTCCACATCATTGACTTTCCGAACATAGACCTGAACGATTTCCGTGCCCGCTCTTTTACCGGTATTCTTAACCGGTACGGTCAATTGGATGGTTTCGTTCGGTTTGATGGACGATTTGCTAAGTTGAACAGCACCGATTTCAAAACTGGTATAGCTCAACCCAAAACCGAAGGGGAAAAGAGCATCGTTCATAAACCGATACGTGCGACCTTTCATGGAATAGTTTTCGAAATCCTTCAATTGGTCGGAACTCTTGTAAAAGGTGACGGGCAACTTCCCAGAGGGGTTATAATCACCAAAGAGCACGTCTGCCACTGCCTGACCACCCGATTCGCCAGGATACCAAGCTTGAAGGATGGCGTCGCAACTTTTAGTTTCAGGCTCCAAAGCAATGGCCGAGCCGGAACAATTCACAAATACGACCTTCTTTCCAGCGTCTTTCAAAGCTTTCAAGCAATTGCGTTGAACCATCGGCAAATCAATATTGGTGCGGTCTCCACCCTTAAATCCGGGATAATTCACAGGCATCTCTTCCCCTTCGAGTATGCCCGAAAGTCCTCCAACGAAAACGACCACATCGATGCCTTGAAGTTTCTTGATCAAATTGGAGTACTCGAGATTTACTTCTTTGCCGAAGTCGAACTCAATGTTTGCCTGCCAGTTGTCTGTTTGCGCAAATTGGATTTCAATCTTATAGGTTTTTCCGCTTTCGACTTGGAAAGGAACTCGGCTGGTAAGCGTTCGCCAGTTTCTGATACTTTCGACGGATTTACCATTGACAAAAAGCTCAAAGGCTCCGGTGGCGCCGCATTTGAATACAATTTCCTCGCTAGCGGTGGCGGTGAATTCGGTTTCGTACTTGCCAGAAAAACCTTCCAGTTTAACGCCTGGTGCAAATTCATGCTGACCCAAGGTGGTGAGTTTGATCGGGTTTGTTAGTTGTTGAACGGCCACTTCAGCCCCATTCCGGTCTGAGTTGTTCCAATAAGTCGCCTTGATGCCTTTCTTACCATTGAAGGTGCATTTTTCGAGGTAGCTTTGGGTAACCTTATCATCGACCAAGTCGCAGCCTTTTTCATACAGCACTTTGGCTGGTGAAAGCTTGGATGAAATGCCGTCCAAAATAGTGATGGTCTGATTGGGTGTGCCGTTGTAATTGCCCCACAACATGACTTTATCGTTGGCATTGGGGCCGACAACGGCAATTTTCGTTGTTTTCTTAAGTGGCAGGATGTTGTTTTTGTTCTGCAGCAAGGTCATGGCTTCCCGCGCCATGTCCAGTGCCAATTTCTGATGGGCATCGTTGTTGACCACCGACATGGGGATTTTGGACCAAGGCACCAGCGCGTCGTTGTCCATTTCTCCCAAATCGAAACGACCAATCAATACACGCTTCAAATGGGCATTGATGTCTTCTTCCTTGATCAATCCTTGCTCGACGGCTTTGGGCAGCAGTTTGTAATTATAGTCTGCCCATTGACATTCCACATCGGTTCCGGCCAATACGCCTTTGGAGGCGGCATGCACGGCATCGGACGATACTTTGTGGCTGTTGTAGAAGTCGGCAATGGCTCCGCAATCGGATACGACCAGGTATTTATAACCCCATTCATCCCGGAGAATCTGTTGGAGCAATTGGTTGCTACCGCAACAAGGCTCGTCATTGAGGCGCTGGTAGGCACACATGACCTCACGCACGTCGGCTTCCTGAACCAGCGCTTTGAAAGCAGGAAGATAGGTTTCGTAAAGGTCACGAGGGCTGACACTGTTTAGGTTCAGCGTGTGTCTGCTCCATTCGGGGCCGGAATGTACGGCAAAATGTTTTGCGCAAGCGAGCAATTTCTTGTACTTGGAGTCTGCTGGCCCTTGAAGTCCCTTTACCACCGAAATGCCCATACGGGATGTCAGGTAAGGGTCTTCACCGTAAGTTTCCTGGCCACGACCCCAGCGAGGGTCACGAAAGATGTTGACGTTTGGAGTCCAGACGGATAGGCTCAAGAAACGTTTATTCTCCAAGCCTTTTGCGGTGGCTTCGTTGTATTTGGCTCGGGTTTCATCCGAAACGGCATCAAAAATATGAAACAATAATTGGTCGTCAAACGAAGCGGCCATTCCGATGGGTTCGGGAAAAACAGTCACATTTCCGTTGTTTGCCAGTCCGTGCAATGCTTCGCTCCACCAATTGAACTTCTTGATGCCCATCCGTGGAATGGCATCTGAAATATCGCACATCAACGTTGCCTTCTCGCTCAACGTCAAACGGGATATCAAATCGGTAGCGCGTTCGTCAGCACTTAAATTTGGGTTTTGATAGGGAAGCTGCGCCCAAATACTGGATGAGAAAAGTAGGATTACACTGAAAAAGAGCGTCCTTTTCAGACAACATTGAAATTTAAACTTCATGGTTTAACTTAGTTAATGGGTTTCAGTATCGCAGCAAAACCTCCGCGACGGAGCATTTTTACGTCCAAGCTACTGGCTTTATTAATAATCACATAACTGGTTGAGAAAGCTTTATCGTGCACGCCATCTGCTATTAATGTCAATTGAAAGGTGGCACCTTCTGGTAAGAAGTTGAATGTCAGCATTTTCTTTTTTTCTCTGATCTCCGCATTAATGCCTCCGATGTACCAATTGTCACCTTTCCTGCGAGCGATGATGATGTCTTTGCCTGGGTAACCATCCACTAGTTTGGTTTCGTCCCAAGCATTGGGCACCTCTTTAAGGAAAGCCTTCGCTGCATCCGGAAGGTTGTAATAGCCTTCTGATCTGTCTGCCAAATGTTGAAGTCCGGATTCAAAGACCACGCTAAGTGCCAATTCATGTCCGTAAGAAGTCAGGTGCGGAAACTGGGAGTTGGTGAAAGTCACTGGTGTATAATCCATTGCACCAATAACATTACGGGTGAATGGCAAGATGGTGTTGTGTTCAGGCGCTGTCGTTGTAAAATCAGGACCATTGTTGTACCATTCAGCTCCCCGAACACCTTCGTAGGTCATCAAGTTCGGATAGGTGCGGGCCCAACCACGAGGAACCAAGCAGCCATGGAAATACACCATCATCTCATATTTGGCGGCATCATCAAGGATATCCAGGTAATACTTGATCATGTCTTGTTTCTCACTTTCAAAAAAGTCAATTTTTACACCGACGAACCCCATTTTTTTAAGTTTGGCAAATTCTTCAGCCCGATTTTCCGTTGTCAACATGCGGTCACGAGGTGTGGCTGAAACATAGGTATGTTTTCCACCGGAATTGTACCAAATGAGGGGCTTGATACCCTTCGAAAGGATGTATTTGGCAGCATCCTCCAAATTGCCGCCATTGCCCATGGCATCCCATTCCCAATCGAGCAGCGTATAGGGCCAGTTCATGTTGGCAGCCAGGTCGGCAAAGTCGCAGACAGTCTTGAAATCTTTCGTTCCGTGGTTGCTCGACCAGTAGTTCCAAGAAACTTTTCCGGGTTTGATCCAATCGGTGTTTTTCAAAACGGATGGCGGGCATACGTCATCGACCAGCGTGGATTCTACAATGTCCGACAGACTTCCAATCATGACAATACGCCACGGGGACTTCCAAGGAAGGGTGATGGTGGGTTTGGATTCTCCATAACCATTGCCGTCTTTTTGGTCCGGAAAGGTGATTTTATACTGCGATTTTTCCACTTTGTTGCTCAGCTTCGAACCACAATAACTGCGATTCACATCCGCTTCATGAATAAGGTACCAACACGATGCGTCGGCCGTGCAAAAGAGAGCAGGGTAACCCCATTCTCCCTGCGTTTTATCGTCGTTCATGGTCGTATACAACCCTTCATTAGCCGTATTCCATTTTTCCATCCAACGTTTGGTGTCTGCTGCGATCGAGTAGGAGGTGGTTTCTTCATTGACGATGAATGTTCCGGTTTTCTCAGGAAACTCGTATCTGAAAGCTAAACCATCATTATATGCCCGAACGATAAGGTTCAACTTTGCTTTTCCAGGATTCTCAAATGAAATCGTTACTTCCGTGGCTGAATTGCTGCATTTAGCTTTCTTTCCATGAATAGCCGTGTATTGTTCGTTGATGGTCAACGGTTTATCAGCCTTTATAAATTTCAGGTCCTTTATAAAATCCTGATCACTTCTGGAAAGTCCGAGACCGATCATGGGAATCACTTCACTGACTTTACCCTCTTTCAGATAGGACACTTTTAGTGACCATTCACCCGCATTATTGATGAGTGCTACATTTATTTTTTGATTTGGGGACTTCACCACCACATTCTGAGTAAAAGCGGTTGTAAAAAGTAAAAGAAAACATGCTGAAAGAATGGTGCGCTTCATATAAAACGGATATTAGATTTTTGGATTCCCAAAGGTCACCATTTTATTTGAAAAGAAGTTGTGCAAACTCATGCAAACTTCTTCTCCAGGATTGCCACTCGTGTGCCGTTTCAGGTGAAACATAGGAAACACCCTTGATTCCTGCCTTGTTCCATTCATCAGCCGCAGCACCAATTCGGGATGAACCACCCTCGCGTCCTCCAAAACTCATGAAAACGAGTTTGACTTTCTTATTAAAGGTGCCCAAATCCTTGATTTCAGTTGGAGAGAACGTTCCGCTGCTGAACATGCCGACATACGAGAACTTATCTGGATTGGCAACTACGATGGAATGGGTTTGCATGCCACCCATGGACAATCCTGCCATGGCACGGTGCGCTTGATCAGGAATGACGCGGAAATTCGATTCAACATAGGGGATGAGGTCTTCCAACAAGATGCGTTCAAACGCGCCGGTAATGTTCGGCTTTGTACCACGGGGAGCACCACCAAAATTGACGCTACTATTTTCCATGACGATGATGAACGGAACCGCTTTGCCTTCGGCAATCAGGTTGTCCATGATCAAATTCGCATGACCTTGATTGCCCCAACCTGTTTCATTTTCGCCCATGCCATGTTGAAGATACAAAACAGGGTAGCGTTTGGACTTGCTTTGTTCGTATCCCGGAGGTGTATAAATATAAACACGACGAACACTATTGGATGTTTTGGAGAAATACTGATTTTCGCGTAACTGTCCATGAGGCTCATCCTTAAGTGCATAAAAGTCTTGATCCAAGGCTGGAATTTCAATACCGCTACCCCAACGGCTGGCTCCATAATAATACAAACTGCCAGGATCGGGAACCGAAGCACCATCGATGTTTAATTGGTAATAGTGGAAACCGACATCTTGAGGAGCAGATTCGCCGGTCCAAACTCCTTTTTCGTCTTTCACCAAGTCGTATTTTACAGCAGCAATGTCCAATTGAACTTTCAAAGCTTGTGGTGCAGAAATGCTGACTCGCACCCTTCCTTCTGAGTTCACTTGCGGGTATTGTTTGCCTTGTTGCGTGGTTACTGTGGGCTTGAAATCCTCTACTACCGCTGCCTGGTTTGTCTGCGCCAGGCCAATATAGCTTGTTGATGCGGCTACTAAGAAAATAGCTAATAATTTGTAATTCATGATGTATGGTGTTGTTATTTTTGAAAAAGTAATGGAGCAAGTTCCAGCAAGCTGCGACGCCAGGTCAGGAATTCGTGAGCGGTATTTTCCGAAACGAAGGAGACCGCTTTGATGCCAGCGTCATTGAGGGCAACAGTGGCTTTTTTAACACCATCCGGATTTTCGCGACTACCGCAACTCATAAAGATCAGTTTAACCTGTGACTTGTCCTTGATTTCTGCCGGTGCGAAAGTTCCACCGCTAAGTAGTGCGTAGTATGAGAATATTTCAGGTCTGGCTAGCGTAATTGCATGGGTTTCCATTCCACCCATGGAGAGCCCAGCCATGGCCCTATTGGACTTGTCGGCAAGGGTACTGAAATTGGCATCGACATAGGGTATCAATTCATCAACCAGTACTGTCTGAAATGCACCGACGTTGAAATTGCGGAGACCTCCAGGCTTGACGTCGTTGGTCATACCATAGGTCATAACAATAATAAAAGGTTTGATTTTACCCTCTGCAATCAGATTGTCCATGATCAAATTTGCATGCCCCTGGTTGCTCCAAGCTGTTTCGTCTTCACCCCAACCATGTTGCAGATAAAGTACCGGATAACGTTTCTTGGCATTATACCCAGGAGGAGTATAAACAAAAGCCCTTCGTGAAATTTTTGTGCTCTTGGAGGGGAAAAGAACCTGCTGCACATTACCATGAGGTACATCCTTGAGCGCATAGAAATCCTTATCATGAGCAGGTATTTCAATGCCGCTTTCCCAACGAGTGGAGCCGTAAAAGTTCAAAGCTCCAGGATCATTGAATGTGCCGCCATCAATTGAAAGATGGTAGTAATGAAAGCCTTCATCCATTGGTCCAGCCGTTGTTCCAACCCAAGTGCCATCCTCTGCTTTTGAAAGATTGGTGCCTCCTTTGCCGCCAAGTCCCAGACTGACATTGACACTTTGTGCTTGGGGCGCTACGATGCGGAATCGAGCATAACCCTGGGAATTTACTTTCGGGTACTCTTGACCCGGTTGATTGACGGAGGAAGAAACAAAGTCTTCAAGTACATCCGTCTGAGTAGTCTGTGCCAAACCGGTCAGACTGGTGGATGCAGCTACTAGAAAAATAGCTAACGATTTGTAATTCATGGTAATAATCTCCTTAAAAAATTAATTTTCATTAGGATTTGATTCTTGATTTCATCACGATGACGTCCGAATCTTTGAATTATCCTATGTTTCGAATATTAGATTCATCAAATTTAGTAATTCATTGCATTTTATACTGTCAGATTTAATACAACTACTGTATCATTTGTAACTCTTTAGGTCAATATACAGGATGTGCTCTTTGAGGGTATCATTTCCTATAGCATATGTAACATTGACCGCTTAAATTAAGCCTTCTGAAAAGGGGATTGATCTATAAACAAACTATTTTTGTTTTGAATTACTATCGTGGCACCTACCGTTACACTAAATCTAATTATGACAAACAAGACCCTTAACAAGTCGTTGACTTTTTTGATACTATTTTGCTTCATTTTCGGTCTGCAGGAAATCCATGCTGCTTCCCATTGGGTTGGAACTTGGGCTACAGCGCCTCAATTGGTGGAAGTAAAGAACATGCCACCCGCTCCAGGATTAACTGGAAATTCGCTGAGACAAATCGTTCGGGTATCCGTTGGAGGCAAGAAAATCAGGTTGAAGTTCACTAATGAATTCAGCCAAGGTTCAGTTACGATGAAGTCTGTTCAGATAGCGGTTTCAACAGGGGGAAATTCCATTGATGTTGCTACAAACAAAATGCTGAGGTTCAATGGTAAGACTGAAGTAACGATGAGTCCCGGTTCAGCCTTGATATCCGATCCGATTTCATTTAGTTTGAAGCCGAGAATGGATGTGGCTGTCACCATTTATTTCGATCAGACTTCGCCTACTGCTTCCGGTCACCCGGGTTCACGAACGACATCCTTCTTGTTGGGTGGCAATTCAACCAAGGTCACCGACTTTGCTGGAGCGGTTGAAACAGACCATTGGTATGTCCTTAATGGCATCGAAGTTTTGGCGCCAATCAAAACAAGTTCAATCGCCATCATCGGTAATTCCATCACAGACGGCAGAGGTTCCGACACGAACAAGCAAAATCGCTGGCCCGATATTTTGTCCGAACGCTTGCTAAAGAATCCAGCCACTCAAAACGTTGGTGTACTCAATCTGGGAATTGGTGGGAATTGTGTCGTGCGTGGTGGTTTGGGACCAACGGGATTGAGCAGGTTTGATAGGGATATATTGGGGCAACAAGGGCTTCGTTGGGTGGTCGTCTTCATTGGTGTGAACGACATCGGAGGCACACCCAATACTCAGGAAGCAGCCGACCGGACCTACGAAAAGCTGATTGAGGCCTACAAACAATTCATTGATAAGGCGCATGCGAAGGGGCTGAAAATCTATGGTGGAACCATCATGCCTTTCAAGGGGAATGGCTATTATTCAGAATTCAAAGACGCATGCCGAAACAAAGTCAATGAATGGATTCGGACGAAAGGAAATTTTGATGCATGCATCGACTTTGACAAATGCATGCAAGATCCCAACGATTCGGCCAGCATGCCTGATGAATTGGATTTTCAGAACGATTTTTTGCATCCCAATTCGGATGGTCACCGTAAGATGGGTGAATATGTTGATTTAAAGCTTTTTGAATAAAAGTAAACGACAATGAAAAGCACGATTGGATTGTTTCTATGGTTCGTTGCAACAGGGTTTATGTATGCTCAGAACCCAAAAGTGAGTTCCGCATATACAACGGAGCAGGATCATCAGAATATGTTGCAACAGCTGGGCATCAAGACGCTCAGGCCTGGCCCAAGTGGCAACGAAAAGGCCCCCAATCACGCCAACTATGATGAATCGTTGGCAAATCCCTGTCCGCAATTACCGGATGCGTTAACGCTTAAAAATGGAAAGAAAGTGACGACGGCAAAGCAATGGTGGAGCAAAAGGAGACCTGAAATCGTAGCCGATTTTGAAAGTGAAGTGTATGGGAAACTGCCCAGATCCATTCCATCAGTTTCTTGGACGTGTAAAGCGGCTGATACAGCAACTGTGGATGGAAATCCAGTCATGACCAAACATTTGATCGGGCATGTGGACAACCGTTCATATCCACAGATAGTGGTCGATATCAACATGGTTCTGGTCTTACCTGCCAATGCAAAGGGCCCGATTCCAGTGTTGATCATGTTCGGTTGGCCAAGTTACCCCGTCACCAAAGGCAACGCAATTTCAACCGATCAATTATTGGCCTCAGGTTGGGGATACGCATCGATTGACCCGGGCAGCATTCAAGCCGATAACGGCGCCGGATTGACCAAAGGCATCATCGGGCTGGTCAACAAAGGTGAACCCCGCAAACCTGACGATTGGGGTGCTTTGCGAGCCTGGTCTTGGGGCGCTGCACGTGCCTTGGATTACTTGGAAACCGATTCCTTGGTGGATGCCCATAAAGTCGGTATCGAGGGCGTTTCCCGCTATGGAAAGGCAGCGTTGGTGACCCTGGCATTCGAATCCCGTTTTGCCGTTGGGTTAATTGGCTCGTCCGGCAAGGGTGGAGCTACGTTGGAGCGCCGTGTTTTTGGCGAAGCTGTTGAAAGTCTAGCCGGAAGTGGTGAATACCACTGGATGGCCGGAAACTATCTGAAATATGCCGCATCCGAAGGTAAGACCGGTAATAAGACTGGTTGTAATTTACCGGTTGATTCTCACGAACTGATTGCACTTTGTGCTCCCAGGCTTACGTTCATCAGTTATGGAGTTCCCGAAAAGGGAGATGCCAAGTGGTTGGATCAACAGGGCAGTTATATGGCGACAATTGCTGCTGGTTCCGTATTCAAGCTCTTAGGAGCTAAAGACCTGGGTGTTTCGAACGACTATCTGACCGAAAAAATGCCCCCGGTATTGATGGGACTCTTGGACGGTCAGTTGGCATGGCGTCAGCACGACGGCGGTCACACGGATGCCCCCAATGTCCAATTCTTCATT
>Ga0302286_10002954_pt1 | contig 11634 bp, 3 predicted proteins | sample III_Fen_E2_3_FD_198765 | JGI IMG/M metagenome (GOLD analysis project Ga0302286, IMG submission 198765) | Peat permafrost microbial communities from Stordalen Mire near Abisko, Sweden - III_Fen_E2_3 | ecosystem: Environmental > Terrestrial > Soil > Wetlands > Permafrost | place: Sweden: Abisko...
GGAGCTGATAACGTGGTGCTAAAACCAGCAAAAACCGGTTCCGAAGATTTTTCATTTTATGCGCAGAAAGTTCCGGGTTTATTCTTTTTTCTTGGCGGACTGCCCAAAGGGAAAGACCCCAAAACTGCCGGTCCGCATCATACTCCTGAATTTCTGATTGATGACAATTCTTTTAAAATGGGGGTGATTGCATTCTGCAACCTGGTTTTTGATTATGCGGAACTGAATAAGAAATAAGACAAGAAAATAGACCGGAGTCAGAAGAGCGAAGACGAAAGGAAAAACACTTCTGTCTTCCGTATCCGGACTTCAAACTTTAAAAAAATGAAAGCAAAATCAATCAAAGGAAACTCAACGGAAGAGATTAAAGTTGCACTGGAGCAAAGCTTGGCAGATGGTTATCAGCCAACTCTGGCTTGTGTATTTATATCCATTAAACAAGATATTGAAGCGGTGAGTAATCTCCTCGACACACATGGCATTCAGATTTTTGGAGCAACCAGTTCGGGTGAATTTATTGACGGGGATATCACCAACGGGGGTATCGCTATTTTGTTGATGGATATTAATCCGTCAAACTTCGAAATACTGCTGCACGATTACCGTGATAAAGAACCCGAAGCTGTGGCCAAAGAAATGGCGTCAAAAGCAAAAGAGAAATTTAAAAATCCTTCCATCATTCTGTCAACCAGTTTTTACGTCCGCGGAGAATTGGAGTATTTGTTGGGAGATCAGCTTATCAGAACAATTGAATCGGTTGTCGGAAAAGATATGACCGTTTGGGGAGGCCGTGCCGGTGATGATTTCGTTTTTGATGAATCAGTGGTTTTCACCAATCACCTGCTTACAAAAAGAGGCATTATCATGCTTGTATTTGATGGAGATAAAATAATTGCAACCGGTGAAGCTGCATCCGGACAAAAACCTGTAGGGACAGAAAAGCTTATTACAAAAGCTGTTGGTAACTGGATTTACGAGATTGACTACAAGCCTGCTGCAGAAATGGTGTTAAAGTACCTGGGCCTGAATTTATCGCCTGAAGAAGCAGAAACTTTCAATCCCTCGACCATGGGTATTGCTTTTAGTGTGTCGCGCGACAAAGGTGAAGCCATTATTCGGGGAGTGGGTATGTTCAACTGGAATGACAATTCAGTCTCAGTCTTGGGCAGTATTCATGAAGGAGACAAGGTTCGCTTTACCCTCCCTCCCGATTTCGATGTTGTTGAAGAAGTGAGAATAAATGCTGAAAAGATACAGCATGACGAAATGCCCGAAGCAGATGCACTGCTGATGTTTTCCTGTATCGGGAGACTTACGCAGTTCGGGCCGTTGACTGGCGACGAAATTGAGGGAGTACGAAAAGCCTTCAATGTGCCTATGGCAGGTTTTTTTACATATGGCGAATATGGCAGGGCCAGGAATGGCAACAATGAATTTCATAATAACACCTGTTGCTGGGTGGCAATCAAAGAAAAATAAAATGAACCAGTACCTCCGGAAAATATCATTATTTCTCCAACAAGATGAGTCATTATCAGCAGAAGAAAAAGCTTCGCTGAACAAAGCTGTTGCTGATGCCGACAAAGAATTGGAAATAACAGCCTTCAAACTCGACCGAACCGAGAAAGTAAAGCGCAACACGGCTATTCTCCTGGAGGAAACCATCGAAGAACTGGAACAAAAGCGAAAAGCAGTGGAAGCTCAAAACCGCGAACTTGAAATTGAAGCTTCACTGGAGCGGGTAAGAACGGTTGCCATGGGTATGCAGAATCATGGCGAAATGGTGGATGTTTGCCTGATCATTTCTGAACAGTTGGAGCTTCTGAAAGTAAAAGATATCCGCAATGTACAGACAGCGGTAATTAATGAATCGAAAGGCACCTACATTAATTATGAATATTATACACGTCATGATAAGCATTTAACTTCTGAAGTGAGTTACAAAACGCATCACCTTCAGGAAGAATTTGCTTTTCGGATGCTCAAAGGTGCGGGCGAATTTTTTCAAACTTCTTTGATCGGTACTCAAGTCAAAGATTGGTACGAATATCAGAAAACAACCAATCAGTTTGCTGATTCATTTTTAGATGAGGCACAAACACTAAATTATTATATGTTTTCATTGGGTCCGGTTGCTTTGGGTCTTTCAACTTATTCACCACTGAATGAAGAAGGAATAAACCTATTCAAACGATTCCGTAATGTTTTTGAATTGGCCTATCGACGTTTTACCGACATTCAAAAAGCCGAAGCCCAGGCACGTGGAGCGCAGATTGAACTTGCACTTGAAAGAGTAAGAGCCAGAACAATGTCCATGCAGAAAAGCGAGGAGTTAGCCGATGTAGCACTTGTATTATTTCAGCAGATAAAACAATTGGGTATTGAAACCTGGACAATTGGTTTTAATATATGGCTGGAAGGAAATACATCGTATATCGATTGGGTGGTCAGTACTGATGAGGGTCGATTTTTGACTCCCTACACGGTTGATCTGACAGTACATCCATTTTTCATGGAAATCAGTAAGGCCAGGAAAAGAGGTGATGATTTCTTTGTTATCGGAGCAGAAGGCGAAACGCTTGCGGAACATTACCGATTATTGTTCGAAATGGCTAAAATCCAATTTGAAGACTTGCTTAATGCGGGTTTTCAAGTGCCGGAACATCAGATCAATCATTATGTATTTGGGCAACAGGTTAGCCTGATGTTTATCACTTTTGAACCTTGTCCTGAAGCACATGATATTTTCAAACGTCTTGGAAAAGTTTTTGAACAAACCTATACACGTTTTCTTGATCTGCAAAAAGCCGAAGCACAGGCACGCGAAGCAAAGATAGAAGCTGCGCTGGAAAGGGTGAGAAGCCGTTCACTTGCCATGCATACCACCAGTGAACTGGGAGAAGTGGTTAAAGTGATTGTGGATAAATTGACAGACCTTGGTGTGGTACTTGATGCCAACGGCGTAATACTATGCACTTATTTTAAGGATTCAAAAGATGTATTGCATTGGATAGTATCACCTGATTTTAGTTTTGCCGGTAGTTACCAGCTACCCTATTTTGACCATCCTATTTTTAATGATGCATGGAAATCCAAGGAAAGCGGCGAGTTGTTCTTTTCAAAAGCTTATTCCATTGAAGAAAAGAACAACTTTTTTGAGTACGCTTTTGAACATTCAGATTACAGACATTTCCCTGATGATTTTAAACAATGGGTATTTCAAAACGACAAATACATCCTCTCTTGTGCCTGGCAGAAAAATTCAGCCATTCTCATTCCCTCTCATACCGGGTTAGTTCCTTCAGCAGATGATGTAGCCATCTTGAAACGTTTCGCCAAAGTTTTTGAACAAGCTTACATCCGTTTTCTCGATCTCAAAAAAGCCGAAGCACAGGCACGCGAGGCTCAGATAGAAGCATCTCTGGAACGTGTGCGCAGCAAAACAATGGCTATGCACAACAGTCAGGATGTGGGAGATACGGTGGATACCATGTTCGATGAGCTGGTGAAACTGGGCATCAAAACCAACCGCTGCGGGATTTTGATTTTTGGCAATACCATGTTCGCCGAAGTGTGGACAGCCAAATCAAATCCGGAAGGGAAAGCTACGTTAATTATCGGGCAGTTGGATTTGAGTGTACATCCGCTTCTGACAGGGATCCATCAATCGTGGAAAGAGAAAGATGAGGTTTTCACTTATCCAATGCTTGGTGATGATTTAGTCGAATATTACCAGGCGATTAATAAAACTAAGTATTACCCGACTCACTTTAATATTGAGGATCTGCCTTCAAGGGAATTTCATAATGATTTCTATTTTACAGAAGGTTCCATTTTTGCATTTACCGCCGAACCTATGGTGCGAGAAGCTGCTATTATTTTCAAACGGTTTGCAGGAGTGTTCGGACAAACCTATCGCCGATATCTTGATCTCTTAAAAGCCGAAGCGCAGGCTCGCGAAGCACAAATTGAAGCAGCTTTGGAGCGGGTACGTAGTAACGCTATGGCTATGCGTACTTCGGATGAATTAAATATTATCATCGGCAAAGTCTTTACCGAGTGCTTAAAACTGGATATTCAACTCGACCGCGGTATGATTATGATCTTTGATCCTGAATCACTGGATTCGAGGTGGTGGATGGCAAATCCGGAAGCGCCTGATCTGCCAAGAAACTATCATGTACCCTACAACGCATATAAACCATACCTCGAATATTTGAATGGATGGAAAGAGCAAATAGTAAGATGGACATATGTACTTGAAGGTAAGGCAAAGAAAAATTGGGATGCACACATTTTTGTCAACAGCGAACTGAGTCTGCTGCCAAATGAGGTTAAGCAGGTCATGATGGGTTTCACGAAAGTCTATCTGAATGCTTCCTTCAACAACTTTGGTGGCCTCACTTTGGCCAGTCTTGATCCAATGTCGGATGAGCACTTCGATATCCTGTTGAGATTCGCTAAAGTCTTTGATTTAACCTACACCCGTTTTAATGATTTAAAACAGGCTGAAGCCCAGGCACGCGAAGCACAAATTGAGGCGGCACTGGAAAAAGTTCGTGGCAAGGCGATGGCTATGCATAACAGCAATGACCTTTCTGCTACCGCAAGTTTGGTATTTACTGAGTTAAGGAGACTTGGTATTAGTCCGTTACGATGTGGTGTTGGTCTTCTCGTTAAGGAAAACCGCAAAGCTCAATTGTATTCTGCCACTTCATCAACCTCTGGTGACAGCCTTTCATTGGTGGGGTGGGTTGAATTATCGGGGCATACGGTATTGCAAAACATTTACAATAGCTGGCTGAAAAATGAAGATTATTTTCCTGAACTGACGGGAGAACAACTCAAATTATATTACGAGAAACTGTTATCAGGCCTGTCCCTTCCTGTTGTACCTGACTGGACAAAAGGTCAAAAGCAATTTGGCAATTTCCTTTCTTTTTCTGTGGGTTGTTTATATGCATGGTCAGACATTCCATATAGTGATTCAGAATTAAAGATACTGAAACGATTTGCTTCTATTATCGACCTTACCTTCAGACGATACATTGAATTACAAAAAGCCGAGACACAGGCCAGGGAAGCCATTAAAGCATCGTCGCTCGACCGTGTCCGCGCCGAAATTGCTTCCATGCGATCGGTCGGCGATCTTCAGCGTATCACGCCATTAATCTGGCACGAGCTCATCGCGCTGGGCGTACCTTTTATTCGTTGCGGTGTATTTATTATGAACGAAGAAACGGCTCATGTACAGGCGTTTCTCTCGGCTCCTGATGGTCATTCATTGGCTGCCCTCGATTTGTCCTTTGAATCCAGCGATCTGATCCGGAATTTGGTGAATAGCTGGCGAAAAGGACTGATTTTCAAAACGCATTGGAATAAGGAAGAATTCCTGAATTGGATGCATTCGATGGTTAGAGAAGGACAGGTCGTAAATTCAGAAACCTACCAGGGAGCAGCGAAGCCGCCCGAATCGCTCGATATGCATTTTGTTCCTTTCGCACAGGGTAAACTTTACGTTGGAAATATTCGGCCGCTCACCAAAGATGAACTCGATTTGGTGAAGTCACTGGCCGAAGCATTTTCAATTGCATACGCCCGTTACGAAGACTTTAAAAAACTTGAAATAGCCAAAGGAAGCATTGAAACTACCTTATCTGAGCTGAAAGCAGCTCAATCACAATTGGTACAATCCGAAAAAATGGCTTCTCTCGGAGAACTCACTGCAGGCATTGCCCACGAAATTCAGAATCCTTTGAACTTCGTCAATAACTTTTCGGAAGTCAGCACCGAGCTGGTCGACGAAATGAACGATGAAATCGACAAAGGAAACCTTGGACTGGCAAAGGAAATAGCCAGTGATTTAAGACAAAACCTTGAAAAGATCAACCATCATGGCAAGCGCGCCGGTGATATTGTAAAAGGAATGTTACAGCATAGCCGGAACAACAGCGGAACGAAAGAACCCACCAACATCAACACCCTGGCTGATGAATACCTGCGTCTGGCCTATCATGGCTTGCGTGCCAAAGACAAATCGTTCAATGCCACGATGAAGACCGATTTTGATGAATCGATTGGTAACATCAACATCGTTCCACAAGATATTGGCCGGGTAATTCTGAACCTGATTTCCAATGCATTTTATGCAGTGAATGAAAAGAAACTTCAACTCTCCAAAGACCGGTCAGGTTTTGGAAACCTGACCGGTCTAAGCGGATACGAACCAACCGTTTCAATCAGAACAAAAAGAATAAATGGGGATATCGAAATAAGGGTTGCTGATAACGGTTCAGGCATACCACAAAAAGTGCTGGATAAAATCTTCCAGCCCTTCTTTACAACCAAGCCTACAGGTCAAGGAACCGGGTTAGGCTTGAGCATGAGTTACGATATTGTAAAAGCGCATGGCGGAGAGTTGAAGGTGGAAACAAAAGAGGGTGAAGGCTCGGAGTTCACAATTACTTTAAACACTTAAAAGATGAAAATGAAAATATTTTGTATAGCCGTTTTAAGTGTCGTACTGGCGAATACTTCGTTATTTGCCCAGCTCAATGTGAGTAATTTTACCCAATTTACCGAACTGGAAGGGTTGCCAGGGAGCCAGGTCAATTCCCTGATTCAGGATAAATTCGGGTACATCTGGGCTGGCACAATTAACGGCCTGACCCGCTATGACGGATACGTATTCGAACGATTTTACAGCAATCCCAACGATTCCGGTTCAATTAGCGGCTCCATCGTTTATTCTTTGTTTGAAGACGATGAAGGCTATATCTGGTCATCTACCTCGCCTGAGCATATAAACAAATACAATCCGGGCACCCATTCATTCAGCCATTATCTTTTTAAACAACTGATTAACCATCCAGAGAATGTGGAAATAGGCATAAGTTCAATGTGCGACGACCATAAAGGCCGTATTTATATGGCTGTTTGGACACCGTCCTATAATACAATAAAACCCGGACTAATTTATTACGACAAACAGAAAGATAAAATTGAATCGTTTGCGACTCCCGACAGCCTGGAAATCCAAAATACCTATAAAGTCATTTCCGACAAATCTGGAAATATTTGGATTATGAGCAGCAACGGGCTCTTTAAGATCGATGCAAACCGGAAATTATCCAGGGTACATTTATTCGAAAAAGTTATACCAAAGGACAAGGATGGTATTAGGAGTATGATTTGTGACGATGAGGGTCAAATCTGGATTGTAACCAGGATGGCAAAGCTATTTAAATTTAATCCGGAAACTGCAATATATATTCAGTATTCCTCCGATAAAATTTTCTCTGGAAACAAGACTGAGACTCATTATTCCGCAGTAGCTGCTGACAAAAAGGAAGGTATCTGGATTGCCACAAACAAGGGTATTTTGTATTTTAATAAAAAAAATGAGCAATTCAGTTTAATTCAGGATATTGCTAACCAACAACTTCAACAAACATTTATCAATAACCTTTTAATTGATTCCTTCGGATCGCTTTGGATAGCATCCGGTTCGAAAGGTCTTTTTAAATATGAAGAAAGAGCATTACTGAAATCCTTTAGCAACAAACCAGACGACAAAAATTCGTTAACTCCCGGATGGGCAAATCATATTTATGAAGCAAAAAACGGGAAGATTTGGATCACAACTTCCGGTCAGGGCGATGCATCCGGTATCGATGAGTTTGATGTTCACACCGGAATGATTCACCCAATCCTGTTTAAGGAATTTTTCCCAGGTGCAAACATCATATTCGGATTAACGGAGACCGTACCGAATGAATTTTACATCAGCACATGGGACGGGGTTTACCAATACTCATCGGTAACCAATGTGAAAAAGAAGATTGTTTTAAGTGGTGTGCCGGATAACGCATTTATATATAAATTTTATCCCGACAATCGGGGAAATCTATGGCTTTGTTCGAATAGCGGACTATTCAGAAAGAGTAAAGGAGAGATGTCTTTCAGAAAATATGATTTAAGTAAAATTCCGGGATGCAATGCAAGTAGCAACGAGATTTCAGATGCTTTTGAAAGTAAAACACACGGGTTATGGCTGGTGACCAACTTTGGTTTATTTTTATACGATTACACTAAAGACAAAATAGAAAGGCATGGATATAACATCAATGCCGGCGATGTTTTTGCATCACAGGATATCAATTCGTTTTATGAGGACAACTCCGGAATTGCCTGGGTTGGTGGCTGGCAAGGAGGCCTGAGCCGTTATAATGTTGAAACCGGGAAAATAAAAACCTACACCCGAAACGATGGATTGCCCTCGATGAGTGTCCAGGCAATTTTGCCTGACGATGAAAACAACGTCTTATGGCTAAGCACGTTCGACGGTCTTAGCCGCTTCAATTATAAGACTGAAAAATTCAATAACTATTCCATTGCAGACGGAATTCAGAGCCAGTTGTTTGCCGACGGCAGTTATTTAAAAACTTCCGACGGGCATTTCATTTTCGGCGGATCGAATGGCATAACTGTCTTCAATGGCAATGATATCACGACGAATTCACAACCGCCAAGGGTATTATTAACCGACCTGAAATTGTTCGATAAATCAGTGGTTACAGGCAACCAAACAATACTTAAAAACCCAATTTACGACACGAAGGAAATTTCGCTGGCTCATGATCAAAACAATATTTCCATCGACTTTATGGCGCTCCATTATTCCAATCCTTCAAAAAACCAATGTGCCTACAAACTTGAAAACTACGACATCGACTGGCGCGAAGTTGGCAATCAGCATGAAGCCTCTTATCCCAAATTACCTCCGGGCAACTATGTGTTTCATGTAAAAGCGGCCAACAATAACGGAGTTTGGAATGAAGAAGGAGCATCCCTGAAAATTACAATCAATCCACCATGGTGGAATACATATTGGGCTTACAGTCTGTATTTATTGTTGTTTGCATTAGGTGTGTACTCAGCCGATCGCTATTTCCGTAACCGCGTAATTCGCAAAGAGCGTGAACGAAATCAAGCCCACGAACTGGCACAGGCTAAAGAAATTGAGAAAGCTTATACCGAACTGAAATCCACTCAATCCCAACTCATTCAATCCGAAAAAATGGCTTCGCTCGGAGAACTCACTGCAGGAATTGCTCATGAGATTCAAAATCCATTAAACTTCGTGAATAACTTTTCTGAAGTGAATACCGAACTGATTGAAGAAATGCAGCAAGAAATGGATAAAGGAAATCTAATTGAAGCAAAAGCTATTTCGAACGATATTAAAGAAAACGAACAGAAGATAACACACCATGGGAAACGCGCAGATGCCATTGTAAAAGGAATGTTACAACATAGCCGAAGCAATTCAGGAGTAAAGGAACTTACTGATATTAATGCATTGGCTGATGAATATTTGCGCTTAGCTTACCATGGCTTGCGGGCCAAAGACAAATCGTTCAATGCCACAATGAAAACCGATTTTGATGAATCTATTGGAAATATCAACATCATTCCGCAGGATATTGGCAGGGTGATTCTGAACTTGATTACCAATGCATTTTATGCGGTAACCGAAAAAAAGAAAGGGTTTGGCGAAGGATTTGAACCTACAGTATCAGTCAGTACAAAAAGGAATGACGACCAGGTTATGATTTGTGTTCGTGATAATGGAGCAGGCATCCCTCAAAAAGTACTCGATAAAATCTTCCAGCCTTTCTTCACCACCAAACCAACCGGTCAGGGAACCGGATTGGGACTTTCGCTGGCTTATGATATTGTGAAAGCGCATGGTGGAGAATTGAAAGTGGATACAGAGGAAGGAGAAGGATCTGAGTTTATTGTCCTGCTAATCAGCATATAACAGAAACAATTAAGGGGGAAACGTGTTATTTAAATAAAAACAAAGAATCATTTTACAAAAATTACAATCTGATGAAAAATAAACTTCAAATATCTGGGATTGTTCTCTTCATTTTGTTTGTAAAATGGTCTTGCCCGGCTTTTGGACAGCAAATCGTTTTCAACAAAGTTCCCCCGCCTGATGGCAAATCGTTCGTACATGTAACCAGTATTTGTCAGGATTTGAATGGATATATGTGGTTTGCCACTAAAAAAGGCCTTTGCCGCTATGACGGGTACCAAATAATTACCTATAAACACAATCCTTTGGACCCCAATTCTTTGGCAAGTGATCTTTTGGAGACGGTTTGTGTTGATTCAGCCGGGAAAGTCTGGATAGGCACAGGGGCCGGACTTGACCGGTTCGATCCATTAACAGGTATATTTAAACACTTTCGCCATGATTCTGATAACCCTGAGAGCATTAATTCTGATTATGTAACTGTTGTGATGATAGACCACGAAGGAACTCTATGGGCAGGCACCGGCGAAGGACTGAATCGTTATGATGAACAAACGAAAACCTTTGTGCATTTCAGGAATAAACCCGGCGATTCCACAAGTATCAGCAGCAATGAAGTAGTAGCACTTTATGAAGACAAACAGGGAGTCATTTGGATAGGTACCGGTTCTGTATATGGGGCAGATAAGGGTAAAGTAGGGAGTGGTGGTTTGAATCGTATGAATAAAAAAGATGGAACATTTACCCGCTATATGAATGATCCCCTTAATCCCAATAGTTTGATCAATAATAAAGTGAGAGCTATTTTCGAAGATAGTAAAGGTACGTTTTGGATTGGTACCGCCGGTGATGGACTACATACCATGAACAGAACAAAAGGAACCTTTAAACGACTTCAATATGACCCGGCACATCCTGAAAAGTTAAGCCGACCACCCATCAGCAAAGATTTCCCGGGAACCGACCACATTACCTTTATCGGGGAAGATGCTGCCGGAGCTATTTGGATTGGAACATCCGAGTCCGGTATAAACCGTTACGACCCCAAAACAGCGGTCATATCCCATTATGAATCGGGAAAAGATGTTGAGGGTGCTTTTACTGACAGGACAGCCTGGTGTGCTTCTACTTCGATGGATGGGATATTATGGATAAGCACTTTATTGGGGAACCTATACCGTATTGACCCATTGCGAAAGGAAATTCCACATTATACAACATCAGGCGGAGCTGTAAACAGCTTTTATCAGGAGACAGGCGGAATACTTTGGTTAGCTACCGATCATGGAATCATTCGAAAGAATTTAAATAATGAAATTATTAATTGGTCTGACGATAAAACAAACCTTTCTGTAATCAAAGATTTTTGGACCTCAGTTATTAAAGACGATAATCAGGGTAATATTTGGATTGGTATGTGGGGTTTAAATCAGTGGAATACTAATAAAGGCAAATTAACTAACTATATAAATGATTTTAAAAATAAGAAAAGTATTAGCAATAATGGCATTAATACAATCCAGCAGGATAAGAATGGAAATTTATGGATAGGAACATTTTTGGGGTTAAATTTTCTGGATTCAAAAACCGGATCTTTTGCCCATTATTTCATTAATCCAGAGGATACTTCTGCGTTTGGACAGAATTGTATTACCGCAATTCTCAAGGATAAAACGGATAAGTTATGGATTGGCAGTTTGATGGGAGGCGGACTAAATCTGTTTAATGAAAAGACAGGAGAATTTAAAAACTATCTTAAAGTATGGGAAGTCAACTGTCTTTATGAGGATTCGGCGGGCAAAGTATGGGCA
>Ga0302286_10002956_pt1 | contig 11628 bp, 8 predicted proteins | sample III_Fen_E2_3_FD_198765 | JGI IMG/M metagenome (GOLD analysis project Ga0302286, IMG submission 198765) | Peat permafrost microbial communities from Stordalen Mire near Abisko, Sweden - III_Fen_E2_3 | ecosystem: Environmental > Terrestrial > Soil > Wetlands > Permafrost | place: Sweden: Abisko...
TAGAGCATTAGCCTTCCAAGCTAAGGGTCGCGAGTTTGAATCTCGTCTCCCGCTCAATAAAAAGATTGCTGATGTAGCTCAGGGGTAGAGCGCTTCCTTGGTAAGGAAGAGGTCGCGAGTTCAATTCTCGCCCTCAGCTCTGATGAAAGTTTAAAAGATAATTTAAAATTATTACAAGTTATGGCTAAAGCACATTTTAACAGGGACAAAGCCCATGTCAATATTGGTACAATCGGCCACGTTGACCATGGCAAGACTACCTTGACTGCCGCTATTACTATGGTATTGGCAAGAAAAGGTTATTGTGAAGTAAAATCGTTTGAATCTATCGACAGTGCTCCAGAAGAAAAAGAGCGCGGTATTACTATTAATACTGCCCATGTTGAGTACGAAACAGCTACACGTCACTATGCACACGTAGATTGTCCGGGACATGCTGACTATGTGAAAAACATGGTTACTGGTGCTGCCCAAATGGACGGTGCTATCATTGTAGTTGCTGCAACTGATGGTCCTATGCCTCAGACTCGTGAACACATCCTTTTGGCCCGTCAGGTAAACGTACCTAAATTGGTTGTTTTCATGAATAAAGTTGATATGGTTGACGATCCGGAAATTCTTGAACTTGTTGAAATGGAAATTCGCGAATTATTAACATTCTACGGTTTCGACGGAGACAATTCACCAGTTATCATGGGATCGGCTCTTGGTGCAATGAATGGCGAAGCAAAATGGGAAGAAAAAGTTCTCGAACTGATGGATGCTGTTGACACCTGGATTCCAATTCCTCCGCGTGATGTTGATAAACCTTTCCTTATGCCTGTTGAAGACGTATTCTCGATCACTGGTCGTGGTACTGTTGCAACTGGTCGTATTGAAACTGGTCAGGTTCACACAGGTGATGAACTTCAGTTGATTGGTTTGGGTGCAGAAGGTCGTAAGACAGTTTGTACCGGTGTTGAAATGTTCCGTAAAATTCTTGATGATGGTCAGGCTGGTGACAACGTAGGTTTGTTGTTGCGTGGTGTTGACAAGAAAGAAATCAAACGTGGACAGATTCTTGCCAAGCCAGGTTCAGTAACTCCTCATACAACATTTAAGGCTGAGGTTTATATTCTGAAAAAAGAAGAAGGTGGACGTCACACTCCATTCCACAATAAATATCGTCCTCAATTCTATATCCGTACTTTAGATGTTACAGGTGAAATCATGTTACCTGAAGGACGCGAAATGGTTATGCCAGGTGATAACGTTTCAATTATAGTACAATTGATCTACCCGGTAGCTCTAAGTGTAGGACTTCGTTTTGCAATCCGCGAAGGTGGTCGTACCGTAGGTGCTGGACAGGTTACTGAAATTGTTTCGTAATATCCCGCTAAAATATTCTGATAGAAAGTCCCGGACTTTAAGTCCGGGATTTTTCTACGGATGGAACTCAGTCGGGAGTTTTGTTTTTTTTTATATGAATAGAGTAAGTTCGAATCTTACCATCCGTACAAATTATATTATAATACGAAATGAAACTTATACTATATTTCGAAGAAGCTTATAATGAGCTTGTTCATAAAGTTTCCTGGCCTACTCGCAAAGAGTTACAGAGTAGCGCTTTAATTGTAATGGTTGCTTCCTTTATTATAGCACTAATAGTTTTCGTAATGGACTTCTCATTTGACACCATTATGAGCTTTGTGTACAGATTATTTTATTAATTCCTTTTGGAGTACATCATGAGCGAAAACGTAAAAAAATGGTATGTTCTTCGGGCTATCGGCGGAAAAGAGAAGAAAGTCAAAGAATATATTGAAAACGAAATTGCCAATGCTGGTCTCCAGGACTATGTTTCACAGGTTTTAATTCCTACGGAGAAAGTTTATCAGATTCGCAACGGGAAAAAGATCAGTAAAGACAGAAATTTCTTTCCTGGTTATGTGTTAATTGAAGCATGCCTGGTTGGAGAAATTCCCCACTTATTAAAAAGTATCCCCAACGTCATTGGCTTCCTTGGAGATACAAAAAGTGGAGATCCAGTTCCAATGCGTCAGTCAGAAGTTTATCGGATCCTTGGTCGGGTAGATGAAATGGCTGAATTAGGCGAAGAAATGAACGTCCCCTTTGTAGTAGGAGAAACAGTGAAAGTTATTGACGGGCCATTTAACGGTTTCAACGGAATCATTGAGAAAATCAATGAGGAAAAGAAGAAATTAGAAGTAATGGTCAAAATTTTTGGACGGAAAACTCCTTTGGAGCTTAGCTTTATGCAAGTAGAAAAGGAGTAATAAATCATTTATCGATTTTATTATGGCTAAAGAAATTGCTGCATTTATTAAATTGCAAGTAAAGGGGGGTGCTGCTAATCCTTCACCTCCAATAGGCCCGGCATTAGGTTCTAAAGGGGTAAATATCATGCAGTTTTGCAAACAGTTTAATGGTAGAACTCAGGACCTTGCAGGTAAAGTTTTGCCGGTTGTTATTACTGTTTATGCTGATAAATCGTTTGATTTTGTAATTAAACAGCCCCCGGTAGCCGTGCAACTTATTGAAGCTGCGAAGGTGAAAAAAGGTTCTTCGGAACCCCACGTATTAAAAGTGGGTTCTGTGAGCTGGGAACAAGTAAAGGTGATTGCAGAAATCAAAATGGAAGACCTTAACTGTTTCTCACTCGATTCAGCTATAAGCATGGTAGCTGGTACTGCCAGAAGTATGGGTATCACTGTCGAAGGCGAACGCCCTGCGACAAACTAATTAAAATTACTAAAATGGGCAGAATTACAAAGAATAAAAAGCTTGCTCTGGAAAAACTCGAAAAGGGGAAAATCTATACGCTGAAAGAAGCTTCTGCACTGGTAAAAGAAATTGCTTTTACCAAGTTTGATGCTTCGGTGGATATCGATGTTCGTCTTGGAGTAGATCCTAGAAAGGCAAATCAAATGGTTAGAGGCGTGGTTACTTTACCTCATGGTACTGGTAAAGAAGTGCGTGTATTGGCCTTGGTTACTCCTGAAAAAGAACAGGAAGCCTTAGATGCTGGAGCTGATTATGTTGGTCTTGATGACTACGTTGAAAAAATCAAGGGTGGTTGGACCGATGTAGATGTGATTATCACGATGCCACCGGTTATGGGTAAAGTTGGAGCGCTGGGACGTATTTTAGGTCCCCGTGGTTTGATGCCGAACCCTAAAAGTGGTACAGTTACAATGGATATAGGAAAGGCTGTTGCTGAAGTTAAAGCGGGTAAAATCGACTTCAAAGTCGATAAGTTTGGTATTGTTCATACTTCAATAGGTAAAGTTTCATTTGAACCTCAGAAGTTAGTTGAGAACGCTACCGAATTTGTAAATACCCTTATCAAGCTGAAACCTTCTGCTGCAAAAGGTACTTACGTTAAAAGTATATACCTGTCCAGTACTATGAGTCCAGGAATACAAGTTGAACAAAAGTCTGTCTCTGAAAAGTAAAATATTGATATGAAAAGATCAGAAAAATTCGAAATTATCGGTAGTCTTACGGAGCAGATCAATTCATCAACTCATTTTTATCTGGCTGACATTGAAGGTCTGAATGCTGCAAAAACAAGCAGTTTAAGACGTTTATGTGACAAACAGCAGGTAGAACTGGTTGTGGTGAAGAATACACTCTTGCGTAAAGCGCTCGAAGCTTCCAATAAGAATGCTGAAGAGCTTTATGATGTTCTGAAAGGTAATACATCCATCATGTTTTGCGAGAATGCAAATACTCCTGCAAAATTGATTAAAGACTTCAAAAAGAAGAACAAGATGCCTATTTTAAAAGGTGCCTATGTTCAGGAGTCAATTTATGTTGGTGAAGACCAATTGGATATATTAGTTTCTATTAAGTCTAAAAATGAACTTCTTGGTGAAGTTATCGGATTACTGCAATCTCCAATCAAAAATGTATTGGGTGCATTACAATCAGGAGCGAATACCATTCATGGAGTTTTGAAGACATTGGGTGAAAGAGAAAATTAGTTAGTTATAAAATTATATTAAAAATTATTATCGAAATGGCAGATTTAAAAGCACTTGCGGAAGAGTTAGTGAACTTAACTGTAAAAGAAGTAAATGAATTAGCCGGAATTTTAAAATCGGTATATGGTATTGAACCTGCTGCTGCAGCTGTTGCTGTTGCTGGCCCTGCCGGCCCTGCTGAAGAAGTGGAAGCTGCAGTTCAAACTGAATTCGATGTTATTCTGAAAGCAGCCGGTCAGTCAAAATTGGCTGTGGTAAAATTGGTTAAAGAGTTAACTGGTCTTGGTTTAAAAGAGGCTAAAGAAGTAGTTGATAGTGCTCCAAAAGCTATCAAAGAAAAAGTTTCTAAAGACGAGGCAGAATCATTAAAAACTCAATTGGAAGAAGCTGGAGCAGAAGTTGAACTTAAATAAAAGTCTTACGACCTTATTTTTAGGTTGAGATGGTTTAGAACCTCACATTAGTGGGGTTCTATCCCTTTTTGTATATTTATCTTATAAGTTCAATTAATTAATATACATAGATGTCAGTAAAAATTGAAAACCAGAGGATTAGCTTTTCTTCAATAAAAAGCGTATTTGACTATCCTGATTTTCTTGAAGTTCAAGTGAAATCCTTCATTGAATTTTTCCAATTAGGTACTACTCCCGATCAACGCAAACTGGAGGGTTTATGTCGGGTGTTTGAAGAAAATTTTCCAATTACCGATACCAGAAATAATTTCGTTCTGGAATTTGTGGATTATGCGGTTGACCCACCTCGTTATGCCATCGACGAATGCATTGAACGCGGCTTAACTTTTAGTGTCCCGTTAAAAGCAAAATTGAAATTATATTGTACCGATCCTGAACATGAAGATTTTGATACTGTTGTTCAGGATGTTTATTTAGGTACTGTCCCATACATGACTCCAAGAGGTACATTTGTCATTAATGGTGCCGAACGCGTTGTTGTCTCTCAGTTGCATCGTTCTCCCGGAGTGTTCTTCGGTCAAAGCATGCATGCCAACGGAACTAAACTTTATTCGGCACGAATTATTCCTTTTAAAGGCTCATGGATCGAATTTGCAACTGACATCAATAGTGTCATGTTCGCTTATATCGATCGTAAGAAAAAATTACCCGTAACAACATTGCTTCGTGCAATCGGATTTGAAAGTGACAAGGATATTCTCGAAATATTCGACCTCGCTGATGAAATCAAAGTTTCAAAATCTGGTTTAAAGAAAATCGTTGGCCGTAAACTGGCTGCACGTGTTCTTAAAACCTGGATTGAAGATTTCGTCGATGAGGATACAGGTGAAGTGGTATCCATTGAACGTAACGAGGTTGTTATCGATCGCGAGATAATTATTGAAAATGATCATATAGACGAAATCATCGATTCTGGTGCAAAAACCATTTTGCTGCATAAAGAAGACCAGAATCTTCAGGATTATGCCATTATATACAATACACTTCAGAAAGACCCGTGTAACTCGGAGAAAGAAGCTGTACTTCATATTTACAGGCAGTTGCGTAATGCGGAACCACCTGATGATGCAACAGCCAGAGATGTAATTGACAAATTATTCTTTTCTGAAAAAAGATATGACCTCGGTCAGGTTGGACGATACAGGATCAATAAGAAACTGGGCCTGAATATCGAAATGAATGTGCAGGTACTGACCAAGGAAGATATCATTGAAATTATCAAATATCTGATCAAACTGGTCAACTCAAAAACTGACGTCGATGATATTGACCACTTGAGCAACCGTCGTGTACGTACTGTAGGCGAACAGATGTTCAATCAGTTTGGTGTAGGTTTGGCCCGTATGGCCCGTACCATTCGTGAACGTATGAATGTTCGCGACAACGAGGTATTTACACCTATCGATTTGATTAATTCGAAGACCTTATCTTCGGTAATCAATTCGTTCTTCGGAACAAATGCATTGTCTCAGTTCATGGATCAAACCAATCCATTGGCTGAAATGACTCATAAACGTCGTATGTCAGCTTTGGGACCAGGCGGTCTTTCACGCGAAAGAGCCGGTTTTGAGGTTCGTGACGTTCACTTTACCCATTATGGCCGCTTGTGCCCGATTGAAACACCTGAAGGACCAAACATCGGTTTGATTTCTTCGTTGTGTGTTTTTGCAAAAGTCACTGAATTAGGTTTCATCTCCACTCCATACCGTAAGGTTGTTGACGGAAAAGTGGACCTGACAGTTGGTGGTTCAATTTATCTTACTGCTGAAGAAGAAGAAGGTAAAGTTATTGCCCAGGCCAATGCACCGCTCGATGATGAAGGCAATTTTGTCAATGCCAGGGTGAAATCACGTTTGGACGGTGATTATCCGATTGTGCCCAAAGGGGATGTGAATCTGATGGATGTAGGTCCTAACCAGATTGCTTCTGTGGCTGCATCGCTGATTACTTTCCTCGAACATGATGATGCCAACCGTGCGTTGATGGGATCAAACATGATGCGCCAGGCAGTACCGCTACTTCGCCCTGAAGCTCCTATTGTTGGAACGGGTCTTGAAGCACGCTCTGCTCTCGATTCACGCGTTTTGGTTGTTGCCGAAGATGATGGTGTTGTTGAATATGTTGATGCTGACGAGATTTTGATTCGTTACGACAAGACTGATGACGAGCGTTTTGTAAGCTTCGATCCTGAAGTCGTAACTTATAGGATTTCTAAATTTCAAAAAACCAACCAGGGAACGGTTGTCGATCTTAAACCAATCGTGTTTAAAGGCGACCGCGTGAAAAAAGGCCAGGTACTTACCGAAGGATATGCCACACAGGGTGGTGAACTAGCTTTGGGTCGTAACCTGAAAGTAGCCTTCATGCCCTGGCAGGGATATAACTATGAGGATGCAATCGTAATTTCTGAACGTGTTGTTCGGGAAGACGTATTCACTTCAATACATGTGGACGAATATTCATTGGAAGTTCGTGATACAAAACGTGGGGTGGAGGAATTTACTTCCGATATTCCTAACGTGAGCGAAGAAGCAACAAAGAATCTGGACGAAAACGGATTGATTCGCGTTGGAGCTGTTGTGAAACCAGGTGACATCCTGATTGGAAAGATTACTCCTAAAGGTGAATCTGATCCTTCTCCTGAAGAAAAACTGCTTCGTGCTATCTTTGGTGACAAGGCCGGAGACGTGAAAGATGCGTCTTTAAAAGCCTCTCCATCGCTGAATGGAACAATTATCGATAAAAAACTATTCTCACGCGTAGTAAAAGATAAAAAGGGTAAAATGGCTACCAAGCCTTTGCTCGATTCAATTGACGAAGAATTTGACCGTCATGCATCCGGCTTACGTGCCAAACTGGAAGATAAACTGTTTACACTGGTGAATGGTAAAACCAGCCAGGGCGTGAAAGATTATTACGGCGGCGATATTATTGGCAAAGGCATCAAATTTACCTTAAAACAACTTCAGGAAATTGATTATCTGACAATTAATCCGGCTAAATGGACGACAGATAAAGATAAGAACGACATGATTTTCGCCCTTATCAACAATTACATCATGAAGCATAAGGAACTTGAAGCTTCATCAAAAAGGAAACGTTACAATGTTACAATTGGAGATGAACTTCCTGCAGGTATTATTCAGCTGGCTAAAGTTTACGTGGCTAAGAAACGTAAACTGCAGATTGGTGATAAGATGGCAGGACGTCACGGAAATAAAGGTATCGTATCACGTATTGTGCGTGACGAGGATATGCCTTTCCTAAGCGACGGAACTCCTGTTGACATCGTTCTAAACCCTCTTGGCGTACCTTCACGTATGAACCTTGGACAGATTTACGAAACTGTTTTGGGTTGGGCAGGTAAAGAATTGGGTCTGAAATTTGCTACTCCTATTTTTGATGGTGCTACTCTTGATCAGGTATGCGAATACACTGAGCAGGCTGGAGTTCCGCTTTACGGGAAAACATATTTAAGTGACGGCGGTACAGGCGAACCATTTGATCAACCGGCTACAGTCGGAATCATTTATATGCTGAAACTGGGTCACATGGTCGAAGATAAGATGCATGCCCGTTCAATCGGACCATATTCACTGATAACACAGCAACCATTGGGCGGTAAAGCTCAGTTCGGAGGCCAGCGTTTCGGGGAAATGGAAGTTTGGGCACTCGAAGCATTCGGTGCATCGAACATTCTCCAGGAAATACTGACTGTGAAATCGGATGACGTATTAGGAAGAGCAAAAGCATACGAAGCTATTGTTAAGGGAGAACCAATGCCAGCGGCAGGTATTCCTGAATCATTAAACGTATTGCTCCACGAATTACGTGGCCTTGGTTTGAGTGTGAACCTGGATTAATTGAAGGAAAATGAATTTGATTTTCCTGAATATAAACTTGTTAAAATAACGATCGATATATGGCATTCAGAAAAGACATCAAAGTTAAAAGTAGCTTTGCCAAAATTGGTATCAGTCTGGCTTCACCTGAAGAGGTTCTAGAACGCTCTCATGGAGAAGTATTGAAACCTGAAACGATAAATTATCGGACTTATAAACCTGAACGTGATGGTTTGTTCTGCGAACGAATCTTCGGGCCGGTAAAAGACTACGAGTGTCATTGCGGTAAATACAAGCGCATCCGTTATAAAGGAATCGTTTGTGACCGTTGTGGTGTTGAAGTCACCGAGAAAAAAGTCCGTCGCGAACGCATGGGGCATATTTCCCTGGTGGTTCCCGTTGCTCATATTTGGTATTTCAAATCTTTACCCAACAAAATCGGGTATCTGTTAGGTTTACCTACCAAAAAATTGGATGCAATTATTTACTACGAAAGATATGTGGTCATCAATGCCGGGATTAAAGCCCAGGATGGTGTAAAATATCTTGACTTCCTTACTGAAGAAGAATACCTGGATATCCTGGAATCCTTACCAAAAGAAAACCAGTATCTGGATGATGCAGATCCGAATAAATTCATCGCCCGTATGGGAGCCGATGCGTTGTACACTTTGTTGCAGCGTCTCGAACTGGATGAAATGTCATTCGACCTTCGTCACAAAGCAAATACAGAGACTTCACAACAGCGCAAAAACGAAGCATTAAAACGTTTGCAGGTTGTTGAAGCGTTCAGGTCAAGTAAAAACATCAATCGTCCCGAATGGATGATTGTAAAAGTTGTTCCAGTAATTCCACCCGATTTGCGTCCTTTGGTTCCTCTCGATGGAGGCCGTTTTGCCACCTCCGATTTGAACGATTTGTATCGCAGGGTAATTATCCGTAACAACCGTTTAAAACGACTGATTGAAATCAAGGCCCCCGAAGTAATCCTGCGTAACGAAAAACGTATGCTTCAGGAAGCTGTGGATTCATTGTTCGATAATTCACGGAAGTCCAATGCGGTTAAAACAGAAAATAACCGTGCATTAAAATCTTTATCCGACAGTTTGAAAGGGAAACAAGGTCGTTTCCGTCAGAACTTATTGGGTAAACGTGTCGATTATTCAGCCCGTTCGGTAATTGTTATCGGGCCAAAGCTGAAACTGCACGAATGTGGTCTTCCAAAAGATATGGCTGCCGAACTTTTCAAACCGTTTATCATCAGGAAACTGATCGAGCGTGGTATTGTGAAGACTGTTAAATCAGCCAAAAAGATTGTTGACCGCAAGGATCCTGTAGTATGGGATATTCTTGAAAACGTATTGAAGGGTCACCCGGTTATGCTTAACCGTGCACCTACACTTCACCGTTTATCCATCCAGGCTTTCCAGCCCGTATTGGTTGAAGGAAAAGCCATTCAACTGCACCCGCTCGTTTGTACAGGTTTCAACGCCGACTTCGATGGTGACCAGATGGCTGTTCACGTACCGCTTGGTAATGCTGCAGTTTTGGAAGCCCAGATGTTGATGCTTGCATCGCATAACCTTCTGAACCCTGCCAATGGTGCTCCAATCACCGTTCCTTCACAGGACATGGTTCTTGGATTATACTATATGACCAAACCTCGTCCGGGAGCCCGCGGTGAAGGAATGATCTTCTATTCAACCGAAGAGGTGATCATTGCCTATAACGAAAATGTAATTGATTTACACGCTATCGTGAAGGTTAAGGTGGAAGATGTGGATGAAAATGGCGACATGTTCAAACACATCATCGAAACCTCTGTGGGTCGTATCATCTTCAACCAGTGCGTACCTAAAGAAGTGGGTTACATCAACCAGTTGCTGACTAAAAAGTCACTTCGTACGATCATTTCAGATATTTATAAAAAGACTGGCAACGCTGTAACCGTTCGTTTCCTTGATGATATTAAGGATTTGGGTTACACCATGGCTTATCGCGGTGGTCTTTCTTTCAATTTGAGCGACGTGGTCGTTCCTGTTGATAAAAAGGAAATTGTGGATGCCGGTTATGCCGAAGTTGAAGAAGTAATGATGAACTACAACATGGGTTTCATTACCAACAACGAACGCTATAACCAGGTAATTGATATCTGGACACATGCCAATGCCAAACTGACCAACTCGGTGATGAAAACGTTGAGCACAGACCGTCAGGGATTCAACTCGGTATATATGATGCTGGATTCAGGAGCCCGTGGTTCCAAAGAGCAGATTCGTCAGCTTTGCGGTATGCGTGGATTGATGGCTAAACCTCAGAAATCCGGTTCAACAGGTTCTCAGATCATCGAAAACCCTATTCTGGCTAACTTTAAGGAAGGACTGTCGGTTTTGGAATACTTTATCTCCACCCACGGTGCCCGTAAAGGTTTGGCCGATACAGCCCTTAAAACAGCCGATGCAGGTTATCTGACCCGTCGTTTGGTTGACGTGGCACAGGATGTGATCATTAATGAAGAAGACTGCGGTACCTTGCGTGGCTTGATTGCTTCGGCAATAAAGAATAACGAAGAAGTAGTTGCTTCATTGGTCGAACGGATCCTTGGTCGTTCAACGGTTCACGATATTTATAATCCGCTTACAGGAGAATTGATCGTAGCTTCGGGTGAAATTGTTACCGACGAAGTGGCCCGTAAAATCGAAGATTCACCGATTGAGTCCGTCGAAATACGTTCAGTGTTAACCTGCGAATCAAAAGTAGGCGTTTGCGCTAAATGTTACGGATTGAATCTCGCCGGAAGTACTATGGTACAAAGGGGTGAAGCGGTTGGTGTTATCGCTGCCCAGTCAATCGGGGAGCCTGGAACACAGCTGACTCTGCGTACATTCCACGTGGGAGGTATCGCCGGTAACATCTCGACTCAGTCAACGATTGAATCGAAATACGACGGTATTGCCGAAATCGACGAATTACGTATGGTTGAGCAGGTCAACGAGACTGGCATCAAAACCTATATCGTAGTTAGCCGTCTGGCTGAATTAAGAATCATCGATAAAAATACAAGGATTCAGCTTTCCTTACACAATATTCCTTACGGATCAAAACTGTACATCGATAATGGACAGGAAGTGAAGAAGGGGATGCTGATTTGCGAATGGGATCCATACAACGGAGTTATCATCACTGAATTTAAAGGTAAAATCTCGTTCGAACAGGTTATCGACGGGGTGACTTATCGTGAAGAATCTGATGAGCAAACCGGATACAAGGAAAAAGTAATCATCGAAACAAGGGATAAAACCAAGAATCCCGGATTACGCATCCTCG
>Ga0302286_10002958_pt1 | contig 11626 bp, 5 predicted proteins | sample III_Fen_E2_3_FD_198765 | JGI IMG/M metagenome (GOLD analysis project Ga0302286, IMG submission 198765) | Peat permafrost microbial communities from Stordalen Mire near Abisko, Sweden - III_Fen_E2_3 | ecosystem: Environmental > Terrestrial > Soil > Wetlands > Permafrost | place: Sweden: Abisko...
TATAGTTCTGGGTACTTAAATCAGTATTGAGTTTCGCTATTTTCAAATCAGGACGGGTAGCATAAGCCGAATCAATAATAGCCGAAAGGGTATATTTCTGAGGATCCATATTTGCTAAAGCCGCATTATCTACATTCGGAACCACATAAACATTCTTTGTTTGCAGCAACAAGCGCATCTCGCTCTGTACATCGTTAATCTGCATTTTCAACTCATTATATTCGTTTTGCACACTGTACAACTGGGCTTTAATACGCAGAACTTCTTTCTCCGAAATGTACCCTTTTCCACTTTGCTGCGCGAAAGCATCGGTTACACGTTGCAGAGCTGCAATTTCGGAATCGTATACGTTAGCCGATTGCAACAAGAAATGGATATTGAAAAAATCGGTACGCAGGGTATGCTTCAGCGTCCGCAATAAGTCGTAAAACTGATACTCGGAAAGTGCAGCATTGGTTTGCGCTATTTTTACCTGCTTGTTATGCTTACCTGCCAGCATAATTACCTGCGATAAACCAAGAGATAATTCACCCTCTTTTCCCATCGGGAAAAACTGTTTAGTAGCAGTTTGATACAAAGTGGTTCCAACGTTTAAAGTCGGATTAGGAAATAACTTTGCCTGAACTACCAGGGCTTTCTGGGCGTTGATGTTGTAACGCTGAGCCAGCAGTAATAAGTTCTTCCGGAGAAAGACGTTTTCTAAACTATCTAATTTCAGATTCAGGGTATCGGGTTTGATACCATAGTCTGTTTGCGATTTTGCTTCCGTTGCCAATATCAGGCACAGAGCAATGGTTGCAAGCTTTATAAGTCTTTGCATTTGTATTTTGTTAAGTTAGTAAAAGTTGAAATGAAATCATGTTGAAAAGGACTCTCTTAAAAAGATTCTTTGCTGCTAACTATCACACTAAGTTGATTGATATCAATCTAATGCTGATACATAGACATCTATGCTTTCGTTACAGGACAACTAAAGTTTAGCCATGTAAATGAAAGCAGCAGGCATTTTCAATGAAGAAAACATCTACCTAAGATCTTTATGAATTAAGAGGAATTTTATCTGTAATTAAACAGACAGGAGCTGTGGTGGCTTAGCAGGAACTTCTTTGTAGTAAAGATTAATCACTTCATCATTTCTCATAAGAAAGTGAGCAACATCTTTCTGAGTACCTTCCAGATCATACGCAACTAGTGAATCGGGAATCCATTTCAGGTCAAAATGAACAACTGTTTGTTGTTGCTTGGAATTGTTATCGGCGTAAGCTTTATCGTGGAATGTATCTTTTGAAAAGCCCAATACATTTTCAACCAAAAACTCTATCACTGAATCGACATAGTCCTGATCTTCGGCAGAGGTTGATGTTTTTACAGGAGCATAAAAGTCAATAGAATTGATGCTCAGATTCAGAGTCTGAAAAACAAGAAAAACAAGTAGAAACTGACAAGCTATATTTTTAATTATGCTTTTCATATTAAATGCAAAGGTACAATCGAATTTATGTTATAAAACAGCTATCCTACAGTATTTAAGAAATTTACAGATAACATGAAATATTTCTAAAATAGCTAAACATACGAGTATTTATAGAACAAACTCTCTATATGCACCCTTAAAACCATTTACAGATTAAAATGGTTCAATTTTATATAAATCAATGTCCAATTGTTTGAGTTTCCTTAAATATAAAAACCGAAAATAAGGAACTTACGAGGCTGATTAGGCTAAAGATGATTGTCAGAAAAAGCTTTGCATCAAAGTCTTTTGTTTTTTTGGCAATAGCAATTGTTATGAATATACAGAATAGTAACAAAGTCGGAGCATGCAGAGAACCAATATTCTTTTTCTTGATTCATGCAAATTCTATAATTATTAATGCAGGAAGACATGATCCAGTCTATAAAATACATCCCAGTCCGATTACTAATTCACCGAAAGACATGAAAAGGGGGTTATTGTATTATCATGAAAAAACATGCAGCCCTTCAATTTGTATTATGATAGTGTTTTTTAATAGAATTCTATCTATATTCCCCAAAAAATAACTATTGAACAAACAACTATAAATCTTATGATTACATCCTTAATTTAATGCTGTGTAGGGCTAAAATAGGATTTTTCATTTTACCTTATTTTCCCATGTAGTGTTCTTATTGGGTCTGAAAATTTGTTTTCGGCTAATTGTTACTGTCACTTTGCAGAGTTAACTTATTTCAGCATACCAAGAATCACACCGTATATGAAACTGAATTTTGTCATTACAGTATTAGTCGTGTCAATGCTTCTCAGCTTTGAAATCTCATCTGCAAAATCGGAGGGTCCAACTGAATTCGCAATTCTGAATGGGAATCTCAAAAATATATCGATAAATCATCTGATAGTGTCAAATAAATTAAATCATTCGACGCTTTATGGTGTGAGTTCTTCTAAAACACCGATTGTTGGGTGATAAAATGTGGGGAAACTATGGTTTTAAAGATGCATTTAGCCTTAATACACGTTGGTTTGCCGATTCCTATTTAGCTATCGATGAGGGACCCATCGTGGTGATGATTGAAAATTATCGCACCGGACTGCTTTGGAACTTGTTTATGCAGAACTCTGACGTACAAACAGGATTGACCAAACTAGGTTTCAGTTATTGATCTGACGCAAGCTATTTGATATAAAAGGTTTCGGTTTCCCGGTAATCCATCTTCGTAGTCTGTCGTAAACTGGTTTTTCGATAAGGAGATATATCAAAACAGACACTACCCAAAGCAGTATAAAATTTCGATCAGGCAAAAGGATTAGCTTACAAATCTTCTGGTTCACGTAGCTGATATGTATCAGGTAAAATGCAAAAGACGCATTTCCCAACAGGACAAACAGCCTGGTGGCAAAAATCCGTTGCAACCACGTTTTCTCTGTCATAAGTCCCGCAATGACCAACACTATACCAATGGGCAGTATAAATGTGTGTAGCAGCATCCCAGCCGTAGTGTCGATGCCACAGGTATAGATATTTCTCTGAAACATACCTATTGTATAGGTCGTAGCAACAATGAGTACAAATCCGGTAAGTGTTTTGTAACCGTAGCTGTTCAACACGCGTTGACGGTTGCTTCGGAGTAGCTGAGCTAGCAGCATTCCTGCCAGAAACTGAACACTGCGCCCGGCAAAAGTGCTGTTGACAACAAATTCAATCGGGTAAAAGTACTGTGTAGGATTGCCATTCAGTTGATGCCACAGTTGACCGACCATCACGCTTCCCCCAAACAAAAAAGCCAGCCCAATCAAGATATACATCAGGTTCTTTCGTAAAGCAGAACACAGCAACGGAGCCAACAGATAAAAAGTCATTTCCACGTTCAGCGACCAGGCTTGCGCTATGCCGTAGAGATTCGTCTTGTTCGAGAAAGCATGCACCAGCGTGTAGGTATCAAACCTAAAATGATACTTTCCGTAATCAGGATCCATATAAAATGCTGTAAGAATAATCCAGTAAACGGGCATAATGCGCACAATGCGGAGCAACATATAGCGTGAGTAACTTTTGACCGACTGCAATGGTTCATCAAAATACGAGTAGGCTATCAGAAATCCGCTGAGTACAAAAAACAGCGCAACACCAATATGAAACTCATTGATAAAGCGTAATAATTCAGGGTGTATATCGTGTCGCCAGTACTTGCGGTTATGAAAAATGAAAACCAGAGAGGCTGCTAAAAACCGAAATCCGGTAAGCGAATTAAAATACGTATTCTTGGGTGACGTCATTAATGTAGACAATATTGACCGGCGAGTAATTTGTTTCCTGAAAATCGAAATACAAAGATAAGATTTTGTATTGATAGTTATCTACGAATATACATTAAGAATAATCGAATTTTAATTTTAAAAAATGCTGTCTGCATAAATAATATCTAAAATTCAGTTTTGCTTTGACATCCGATATTGACAGGATATATGCTGTTGAATAAAAAAACAAATTTAGAAGAACTGGGATTATAAATTTTGATAATACTATGCGTGTTTTAGATATTTAGTACGGACATCTGGATCGTTAAAAGAAATATGAAGATGCCATTCTAACAAAATATGATTACCAATAAAGACTGAACAGAATGATAAATAATGGGTAAAACATGGAATAACAAAATGAAAATGTTTAAAAACATATAAATATAAGTGCACTTCGGGTAGTTTGACCTGATTTGTTAATAAAAAATCATCAATAGATTGTAAGATAGAGGTATTGGTCACTATCGTACGTTAATGTTTCAAAAAAAGAGCATATGACATTTAAGAAAATTCTATAGATTTTTTTTTCAAATGAGATATTTATCTTTTCAAATGAGATATTTATCCAAAATAATATTATATTTGCATCAGATATTTAGTTCATTTTTCACAACATGAGTTAAAAATCGTTGAAAATCACACAAAAATATTAGAAAGAGATAGACAACAATCAGTATTCGTTAACTAAAAATCAATTAAAAACATGATGTACAATGATAGTTAAGTCGCATCTTTGATCCGACTGATAAAGCTATAAATTTAGAGTTTATATGCCATCAATTACCTTAATGGTAGAGTTATTAATCAATTTTTAATCTTTAATACAATGGAAAAAAAATGTAGAAATTCATTAATTAGTTTCTTTCAAAAAAATAGAACGGAATTAGTTTTGAAAAAATTTTGGATTTTAATGATGTTATCCGTGAGCATATGCACATTTGCTCAAAACAAACACGTAATAAAAGGGGTCGTTACAGACACAAAACAAGAACCTTTGATCGGAGCAACAGTCATGGTCAAAGGAAATTCCTCACTGGTAACTGTGACAGATATAAATGGTCAATTCAGCCTTTCCGTACCAGATCAAAATCAAACTATGGTAGTTTCTTACATTGGGATGACACAACAACTTGTTCCCATAACCCCTAAGAGTCAAAACCTGAAGATTGAATTATCTGAAGACAAATTACAATTGGATGAAGTTGTCGTTGTAGGTTATGGTACCATGAAGAAGAGCGATGTTACTGGTTCTGTAGTTAAAATTGGTGATGCAGACTTGAAAAACCTCTCCACGTCAGATGCTGCTGTTGCTCTTCAGGGTAAGGCAGCCGGTGTTCAAGTATTATTAAACTCTGGTGCTCCCGGTAAAGGTGCTGACATTCGCATTCGTGGTATGTCTTCAAACTCTTCTAACAACGGCCCATTGTTGATTGTCGACGGTTTGAAAGTGGATAACATCCAATACCTCGACCCTGAAATGATCGAATCGATGGAAATTTTGAAAGATGCTGCTTCTGCGGCTATCTATGGTGCTCAAGCTGGTAACGGTGTTGTGCTCATCACAACCAAGAGCGGTTCTAAATCAAAAAACGGACATATATTCTACAATGCGCAATTTCAGCTCAAATCCCTTGCTCGCAAGTTGGATGTTATGAATGCTGACCAATATATTGCTTATGGTAAAGAAGTGGGTTTCATTACAGATGCTGTGTTAAAAAACTCTGGTTATGTTCCTGGTACTGACGTCAATTGGGCTAAAGAAGTATTTACACCTACATGGAGCTCTCATCACACGCTCGGTTTCCAGGGTGGTAACGATAATGGCTCTTATTTTGTAGCTGTGAACAATGTTAATGAAGACGGTATCTTCAAAGGTGACAAGGATGTTTACAAGAGACTTTCTATTCAGACAAACGGTGAATACAAAATCAAACCTTGGCTTACTGTTGGTGTCAACAACTCTATTGAAAAATGGAGTACAAAGTCTGTTTCTCAACAAAGTGATAACGGTTCAGCGCTCTTAGCAGCAGTTACTTCCGATCCACTTTTCGGTCCTTTGGTTACAGATCCAGCAACTCAATTGACAGTAGCTCAGAAAACTGCTATCGCAAATGGTGTTGCTGTTTTAAAAAATGAAGATGGTTTATATTACAGAGTTTCTCCTATAAGCGGTGAATCACAATCTTCTAACCCATTTATTCAAAGAGATAGAACTGATGGTTCCAGCGATGGTATTAATGTTCGCGGACTTGCTTATTTGAACTTTAACCCAATCAAGGGATTAGTTTACACTTCACGTTTTGGTTATCGTCTTTCACAGGGCAACAATCACAGTTATTCAGCCCCATTTGTGGCTAATGATTTTGTAAAAAGCTCTGTGTATAATATCCAAGCAAGTGCAAACACTTCTTACTACTATCAGTTTGAAAACTTCATCAACTATAACAAGACAATTGCTGACAAACACGAAGTTGGTGCAATGGCTGGTATGTCCTTTGAAGCAAATCACTCAGATGGTGTTTCTGTAACATCAGAAGGTGCTGATATTCTTAAGGGATACGATCCAAATTTCCGTTATATCAACTATTTGTTAGCTAGTGCCCAGAAAACTGTAAGCAATGCTCCTGGCGATTCTAAAAACATGTCTTATTTTGGTCGTTTAACATATACCTACGACAAACGCTATAGCATTCAGGGAAACTTCCGTGCTGACGCATACGACTCTTCAAAACTTCCAAAAGAAGCTCGTTGGGGTTATTTTCCTTCAGTATCAGTAGGATGGATGCTTAGTAATGAGTCTTTCATAAAAGACAATATCAGCGAAAAAGTTCTTTCATCCCTGAAACTTCGTGCAGCTAAGGGGCGCAACGGTAACATCAGCGTTCTCGGTGGTTATCCTTATGCAACAATTATAAATAAAAACGCCAACTGGTATCAATATGACCAAACTGGTGCTCAAACTTATGGTTCTGTTACAAACGGACTTCCTAATCCAGAACTTACTTGGGAAACGTCTGACCAGATTGACTTTGGTCTTGAAGGTCGCATGTTTAATGGAAGACTTTCTTTTGAATTTGACTATTTCAAGAAAGAAACTAAGGGTCTTCTCGTAAGTGTTACTCCGGTTATTGAAACAGGTGTCGGTTCAACAATGAAAAACGCTGGTAACGTAGATAACAAAGGTTTCGAAATGGTATTAGGTTGGAAAGACAAGATTGGTGATTTAACTTATTCAGTTAATGCCAACATGTCAACGCTTAATAACAAACTTACTTATCTTGACCCAAGTATTAAACAAATTGGCGGTACTAGTCTTCAAGGATCTAGTATTGTCACAGAATGTAAAGTAGGCGAACCTCTCTGGTATTTCAAAGGTTATAAGTTTGACAAATTTGATGCAAATGGCATGGCAACCTTCAAAGATGTAAACGGTGATGGCAAATGGGATTCAAACGATGTTACAAATATCGGCTCCGGACTTCCAACATTTAATTACGGTATTACTATCAATCTTGCATACAAAGGTTTTGATTTATTGTTGTTTGGAACAGGTGCCGCTGGATTTGACATTATTCCTCAAGCATGGCGTGTAGACCGTAAGTATTGCAACAACTACTCATGGTACTACGAAAACTCCTGGACTCCCCAAAATACTAATGCTAAGTTCCCTGCAGTTAAGAATTGGACAAAAGATGCATACAGCTCTGACCTTGCAGTATTTAAGGGTGATTATTTCAAGATCAAACAGATTCAGTTAGGATACACTATTCCTAGCAAAATCACAAAGAAGTTTATGGTCAGCAGTCTCCGAGTATTTGCGTCTCTTGACAACTTCTTCACATTCACCAAATACTTCGGTCTTGATCCAGAAACTGCTTCTGCCAATAACTCTAGCTCTCTTGGTATTGATATGGGTACGTACCCGACTGCAAAACAAGCTACTTTTGGTGTTAACCTTTCATTTTAAAATTGAATTTATGAAAAAAAATATTTTATTGTTATGTATTAGTGCCTTGGCATTTACAGCATGTAACCAAGACCAACTTGACATCGCACAAAAGGGTGTCATATCAATGGAACAATTCTATAAGACTGATGCTGATGCTCAGTCTGCTGTGACTATCGTATATTATGACACTGAAACGAACTTTTCAGGTATTCCCGAAATCAATGGTTATAATTATGGACCATATTTTGCTCTTACCAACTTTCAAGCAGACGATATTTTCCTTGCTGGTTCGGGTTCCGAAGACTGTGTTCCTGAAAGAGAATTCCATGATTTCCGTTATGCTAACGACAATGTTGTTCCATTGGGAGGATATACCGCTTTCTACCGTTCTATTCAAAAATGTAATTTAGTTATCAATAACTTCACTAAAGAGAAGCTTGGTCAAGAATTGACTCCTACAATGCAACGTTGTGTAGCTGAGGCTCGTGTTATGAGGGCTTTTGACCACATGATGCTGGGTATCTATTTCGGTACTCCTCCTATTGTAGAAGAAGTTCTCTCTGTTTCAGCCCAACCTAAGAACTCAGAATCTCAAGCTGCAGTTATGCAATGGGTATCGGATCAGATTGACTTGGCTATTCCTAACCTTGATGAACGTAAAAGCACTAGCGATTATAACGGGGCTGTAAAAATCACAAAAGGTTTTGCTTATGCTGTAAAAGGTAAAGCTCTTCTTTGGAAGAAAGATTATGCAGGAGCAAAGGCTGCACTCAAAGAAGTTATCAAATCTGATAAATATGCATTAAATGGATCAATCGGATCTATTTGTCATGCTGACTCAAAGGGTTCTCCTGAATCAGTGTTTGAATTTAATGCAGTTTTTGTTGCTGGAGTTGTAGAAGATCTTTCACCTCGTACTGGAAGAAATGATATCATGACTTTCAACTGGCGTTTTGAAAATTTTGCAAGCACTCCCAATGACGCTCAAATTAAAGCTGGAGGTTGGGGTTGGACAAATCCTACCGGAGATTTTGCCAGAGCACTTATTGCTAACGACGGTATGAATTCTGCCCGTCGTAAAGCTTATATCAAAACTTACGACGAAATTCTTTATAATCACCAATGGCCATCTGATGGTACTAGCTTTACTGCTGGTATAACTCCCACAAAGCAAGCCGATGCAACACGCGGTATTGCTACTGGTAAATCTATGTATGCAAACGAAGGATTCTGGAACTGGAAAACGGTTATTCACGCAGATCAGGGTGATTGGCTTAAAGTTGGTTGGGCTGGTCAATGGAACAATAACTTTAGAATCATGCGTTATGCAGAAGTTCTTTTGATGTATGCAGAAGCTTGTGCTATGACTAGTGATGAAGATGCTAATGGTAAAGGTCAGACGGGTCTAAAGTGCCTCCAAGATATTCAGAATCGTGCTGGATCAGCTCACGTTTCTACTTCGCTTACGCTTGCTGACGTTCAGAACGAAAAACAATTTGAAATGTGGCAGGAAGGTTGCCGTTCAGTTGACTTGATCCGTTGGGGCATGACTACAACTCTCCAGAAACAAGATTCTTACGTACCAATATATAAGGATAAGCTGGCTGAAGGCGGTACAGTACACGAAGGTTACGTTGATGCGTCAAATGCTGACTATTATACCAAAACATTTTCCAATGTGGGATTCAAGGCAGGCAAACATGAGTTGCTTCCTTTCCCAAGAAATGTAGTTCAGCTCAATAAGGGTCTTAAACAGAATCCAAATTGGAACTAGTATAAGTTAAAGCACAATTCTTTCAAGGGTGTCCGGATAAAATTAGTTCGGACACCCTTTTTTATTATCTTTTTGGTTTGATACCCCGCGACCCTTGGGTCGGTTCCGCTTTCGCCTTGTGCGTTAGCTTCTTTGATACCTAGTGGGCTTGCCCCGAGGTAGTTCATTATCGATTTTCCGCAACCACCGATAACTGCATCCCGCCCCTTATATTCTGTACAAGCGTAATTTTGTACCAAACAGGCTTTATGACTTTAAATATATCCTCAGCTATTGTATTGGCAAGGCCTTCGGCAAATATTGCCTCTTCGTGGAATGACCATAGGTAGAGTTGCAGGCTTTTACTTTCTATACACAGCTTATCGAGCTAAAAATCAATGGTTACGGTAGTGAAATCGGGCTGGTGTGTTACCGGGTAGGAAAGCACGAATGGTTCCCATATCCTTACAGTGTAACTTCTATCAATCCTAACATTAAACAAAATCCAGGATGGAAATAATGAGTTAAGGATAATTTATTAGAAAAAAATAATTTTTTCAACCGTATCAAGGCAATCTTGATACGGTTTTTTTCATATACCCTTAGTTCTGCAAATAAAAAGCATTTTTGAAATACAAACAAAAAAAAGAGCATCGTCTGTTGGCGATGCTCTTTGCAGAATAAACTGTTCAGAGATTATTTATTGTCTTTTTCTCGAATTTCTGTCCTGCGGATTTTACCGCTGATTGTCTTTGGAAGAGCATCAACAAACTCAATAATACGTGGGTACTTATAGGGCGCAGTCACATTTTTTACATGCTCCTGAATTTCTTTTACCAACGCTTCGCCGGCTTTATCCTTGTATTCATTCGATAAAATAATGGTAGCTTTTACCACTTGTCCTCGTATCTCGTCAGGAACACCAGTGATAGCACATTCCACCACGGCGGGGTGTGTCATCAAAGCGCTTTCTACTTCGAACGGTCCAATGCGGTAGCCGGAGCTTTTAATCACATCGTCGGCACGACCCACAAACCAGAAATATCCATCTTCGTCACGCCAGGCAACATCACCGGTGTAATACACGTCATCGTGCCATGCTTCATTGGTAAGCTCAGCGTTGCGGTAATATCCTTTAAAAAGACCTTCGGGATAACGTTTGTCTGTACGAATCACAATCTGTCCTTGTTCACCCACTTCGGCTGAACGACCTTCGGGGGTCAATAAATCAACATCGTAATGTGGGTTAATCAATCCCATGGACCCGGGTTTAGGCTCTACCCAGGGTGCGGTAAACAGCGAAAGAGTGGTTTCGCTTTGTCCGTAACCTTCTTTTAGTTTAATGCCGGTAAGTTTAAGAAATTGTTCGTACACAGCCGGATTCAACGCTTCACCCGCAATGGTGCAATATTCTAACGAAGATAAATCGTAGTGGGTAAGATCTTCGCGAATCAGGAAGCGGAAAATAGTTGGAGGTGCACACAGCGAAGTGATTTTATATTTCTGAATCATCTCCAACATGGCTGCCGGAGTAAATTTCTCATGATCATACACAAATACGCATGCACCTACTATCCATTGTCCGTAAAGTTTCCCCCAAACGGCCTTTAACCAACCGGTATCTGCAATAGTTAAGTGCAAACTGTCTTCGCGTAAATTATGCCAATATTTGGCGGTAATAATATGCGCCAACGGATATACGCAATCCAGCAAAACCATTTTGGCATTGCCGGTAGTTCCGGATGTAAAACTGATAATAAGCGGATCGTCGTTTTTATTTACGTTCTTGATTGGTGTAAAAGGTGCGGCATTTTCAATTCCCTTGTGAAAATCGAGCCAACCTTCAGGAATAATATGTCCAACCGAGATCAACATTTCCACACTGGGCGATTCGGGCATTGCATCGTTGATGTGTGTGATGATAGGTTCTTCGCCAACAGCTATAATAGCTTTAATATCTGCAGCGTTGTTGCGGTAAATGATATCTTTCTTGGTCAACAGGTGTGTGGCAGGAATGATGATGGCACCAATTTTATGCAAAGCCACAATGGTAAACCAGAATTCGTAACGACGTTTAAGAATAGCCATTACAATATCACCTTTTTTTATTCCCAGACTTTGAAAATACGAAGCCGTTTGGTCG
>Ga0302286_10002962_pt1 | contig 11617 bp, 13 predicted proteins | sample III_Fen_E2_3_FD_198765 | JGI IMG/M metagenome (GOLD analysis project Ga0302286, IMG submission 198765) | Peat permafrost microbial communities from Stordalen Mire near Abisko, Sweden - III_Fen_E2_3 | ecosystem: Environmental > Terrestrial > Soil > Wetlands > Permafrost | place: Sweden: Abisko...
TTTATAATCATCATGATTCTGAGTCCTGTGTTTATCTGGATATAAGGACAACTGTTGGGATAGATATATGTGAATATCCTGATTCTGATAAGTTAAAAGTTTCGCATATAAACGAGGTTTTTGAAAAGCAAAGCTCTGTTGATTATAACAAAGGTGAAGAGAATGTTCAGTTAATATGGGATAAGCTAAAATTGATAAACGATTAGATTAAAGAAATTAATACAAGTGCATAACATGCAGGCAAGTAACAGCTTACGGTTCTTTGTAAGTGCAAGTTCTACAGTCGCTTTGGGAATTGTCTCGGGCGATAAGAAGTCGCTCCGCAAACCGTAAGCCGTTACGTCCTGCAGCTCGTTAGCGGTCATGTTAAAAAACACACATTGATAAAGTTTTCCCAATGTTGAGAAAAATAAATACAATAATATTTTACGTTTTGATTGTAACTTCATTTTTAAATTGTTCCCAATCTAAAAAAAGAGAAATTAGGAAAATTTTAAAACAAGTCAAAGTCGATAACTCTACATCTAAAACTGACAGCAATACTAAAATTGCACCAGTTTTTTCTCAAACAGATACCGTTTCTATAACTCCATGGAATACATACATTCCTTTCCTATTGACTATTTCACTGGATGAATTTAAAAACATAACGGATATAAAAGGGAAAACTTCTAATTCATTCTTGAAAAATGTCGCCTATGATGAAACTCTTATTCAAGAAGGATATGTTGAATGTAAACTACATATAGTAAATGCAACAAAACTTAAAATAAAACAAAAAGAATTTAGAAATGTAATACTATCTTTTGGACAAGGTTATTTGAATTTACAACAAGACTACGTTGGAAATTATGATGACAGTATTAAAAATGGTTGGATGTGTTATTATACTTTTGACAACGCCAAAATTCAATTTAACCACAAGTTTTTGCAACCAATTGAGTTTTCAAAAGATAAAAAATCTTACAAAAAACTTTCTAGTTATGTTTCAATCAAACAAAAGTATTTTACTTTTTATATAGATACAACCAATTATATTTTCCATTCATTCGACACGTCTGATGAAGACACATCAACATTAAATTTATTTCCTAATTCATTTATAACTAAAAAATCTATCATTGTAACGAACGTAAAGTCTGTTAAGCAAATTGTTTTTGTTGTTGATTCATTAGATTCCGATGGTGATAACTATACTGTAAGTCAAGGTATTCATATTAGTGAAGCAGATATATTAAAACCTCATAGGACAAAACTTGAACATCTACAGAATTTTTATATTAACTTTCAAGGCGATATATTATTTGAAAATGAATAAAAAAACACGAACCGCTAACACGCTGGCAAGCAAAAGCTTACGAGCCTTCACGCACGCATCGCCGTCACTCGCTTTAGGCACTGTCCTCGGGCGATACGAATGCACACGAACTCGTAAGCCTTTGCGTCCAGCAACTCGTTAGCGGTCAGTGTAAAAAAACAGACAACGAACTTGATTGAAAGGAATAAAGATGAATTTTGACGAATTATTTAAACAAATCCCAGTAGAAAGTATATGTGAGAATTTCAATATATTCTCATTAGTAGGAAAAGATTATTATGCAGTTACTGCAGGAAAGAAAGAACATTATAATTCTATGATAGGTAGCGGAGGTGGTTTTGGACTTTTTTTCAAAAAGCCAACTGCATGGTGTCTTTTCCGCAAAGATCGTTATACACTTGAATTGATTGAAAAGAATCAAACATATACACTATCATTTTTCCCAAATGAATTTAAGGAACAAATGCTATTTCTAGGACGTGAATCAGGAAGAGACAGTAAAAAAATGGAAGAGGTTAACTTGACAAGTATTCAGACTTCTTCAGGAAACATGACTTTCAAAGAGTCAAAGCTAATAATTGAATGTATATTGACTGCGATAACCACACCTAGTCCTGATGATTTTTACTCACAAGAATCTCGAGATTATATTGATGAAGCGTACAAAGATGCAAATGAATATCGGAAATTAGTATTTGGAGAAATTATTAATGTTTGGATAAATAAGTAGAAATAATTAGATTAGTTGACCAATTATCTCAAACAAAAAAAAACACCGAACCGCTAACACGCTGGCAAGTAACAGCTTACGGTTCTTTGTAAGTGCAAGTTCTACAGTCGCTTTGGTCTTTGTCTCGGGCGATAAGAAGTCGCTCCGCAAACCGTAAGCCGTTACGTCCAGCAACTCGTTACCGCCTATACTAAAAAAAGCCTAACGGAAGAGAATAAAAGTTTGAGAGTTACTTTAAACAAGATTTGGAAAGGATTTAATAATATATATATCCAAATAGAATTCATAAACTATGATAATCTTATTAATTCGAAAACGTTGATAATAATGACTAATTCTAAACCTATGACTAAATTAATTTTAGTTACCTCCTTGGTAATTTTGGCTTTTTTCCATTCATGCCAACAAAAGGATACATATTCAAACATAGATCCAAATACAAAAATGAAGTTTAAACTTAACGATACGTTAATTTTTAAGAGCATTTTGAGAACGGATTCCTTTAGAATTTCAGCTATGGCTGATGGATATTTTATTTCTGATAAAACTGATTATCGTGAGTACCTTAAAGTTGGTTATCAAAAAATAAATATTAATCAATCTGAAGATTCAATATTTAAAGATAAATCATGGTATTGTACTCAAAGAGGAGCTGGCACTGATGCATCTATTATCTGGCGTAATTTATATGGTTGGCCAAATTTAAGTTATTATAATAAAAAAGATACTTCATTACAAATTGATGACCTTATTATAAAAAATGTTCAATATTTATTTGCATTTCCAGGTTTAACCAAATATAGCAATGATATTATTAAAGTATATTATTGTCATCTATATGGTATAATTCAATATGAAAGAAATAATGGAGAGGTCTTTATTCTCGAGAGTAAATACATACGTAAATACATAAAATAGTTTTGAATAGGGACTAAAATAAATTTTACAAAAAAAATATTTTAATAAGCGTAATATCCTTCGCATTCGACACACTTTGAGAACCTCTCGCTTCGTTCGATTAAATTACTATATTTGATAAATTAATTAACATGAAGATTAAATAAAGTACAGGCGGTAACACGCTGGCAAGTAACAGCTTACGGTTCTTTGTATGTGCAAGTTCTACAGTCGCTTTGGGCATCGTCTCGGGCGATAAGAAGTCGCTCCGCAAACCGTAAGCCGTTACGTCCAGCAACTCGTTACCGCCAATACTAAAAAACGAAAAATGATACGACACTGCGAATGATAACAAAAGAGAAAAAAATACCTACCCACATGCAGGCACATTTGCAAGCCCAACACACGGGCGACGCTTCGCTTGCAAAAGAGCCTTCATTTAGCCAACGCACTTGCTTTGTGATAGGTATTCTAAATTTGATACACGTCAATAACAATAATTATTAATAATTTAAAATTTATACTATGTTTAAAAACCCACTTTCTTTCGATGGACGTATTAGAAGAACTGAATACGGATTAACACTTATTATTTATGTTTTTGCAACTGGACTAATAACATTTACTAGTGGAGCTATTGGTGAACAAAATGGAGGTTCAATAATAAGACTTTTAATTTTCCCCTTTTTATGGTTTCTTTGGGCACAAGGTGCAAAAAGATGTCATGATTTAGGAAATAATGGTTGGTGGCAAATTATACCGTTATATGTATTTTGGCTTATATTTCAAGATGGTCAACCTGGAATAAATCATTTTGGTGCTAATTCTAAAGGATTTAAAGTATCTTCTCCATCACAATCGTCATCGTCTAATACTCCAAACTCATCTACAACAGTTGGTTATCAAGGGGGAGAATATGCAGGTGAATATGATGGTGGTCATAATAACCAAAAATCAGGTTATACATCACAAGTAAATTCTGAAGCGAATGATGGCTATAAAAATGGAGAATTATATAAATAAAAAATGAATATATGCACGATTTAAGGAATTTAACTATAAGTAGTACAAATCCTTGTTTACTTATTTATTTAATAGACCAAAGTGGCTCAATGAGCGATAAATTTGGAAATGCTTCTCATACGAAAGCTGTTGAAGTTGCAAATGCAATTAATGATATTATATATGAGGTTGGTTTACGATGTATTGGAAGTGGAGGTGAATTAAAAAATCGTTTTGAAATTGCAATTATAGGATATGGTAAACAACAAAATAAAGTTCAATCTGGATGGGAAGGTCAGTTATCCGGCAAATGGGTTGTTTCTATTAAAAATATTTTTGATTTTCCACTTGGACAGTTAGATGATAAACCGATATGGATTAAATCATATTCTGAAAGTGATACACCAATGACCAAAGCATTTGAAAATGCAAAGAGACTTTGTAATGATTGGATTAATTGGGGAAATCATCGTGATTGCCATCCTCCAATTATCATAAATATTACGGATGGTGAAGCTACCGATTCTGGAAGTAATTTTAGTGCATTAAAAAACGAGATTGAGCAAATAAAACATATTTCAACAAATTACGGTTCTGTTAGTGTTTTGAATATTCATATATCTTCTAGAACTGGCGATAAACTTTTATTTCCGAACGAAGTCTTTACTGGCGATAAATTTGAAAGATTACTTTTTGAAATTTCCACACCACTTGATGATAATATGATAAGAATCGCACAACAAAAAGGATATAATATACAGAATAATGCAAAAGGTTATGTTTTTAATGGAAATGCAACAGATCTTATTAATTTCTTAAATATTGGAACACCGCAATAATGAGTATTAAAGTATTACAACTTCATAAAAGGGCATCCTATAAATTCAATTATATTCAAGATAAGTATGCAATAAATTCAACTAATGATAAAATTGCATTAGCCGATGGAACAACTCAAAGTTTTAATTCGGAAATATGGGCAGAAATAATTTCAACAAAATTTGTAAATAATCCCACTTTCATACCGAATGAATTAATTACACTTTTCACAAACAGCATTTCTGAATTTAAAAATACAAGATTTGAATATAGTGAAAATCCTGCAAAGGCTTCTTTAGAAAAAGCAAAACTAAATAAAGGTGGCACAGCCACCTTTATTGGTTTACAAATTTGTATGAATAATAAATTAGAAATTATTGCCTGTGGTGATACTAATTTTTTTAAGATTAACGGTAGTGATTTTACTGCATTCCCTTTTACAAACGTGAATGATTTGGATAATAATAATCATTTTATAAATACAGAACAATTATTACAAAATAAAATCGATGATTCTTATTTTAAAAATACAACTCTCGAATATAAAAGTGGTGATATAATTATTATTGCAACTGATGCTCTTAGTCGTTTAATTTTAAATAATAATGACGTTATAAACGAACTTATATTTATAACAGATTTTGAATCACTTCAAACCTTTTGTATGAAATACTGGGAAAGTAAGGAATTACAAGAAGATGATATATCAGCATTAATAATATCGTTTAATAATGATAATTCGGTCACTAAGATATTACCATATTTGGGTTTTTCTTTTCCTAAAGAAATTGAAAACGATTTTATACCAACATCAATATTAAATGAAACAACTTCAACCTTTAATGATATGCAAATGCAAGAAATTAGAAATCAATTTAATGGTGTGGCAAATGACTTTCAACAAGTCAAAAATAAATTAAAGCTTCACGAAATGCTTTTAATGATAGCCATAAGCCTTTTAGTTATAAATCTATTTTTTATTTTTTATTTTAGTCCAAGAGAAATTAAGTTGCCATTTAGTTCGATTAAAGAAAATACTGTTGAAAATAATCGAAATAAACTTGAAGGTGATTCTAATAATGTCTCGGAAAAACAAAGAATTAATAGCACAAAAAAAATGAACGAAAAAAAAACTCAGAAAAACAGTAATGAAAAGTAGTTTTCCAAGTATTGGTGAATATAATCAATTGATTCAAAGAAAAGGAGGACTAGCATTTAGTTCTCTAACAGGGTTAACATTTATACCTTCAAAAACTACTCCAATTAAAGTTTTTTTATTTGGATCAGGTGCATATGCCGTAGTTTTTAAAGCTACTGATTATAATAATGTTTTTGCAATTCGTTGCTTTTTGAGTGCCGAAAATGAAACTTTAAATCGATATAAATCAATATGTGCTTATTTGAAAAATTGTCAATCTAAATGGAAGTTAGATTGTGAATTTCTTGAAAATGAACTTGAATTTAAAAATACTTTATTCCCAATTCTCAAAATGGAGTGGATGAATGGAATATTGATCAATCAATTTATTTCTAATAATTTAACAAATAATTTATTTTTAACTAATTTACAAATACAATTAGTAGAAATATCTAATGATTTAGAGGACAAAAAAATTGGACATGGAGATATTCAATGCGGGAATATTATAGTAATTGGGGACTCTTCTAATTTTCAAATTAAATTAATTGATTACGATGGTATGTTTATTCCTGAATTTTCAAATCTAAAATCTATAGAAAAAGGTAGAAGTGAATTTCAACACCCTCGTAGAAGTGTTAATGATTTTAATTGTGAAATAGATAGATTTTCATTTTGGGTTATATTAACTGCAATTGAAGCAATAAAATTTGATAAGAATCTTTGGCTCGAAGTTATGCAAGGAGGTTTTAATACTCTTGATAATTTTTTATTTACAATGCAAGATTTTTTGAATCCGAATAATTCTTTATTGTTTAATCGACTTTATAAATTAAATTCTTCAACCTTAAATTTTTATCTGGATAATCTCAAGTTTTTTTGCTTGGGTAATATTTCTAGTGTAATAAAGCCTGAAATATTTTCACAAACTAGTGAAATTAGAAATTTGATTATACCAAGTGAACACTTAAAATATATTCCAAATCTAACAATTCAAGAAATAGCCGTAAAATCAGGGGGGAATTATAAAATACAATCCAATATCGAAAATGTTACTGTTCTTACATCTTCATTTAAGAAACTTGGTATTACACCATTAGAATTAGAAAAAAATGAATTTGAAGGTAAAACAATTCTTATTACAAATGGTATTGAAACAAAACGAATTACATTAAATTCTCAACAAATAGAACTCAACATATTATTTTAAACAACATCTCATGAAGTATTTTATCTTGTTTTTATTGTTAGTTTTGAATATATCTACTATTCAATCACAAAAATTACCACAAGCATTTAGTCTAATTCCAAGTGGTTGGTTTAGGATAAAACTCAGTAATTGTTGTCATTTTGACATTCCTCCTACAATGGAAATTCAGAAAGGCAAATACAAAGAAAATGTTGATTTGTTAAAAAGTCTTATCGGGATTGAAACATCCGAAATTGTTGTTCAACAAAAAGGGCTAAATGAATTTGATTCTAAAGGATTTCAAAGATATGCAAGAATTATGTTTGATACAGAATATGGAAATTCAGGAGATTATGAGAGACTAAATTTTAATATTTCAAACATAACTCAATCCGATAAAAAAGATTTAGATCAAATGTTAAATGATGCAACAATTAAAAGTGGTTATAAAATTGAAATGAAAATTATTAATTGGTACCCTTTAAAAATCGAAAAAATAAATGGAATGTCTTGTATTCATATTTGCTATACTCGTCAAATTAAAACGAATCCAATTGTATTAGTAAATACATATGTTTTTCAGAATGTTGATAGAAAATATACATTTACTCTTTCCTATAGATTATCGGAAGAAAATTACTGGAAAACAGATTTAGACAAAGTTTTAAAAAGTTTTAGAATAACAAATATCAAGAAATAAAACAGGTTTATGCAAAATATTTTTAAAATTTTATTATCAATTCTATTACTTCTTTGCCTAATTGATATGCCCTATGGGTTTTATCAATTTGTTCGGTTTGCCGCAATGATTGGCTTTGCCATATTTGCTTACCAAATGTACGAGCAAGGAAAACAACAGGAAATGATTATTTACATCTGTTTACTTGTATTATTTCAGCCTTTGTTGAAAATTTCCTTAGGGCGAACACTTTGGAATATTATAGACGTTGTTGTAAGTATTGGCTTGCTTTATACGGTATTCTTCAAAAAAACAAAACGTTAATTCAACTACAATACTTTTTTCAAAGGAAAATTAGTTATTTTTGTGAAGTAATTAATTGACAAACAAATGAAAAATCTTATACGATTCGACTGGGCAGTAAAACGACTTTTGCGTAATAAAAGCAATTTCGGCATACTCGAAGGCTTTTTGTCGGAACTTATTGGCGAAGACATAAAGATTGAAAACATACTCGAAAGCGAGAGCAATCAAGAAAACAAATACGAGAAGTTTAACAAAGTCGATTTGTTGGTAAAAAACTCGAAAGGCGATCTAATCATAATAGAAGTTCAAAACAATTACGAACATGATTATTTACTCCGCATTTTGTTTGGTACTTCGAAATTACTTGTCGAGAACATGAATATAGGAATGAGTTATTCCGAAATTAAGAAAATAATATCGGTAAACATTGTGTATTTCGACCTAGGACAAGGCGACGATTATGTGTATCACGGAACTACAAACTTTGTTGGAATCCATAATCACGATACCTTAAAACTTTCTACATCTCAACAATCGCTTTACGATACCGATAATGTTGCAAAATTATATCCCGAATATTATGTAATTAAGGTTAATCAATTCAATGATATAGCTAAAGATACGCTAGATGAATGGATTTACTTCCTCAAAAAAGAAGAAATTAAAGACGAGTTCAAGGCTAAAGGAATTATACAAGCAAAAAAAGAACTCGACATCTTAAAATTATCCGACACCGAACGTAAAGAATACGAGCATTTTGTTGAACATGAACGTTACGAGCAAAGCCTTATAACGTCAAATTATAGAATTGGAATACAAAAAGGAAAAGAAGAAGAACGCCAACAACAACGAATTGAAAAGATTGAAATGGTAAAACAAATGCTTGAAGACGGTGAATCAATAGAAAAGATTTCTAAATACACGGGTTTCACGAAAGAAGAAATTCAGAAAATCCAATAAAAAATGCCCTGCAAATCAAAAACTTGCAGGGCATTTTTTAATAAATTATCATGTGATTATATTTTTGAAACACTCACATTCATCATCGTCATTTCACCATCATTAATATTAACAGTAATAATTTGGTCGGCATATCCAGCTTTCTTTATCGTAACTTGATACATTCCTGCTGGTAACGATTTGATATTTACACCACCTTTTTCGGCAGTCTTTTTAGTTATAATAGGCGTTGCACTTGTTGCTTTACCCGATTTTGCCATCATCTGAACTCCACCATCTAAAGCAAACGTTACTGTTGCTCCTTTTAAAGGTACACCAGTTTCAGCATCAGTAATCAAACCTTTTAACGATAACGAACCTGTTCCAGTAACAATCACTTTACGAGCATTCTTGTAACCATTATAGAAATTAGGTTGCGACAATTTCACAATTTCAACCGCAGCATCCATATTTGCTAAAGCCGTTTCAGCTGTTACAAACAATACATCTAATTGTTTTGTTAATTGAGTCGATTCCGCTTTTCCAGCAGCAGGTTTGCCAATCGAAGCATTGTAAGTTGTAATTGCATTCAATAATGCAGTTTGAGTAGCAGCAGTAATTCCATAAGCCGTAAGCGATGCAACAATTGGTTGAGCACGATCATACACAATTTGAGCATAATCTCTCACAGCAGTATCAGCTTCTTTTTTAAGTTTACCAGCGGTAAATTTTATTTCTTGAGCTAGTACAGGATTGTTTGTAAACTTGGCGTAAGCTCCCAATTTCCCAGAATTATCAGCAGTTAAAATGATAAGGGCATCTTTCAACGAATTTTTATTATCGGCTAGACCTGTTTTACTGGCTTTTTGTAGTGTCGCAACACTCTGAATTTGCGGAATAGTGTTCAAAAATATAGTTGAATTTGCCGTATAATTTGGTAACGGACTTGTAATTGCTGTGTAATTCGCTTGCCAATCCTTAAACGAAATATACATACTTAAACGGCTTTCATCTTGATTTGTCATTGATTAAAATTTAGAGGTTTAAAATAATTTACTTTCATGTAACTGACAGCAATTTATAAAACCTTTTTCTAATGAACAAAATATTTCTCCATAATCTTAAGATACGTCCCCACAACTTTAATATTCACTTTCCATCAACTAAGATACGTGCCACCATTCAGAAGATTATTCCCCGTATAAATCAATCGTATACCACCTATCACAATATTGCTTCCCGATGGTATAAGATGAGTGCCACCTCAATCAAGAGGTGTTCCCGTCCTGATAAGAGCAATGCCCGTGCAAATAAGACGTTATTCCGCCCACGCCAACCCTTCGCAGTCAGGCACATTTACTACCCACACAAGGCTACCCTGCAATCCAAGGGTAGTAAAAGAGCCTGCCAGCCCCTCCGCACCCGACACACTTTGATAACCTCTTGCTTCGTTCGATAAATTTACTATATTTGATAAATTAATTTACATGAAGATTAAATAGAGTACAGGCGGTAACACGCTGGCATACAACAGTTACCGTGCCTTCAAAAACGCAACTTCGTCACTCGCTTCGGCGGTTTCGTCGGGCGATAAGAAGTCACACGAATTCGGTAACAGTTGCATCCAGCAACTCGTTAGGCAACATATTAAAAACAGACGAAATTAACCATCAAGCATGAAAAAAACGATTAAGATAATTATGGGATTAAGCATCTTGATAATGGCTTGCAATCCATTGAACAGTTCCGAAAATAAGACAAAAATTGAGAGCAAATATTTTAAAGTTTCAACGCTTGTCAATCCATTTAAACTAAAAATCTATACAGACCCTTACACTCAATTTTACAACTTTCTTGGAGAAAATATATCTAATGAGATTAAAAAGTTTCAACTTGATAATCTTGTTCTTGTGAAATACGACTTTTCTAACCACAAATCAGAAATAAATTTTACTGGTCTTTCGGAAAGCATACTTCAAAAATTCCCAAACTACAATGTAGAACAAGCCAGACTTCAAATTACGAATGGATTAAATAACGTCATTCAAGGTGAAAGTGGAATGATAAGCTCAATAATAAATGAATACATGAAATATCATGGAGAGGCTATTCTAAGTGATAATTCACAAGTAATTTCCGAAAACGATTCTGAAGTCGTCTTTCAGAAGAAATTGTCCATAAACGACAAACTCTATTTTGAAAACTACGCATTTGAGAACAAGAGTTTTAAATTGAAAACGTATACATTCTTGACTTGTGAAAATGTATTGCTTTCCGAAGTGAAACTCAATTGGATAATCGAAAAGAATAAATACTATTTAAGTTCAGAAAAATGCTATATAAAAAAAGGAACTCCTTTTAAAGATTCTTATGGACTTTATCAATTTAGTCCGAAAGATAGGTCGTTTATGTTTTCTTATACTTATGACTTTATTTCACCAAGACAAATTCCACTAAAAAATATTGTAGCTACAACTGAAATTAATACTTTAAACTTTGAAATAAAATAAAATCGAGTAGGCAAAGGGGAATCTCACCCCTAAGCCTCTCACAGAACCGTGCTTGATAGTCTCCCATCACACGGCTCTTCATGATTAAAG
>Ga0302286_10002967_pt1 | contig 11606 bp, 9 predicted proteins | sample III_Fen_E2_3_FD_198765 | JGI IMG/M metagenome (GOLD analysis project Ga0302286, IMG submission 198765) | Peat permafrost microbial communities from Stordalen Mire near Abisko, Sweden - III_Fen_E2_3 | ecosystem: Environmental > Terrestrial > Soil > Wetlands > Permafrost | place: Sweden: Abisko...
TTTTTGCACACCCTGACCTATCACCATCTCATCTTTAGCCAAATGAGCATCGCCAATCACATGAAACCAAACACGCTTTTGCGCAAAGTAATAGTACCCATCCACAGCGCCCTCAACGTTGCTCACACCCGTGATCTGCGTCACATCATACACATAGCCATCGTGCATCTGATACGCACGTCCCGCTCTTGTGTTTTCAACCATAATTTGAGGATGAGACTTGATGCTCTGAATCAAATCATACTGCAGAGAATCAGAGATAAAAAGTACCGAACTTAGGATAAAGACGATAAAAGAGAAGATTAAAAAGCTAAAAAGATGATCATTTCGATCTTTAAAGAGCAGTAAAATCGCATACTCTATAAAATTTTTACTGGGCATACACAAACCTTTGATACGCAGGTGTTGGAAAGCTCAAAGAGGCTTTAGTATCTTTTACATGTAAAGAGAGAGATTCAATCTCTTCGGCTTTTTGCTTCGTGGGATAGCTCCATGCATGCGCCACTAAAACCAGATAAATCATGGAAAAAGAGGCGGCAAGCATCGCTAAAAATTTCATAGGTTTTTGACCATCTCTTCAGTGATTTCATCAAATGAAAGCACTTTTTGACCGTCATGGTCACGCGCAAAACTAAGCGCCTCATCTTGTGTCGCAAACGGAACCAGTTCACTGCCCATCGGTCCATACACGTTAGAGCCTTGGACGTAAAACGCTTTGGTGGCTTCCAATTTTAAGAGCTTATAATAATCACTCACAAAGAGCGTATTCGCACTCATTTTTTGGGCAAAATAGTACTTCATCATGTCTTTAACGCCATCAAAATAGAACTTTTTTTCACCCTCAATCATCGCAACCCATTGAGGGTATTTCGCAACAAACATACCACACACGGGGCATTTGGCGTCTTGTGGAACTTCTATTTTTGCGCTTGGGGCTAGTTTTGAAGCCATTGGTTTAGCAAAATCTTTTGGAAAATCTTCTGCAGCGACGGCATACGCCTCTTCAAAAGTCATGATTTTACCACCATTCTCCGAAGCAAATGTGCGCGCATCGTTTTCACTTCCAAAGGCATAACTACTCGTGCGTGACATCGTCCCTCGCACCTTACTTCCCACAACATAAAACGCTTTTTTCACATCGATGAGCGCTAACGTGATCGTATCGGCTACTTTAGCATCTTCGGGAATCACCCCTTGTGTTGCTTCATAAAGGCAGTGGATAGAGCAGTACTGATGGTTCGCATGCGTATGGCTGGTTTTGTAAAACTTGAGCAAATGCATCCCACAATTGGGGCATGAGTATTTATCATTTCCTGATTGGATCAATGTTGCGTTCGCTTCAGAGACACTTTGAAACATCTGTGCATTGGCAAAACTCCAAAGACACACTAACGCAAATAGAGCTCTTAAAATCATCATTCATCCTTTACATGTAACCCTATTTTTTGGTAATCGCATCAAGCATTTTGACGTTCTCGCAGCCCTCTTTAAGCCCTTTGTCACAACTGCTTTGGAAGAACTCTTTGGCTTTGGTGTTATCCGCACTCACTCCCTTGCCCTCAGCGTATAAAATGCCAAGATTGTTGCATCCTTCCATATCGCCACTCTTGCATGCTTTGTCGTACAATTGAACGGATTTTTTATAATCTTGCGCAACGCCTTTGCCCATAGCGTACAAAAGTCCTAGATTATCGCACCCGACAGCAATGTCTCCGTCGCAGGTTTTTTGGTAGTATTCGCTCGCTTTTTTATAGTCTTGTGGCACGCCACGACCTTGTGCAAGCAAGAAACCTAGGTTATTACACCCCATTAAGTCCTCATTTTTACACGCCTTGGTGTAGAGTTCCGCCGCTTTTGCGTAGTCTTGTTGCACACCTGCACCGTTGGCATATAAGAGTCCTAAGTTGGTACAGCCTTCATCCTGAGCGCACGATTTTTCATAATACGTTTTTGCTTTGGCAAAATCTTGTTTTACCCCAAAACCACCTGCGTACAAAAAGCCTAAGTTATGGCATGCCGAACCAAAGTCTGCCGCACATGCTTTTTCATACAGTTTGACCGCTTTATCATAGTCTTTGGTGACATTGCCTGTGCCTTCGGCATAAAGCACGCCTAGGTTATAACACCCAGAGGCTTTGCCTTCATTACACGCTTTGTCGTAAATCTCAACCAATTTTTGATGATCGCCGCTCTCTTTGGCTTCCATTCCTTCTTTAATAAATCCTGCATGCGCCATCATGGCACAGGCGATTAAGATGAGTAACTCTTTTTTCATTTTTCTTCCTTTTTAATTAAACCTAGAGTTCTTACAGAACTCTAAACACGCTTTTAAAGCAAAGCTCCAAAAGCTACGTTAAACGGTTTTAACATCCTTGCCTTTATACGCCAAGGCGCACAGCGCAAGCAGGGTTAAAAGCGTGTAATAAACAAAACTTGGAACCGCGGGACTCTCTCCCGTTGCGGCATACGAGTGCATGCCAGTGAGGTAAAAATTGACACCAAAATAGGTCATAATAATGGAGTTATACCCAAAAAGTGATGCGATCGAAAAGACGTACACGGAGTTTAGTTTAGGCACAAAACGAAGATGCAAGATGAGTGCATAAACGATAATAGAAACGAACGACCATGTCTCTTTAGGGTCCCAACCCCAGTAGCGTCCCCACGACTCATTCGCCCAAATACCACCGAAAAAGTTTCCAATCGTGAGCATACAAAGCCCAATGATGAGGCTGATTTCATTAATCGCTACGATGTGTCTGATCTGCTCGTTAATGCGTGACTCATTTTTTTTATTTTTAAGCACCATCAATACAAGCGCCATCAAACCAAGCAGTGCGCCCATCCCTAAAAACCCATAACTGGCGGTAATAACCGAGACGTGAATCGTCAACCAGTACGATTTTAGCACAGGCACAAGATTCGTGATTTGAGGGTTCACAAAACTCATATGCGCCACAAGCATGACGATAGCCGCGAGTATGGCAGCAGCGGAGAGCGAAAGGATGGACTTGCGAAAGACCATGACGCCTGCAAAACTTGCGGACCAACCGATGTAAACCATCGACTCGTACGAATCACTCCACGGTGCATGCCCTGAGATGTACCACCTAAGCGCCAAACCAAACGTATGCACGACAAAACTGGCGATAAAAAGACCCAAAACGCCCTTTTCAAGCATCGGATAATTTTTACATGTAAAGATCGAAAACACGGCCAAAGCAAAAGCACCAATCCCTAGAAGAAAATAAACCCCAATCAGTTTTTGAAACAGACCGATGTGGTTATACAAGACTTCCGCGTGTATGCGCGTGTCACTGGGCATGATGTCACCACTAAGGGAGCGTTGATTTTCTTTGAGTTTGGAAAGTGCTGCATTCGCACTTTCCCAATGGTTGTTGGCAATGCCATCTTGAAGCGCTACAAAATAGTCATTGAGCGTGCTTTTGAGCTCACTACTGATCATGGGATTGTTAAAAGCGTCATTCGGGGCGATCCATTTATGCGCAGGATCATTGGGAATCGGGATAAATTTAAAAAAATCCCCTTTGAGGATAAGGTACGCAATATTTAGCTTTTCATCGAATTTAATGACATCGTTATCAAACGTATCACGTTTGGATTGTGCTTTTTGGCTGGCACTGCTGACTTGCTTTGCCAGTTTATAATACCCTGCATCATTAAACATAGACGAAAAACTCACGTACTCTGTTTCGGGTGCTAACTCCAGCACTTTTTTAATGTTTGCATTGGAGAGTTTGATGATGGGTATCTCTTGCCAAAGTGCCGCATTGGTCGTCATTCCTAAGATCATCTGTTCAGGGCTTAACCCCAAAAGTGAGCTTTTACCCGCCATTTTATTGACAAGCTCAACCGCTTCGGTGCTAATAGGCTTGATACGTCCTTGATAATCTTGCACCAACAACGTACTAAACGCTCCATTGGCATGTTCAAGTGAGTTTTTTCGAAACGGCTCAAGTGAGTCTTGAGAGTCTGCTTTTAAGAGCGTCGTTGAGCTAAGCAAGAGGGGTAAAAGAAGGGCTAAAGCGCTTTTTTGCAAAAAGGCACGAAGTTTTAAAAACCTGCTTCCTTTGGTAAAAAAGTTACCAACAAACCCTACACACAGAAGAAAATACCCAAAATAGGTCGGCCATTTGCCTGGGTCTTTATTGACCTCCAAAATCGTTCCTTTCTCATCCGTATCGTACGAAGACTGGAAAAATGTGTACCCTTGATAGGTTAAAGGATGATTCATAAAAATACGGTATGGCAAGGTGATATTGGCAGCCTTGTCTTGTACTTCTATTTCACTTGCATACGAAGACGGGCTCATGGAACCGGCATAACGCTCTAACTGAAAATCAACCAGCTTGAGAGCAAAAGGTAATTCAATCACTTTGGCACCCCACGCGAGTGCGATTTCAACATCATCAAAACGAAGCATGGTTGGAGGCTCAATCCAGCCAGCCCCACCTTCGATTTTAGCGGTTTTTGTGACGTTATCATAGGTTGCATCCACGATGAGTGTCCCCAGCTCGCCTTTAGAGCCAGCACGGAAGCTTTTATAGCTTACATGTAACACTTTACCCTGAATCATTTCGCGATACGAAAAGGTGTTGTTGGCGATTTGAGCGAGGGCTAAAGGGTACTCAAAAGAGTCTTTATCGGTCTTGATTTGAAAATACGCTTTGACACTGAGCATCTCATTTTCACTGTGTCCTTCTCTGATATGAATAATGCCTTCATACCCAAAATAGCGTGTCATCCCCGCGCCAATCAAAATGGCAACGAAAGCGAGATGGAGAATGAAACTACCAAACTTTTTCCACATCTTGTTTTTGTAGATAATGCCGATTAAAGAGAGGGTGAGCAAGAGCATCACCCCTTCATACCATGCGGCATCGTAAATCAATAGTTTGGCGCTTTGGGTGTCGTAAACACTCTCAATAAATGTCGCAACGCCCGCACCTAAACCCAAGAGAAATAACATGAAGAGGATAAACGGATACGAAAAAAAGAGTTTTCCAAAAATTGATATCACCTTCATGCTAAACCTTTAAAATCAAATGGATACGTCTCACACGCCAAACGTTTGTCCTGCGTAAATAATGAACATTCTAAGGCATAAAACGCCCACCACACTTGCCAGACCTGAGAGGTAAAACGCCAGATGCGTTGAGGCAATTTTCTTCCCTAAAACAAAGTTAAGTACCAAGGGAAGGCCAAAACCAATTCCCATCACTCCAAACCAAAAGAGATTGGCAAACACACCGCTTTTAAACGCAACCGTGGTCGTTTGTTGAAACTCATTGCCCACAAGCAAGGAGACAAACAACATACCAATCAACATAATCTCAACCGCCATAATAGGCCACTCAATGACATGAAGTGTTTTAAGATCAGATGAGTGCGTATCTTCTTTAAACCAATACGATGCTACCATGCTAGCAGACGCCGTTCCAGCAGAAAGTCCGGAAACCACAAAGAGTGCTGGTAAAATCGCTGTATTTAAAATAGGAAAGCGTACCAAAACAGAAATTAAAAAACCCGTATACGCACAAATAATCACTGCGAAAATGACACTAAGCACTTCAATGAAAGGGCGAATTTTAGTCAAAATAGCCATAATCATTGCAAAATAACTCACCAATTGGCTCTTTTTTGCTAACACCACAGAAATTTCTTTCTCAAAGAGATAAAGACACATTATGAGTGTGAGTGGTATATAGATCGAAATGGCCATAACACCAATGGACATCACCGATGTAAAGTTATAGTGAATCAAAATCTTCCAAAAATAGAGTGGTTTTTCAAGATCGCCGACCAAAAAGACCATACCAAACGCAATCGTCACAAACGAAACCAAAGAAGCCGCTTTGAGAAGTGGCGTATCCTCGTGTTGTTTCTTATAAAAACGCACCAATAAAGCAACAATAAGCGCACCGCCTGAAATACCCGCAAGCAGAAGATAAACCGCGATTGGCCAACCCCACTCAACGCCATGGGAAAATCCATACGTGAAATTAATAGCTCCATTCATATTACACCCCCGCCTTGACAATAGGTATGTAGCGAAGACTTGGTTTCGTTCCATACGTCGGTTTCATGCGAACAGAATCTTTTACATGTAAGATTTGATTGATGTACGAATTTTCATCGTTTAGATCACCAAATACCAATGCTTTATATTTACACGCCTCGACACACCCAGGCTCTTTGCCTTTTGCCAAATTGGTATTGAGGCAGAAATTACAATTCTCAGCCGCTTTTGTTTTTTCATTGATAAAACGAACATCGTACGGACAGGCCACGATGCAGTATTTACAGGCAATACAATCATCAGGATTCATGGTAACAATGCCCGTTTTACCATCTCGATGACACGCTTGACTTGGACAGACTGCAACACAGGGTGCATCTTCACACTGTTGGCATGAAACACGTACATAGCGTTTCTCCATCGGTGTTTCGGGGTCCGTTTTATTCTCCACATAAAGTCGTACTTGACCTTCTGGCACCGCATTGACTTTTCCGCACGCTACTTCACAACTCGTACAGCCCACACATTTATTCTGATCAAAGATCATCCCATAATGTGGTTTTGCTTTTGAAGGCTCAACTGTGGTTTGCGCCAAAAGAGTGTACCCAGCACCCCCTAGCGAAACCGAACCAAGACCTAGAACTTTTAGAAAGGCCCTTCTTTTCCCGTCATTTTCCATCTTCTCCTCCAATTCGTGTAGATGAATACGCAAGTGCTTAGAGTTTTTTCTTCTCAACTCCCTGAACTTGCTTCATTTCCTCTTCGCTGAGTGGTTTTGCACTGTTTGCTATTTCACCCGGTTTTAGTACCTTTATTAACTCAACTTCAAAAATAACTGCTGAACCTCCTGGAATTTCTTGCATGTCTGCATTCCCGTATGCAAGTTCACTTGGGATAACCAATTTGTATTTAGAACCCTCATTCATGAGCATCAAGCCCTCTTGCAAACCATCCACAATGTTAATCATTGAAAGATGCGCTGGCTCTTTGCGGGCATACGTGTCATCAAACACTTTACCATCTACCAAATACGCTTTATAATTCATAAGCACAATGCTCTCTTTTTGAGGTTTTGCACCTGCGCCAAGGGTAAGCACTTCGTACTGTAATCCTGATTTTGTTGTCGTTACTTTTTTGCTTTTTGCATTGGCTGCTAAGTATTTTTTGCCCTCAGCTATATTTTTATCTAATGCTTGTTTGAATTTTTCTTGACTCACTTTATTGAGCACTTCTGCACGGTTATTTAAATTGGTGATGATCTCTTCATCGCTCAGCTTTTGTTGTTTTTTGAGGGCATCAATAAAACCATCAATAACGGAATTTACATCTACTTTTGCACCCATTTCTGTCTGTTCAAAAAGTTGATTGGAAATATAGCTTCCCGTAGAGGCACCAATACTATATGACTCTTTTTGTACTTGTGTTTTTAGCTCACCAGCAAAACCTTGAGAAACCAAACAAATAAATACAAATAATCCTATAGAAATTTTTTTACTTCTCATCGCAATACCCTTTTGTTGATATAAATGGGCTATGTTGCCATAGCCCATTTTAAAGTCACACTTTACAAAAGTGCAACACCTCTATTTAACGTTTTTACCCATAATTCTTTGTGCTTCAGCAATATACTCAACTGCCGCATCAATTCTTTGTTTGGTATATTTAAATCCGTGCATACCCCATGAACCATCTTTTTCAAGAAGATCAACGGCCTCTTGTGCTTTTTCAATCAACTCGTACACTCTGGTTTTATCCGTTGGTGAGAGTTTTTTGACTTCAAGCATTGCATAAAGACCTTGGATGCCCACTTTAACCTGTGTATATTTCTCTTTTACAGGTGTTTGCCATCCCATAACTTCATCATAGACTTGTTTTTGGTCTTTGAAGTGAAGTGTCTCTTTAAGCTCTGACTGAGCGATACTATGACACCCTTTAGCATCAATCTGTTCTTTATCAGCCCAGCTTGTACGTGCACATGACCACATCAAGTCGACAAAGTTATGACCTTTATCGTCGCGCTCAAAATGCCAATCTTTTGCCTCTCTTGGGCTTGTTGCTTTTGAACCAGCAACCAATGTTTTATGTTTTGGATCAACATCAATTTTCCAGATATGTGATCTTCTTTGTGTATCAAATCCCGCTTGATCTTGGAATTGGATTGCATAGAAGTTTTCACAACTCATCATATATGGCATATGACAACTTTGACAACTGTTTTTACTGTGCGTATCAGATTTTGACTGAATATACGCCGCTTCTTGATGACAATCTGAACAGTTCTTTTTGAGTTTTGGCTTCGTATAAAGTGAACTCAAATAGCCTTGGTCTGGATTGTAGTTAACCGTACCTTTAAGATCTTTCTCTCCAGTAACAGGTCCTGTAACATCATGAGGATCATGACAGGTTGTACATCTCATACCTTTATCGTAGTGTGCCGTAAAGTAACTTTGCGCACCTTCCGTACCACAACCAGGTCCCATTGATTTGAATTTAGAACTAAGAGCCAAATCTGGTTTACCCGCGATTGCAGGATTTTTAGCCAAGTCTGGGCTATAATCAAATCGTTGGTGACAACGTTCACAATCAGAGAATAAAAGTCCTGAACTACCCTCTAAGTGACCGCCAGCGCCATGGCACTCTTCACAGGAAACACCTTTAGAGATCGTGTGTTTTTGAAGCTCTTTCGCATTACCAAGTGCGCCATAGAACTCTTCAGAACTTTTGAAATCAAATTTCCAAGGATGGCACACTTCACAATACGAAGTGGATGATTGAAACGCCATCTCTTTTTTGTATTTCGCTGCATACGAAGCAAGACCTCGTACGTAACCACCATTCTCACCATAATCAGCTAACGTTACAGGAAAATCAGGGACATATTTTTTGATTTTTTGTGCAACTTCAGGGGTAAGATTAAGTGCCCATGTTCGTTGGAATTGGTTTGCACCCGCAGTGATTTGACCTGTACCATTTTTAAGAAGACCACCTTCAACATGATACGTTCCACGTAATAACCACGCATCAAAGAAGCCCATTTTGGTTCTTAAATGCCCAATCGTACAGTAAATAACATCTGGGGTAATACCTTGTGGTAAGATAGACGCTGTATCGCTTGAAAAAACAGGGTCATTTAACTTATTGTTGACTTCTGGATGTTCACCCGGAAAGCGTACCGTTGTTGCGTGTCGTGATCTGCTCCATGTTTCATATTGAGCAGGATGACACTCACCACATTTTTCTGGTCCAATGAATTTGTTTGGATAGCTGAGTGTTGATGTTCGTGCTACCCTGTACATCATTGAACTTTGAGCCTCAGCGCCGCGTTTGCTCGCTTTCGAAAAGTCTTTACCATGACCCTCTGCTAGCCACTCATGTCCACGATCTGCAACCGTCATTTTACCGACCGTTTTGCCACCGTATTTTGTAAAAATAGGATGGTTTTTAAAGAGCCAATCGTACATTACTTGCTCTTCTACAATGTAGTCTTGTAACGAGACAACACCTCTGCTTTCCTTTGTCCCTTTAGGATTAGCGATAACGTCCCGCGCTTCCTTAGTCATTTGCATCGTATGCCCGCCATCGTCAGAAGCAAGTGCCCCTGTAGCAAAGATACTGATACCCATGAATAAACCAAGTAACAACTTGTCCCAATTTTTCATGTATCCTCCTTTGAAAAATTGAAACTCAAATCAACTAATCTTTTTTTAACACGAACCAAAACATGTGTTAAAAAAATAATTAAGCCATTTAAGCCTCAAAAGCCATTCAAGCCTCAATAAGAATACTATCAGGAAAAAAGGGGAGAAAAGGGGGAAGTATTAAATTTGTGTTAAATATAAAAACTAAAAAATAATTGTAAAAATTACACCGTCGCTGACATTTTCAACGCGAATATTCGCACCGTTTTTTTCAATAATCATTTTACTCATATAAAGCCCAAGCCCACTGCTAGACTCTTTGGTTGTAAAGTAAGGATCAAAAATTTTCTCTAAGATTGCATCATCAATTGGACCTGCATTGTTTTGGAGCGTTATAACAGGGATCCCATTGTCTAAAAAAGCGCAGATTTCAATGTTTCGCTCTTTAATATCATGTGTTAAAAATGCCTCTTTGGCATTGTTCATAATGTTAATCAGCACTTGCACAATCTCATTGGGGCGTCCAAAACGAACAAAATTGTCCTGAATGTCAACATTCACATGAATCACATACCGCTCCAAAGAGGCACTTAGTAATTTTTGAGCCCTAAAAATGACCTCTTGGGCACTGAACTCTTTACTCGAGGTATTGGGTACAAAAAAGTTTTTAAAATCATCAATGGTACTGGACATAAAAGAGAGTTGTTCATTCGCCTCTTTAATCTTTTGCGTTAACTTCTCTTTGGTGAGCTTATCTTTGTCACTGTGCAGTTCAAGATTGATCAAAATAGACCCAACTTGAGCCAGAGGTTGGCGCCATTGATGCGAAATATTGCCGATCATCTCACCCATCGATGCGAGGCGGTTTTGACTCATCATTAGCATATTGGTCTTCTCTTTAAGACGCAAATCATTGCGATAAATTTTATAAATAAATAAGATGAAGATGACAAAGACAATAAACATTACCGATCCGCCGACAATAAACTCTTTAATATGATACGTAAGAATGCTATAAACAGGAATTTTCAAAGAAAGCATCGCAATGACATCACCCACTTTACTCTCAAAGGTGGGGATATGATGATACTGCTCCATCATTCCTTTAGGCGCATTCGTCGTCGTATGGCACTGCAAACACGACTCTTCACTGTTACGAATCGGAAGCCCTACAAAGAAATACGACTTATTGTTCTCTTCAATGATTTTTGAATACTCTTTGGCTTTGCCTTCTTTGAGCGTTTCTAAAACTTCATTTTCAAATTCGTTGCCTTTATGTTCAGGATTTAAAGGGTCCGTTGCTACCAGTTTGTAGTCGTAATTAATGGTATCTTTTGCGAGCTGTATGTTATAAATTTCACGCGTAATGTACGAAGCAGAAAGTAATCGTGGATCAAAAAAATCTTCCACTAACATCTTTTTCTCTTTGAGCTCTTCGATCAAAGGGCGTTGTACGGTGGAGATATAATCGCGAATCGCATTCATCGTATCTAAAATAAAAATGCCCTCTTGTCTGGCATCTTTCATCGCCAATTCACGGTAGAAATTGAAAAAAAGCAGTGTAATGACCGCATAGAGAACCACAAAAAGCGCTATGATGATTTTAAAGCTATATTTCACACAAATACCCAACACCATAAAGGTTTTTGATAAAGTTATTATCTGTTTTTTTACGAATCTCTTTGATGATCGATTTTAACGCCTCTTTGCTGGGTTGTTCAAACTCCCACATGTAATCAAAAAGCTGCTCATACGTGACTGTTTGGTTAGGACGTTTGATAAAGTACTCTAACAGTCTGCTCTCACTTTTGGAGAGATGGACCATTTCATCTTGGTGATAAGCGGTTTTTTTACAAAAGTCATATTTACACGAAGGGGTTATTTGAAACATTGGGGTATGTCCGATGAGCTCCAAGGCCACATCTTCT
>Ga0302286_10002968_pt1 | contig 11605 bp, 7 predicted proteins | sample III_Fen_E2_3_FD_198765 | JGI IMG/M metagenome (GOLD analysis project Ga0302286, IMG submission 198765) | Peat permafrost microbial communities from Stordalen Mire near Abisko, Sweden - III_Fen_E2_3 | ecosystem: Environmental > Terrestrial > Soil > Wetlands > Permafrost | place: Sweden: Abisko...
AAACATGAGGATGCTCACAAAAAACAAGAAAATTATCTGTTGCCAGACCTTCACTTTTCCTTTCAACCGATTTAGAAAACAAAGCCTCTTGTTTTGACCATGCTTCATTATACTCTATCAACCCCCAATCAACAAACTGTATCTGACTCATTTTCGTCTATGTTTTTTGTGTTGTTTCTGATTTACAACTTTTTTGTCAAAATCCACCTGAGGTAATTTTCCCATGAGATATACAATTTGATTTTTTCGTCCCTGAATGTATCCGGATGGATTTCCTGCATTAAACTTACGGGGATTAGGCAAACAGGCAGCAATTGATGCAGCTTGTGACTTCGTCAGTTCTGAAGCATGTACTCCAAAATACTCCTGAGCAGCAGCTTCTACACCATAAATGCCATCACCCATCTCGATAACATTCAGGTAAGCTTCCATAATACGTTTTTTAGACCAGACAAGTTCAATCAAAACTGTATAGTAAGCCTCCAATCCCTTTCTAATATATGAGCGCTGTGGAAAAAGGAATACATTTTTTGCAGTTTGCTGCGAAATTGTACTCCCTCCTCTTATTCTCCGTCCATTCAGATTATGTTCAAACGCCTTCGTCATATCGTCGATGGAAAATCCGTGGTGTGTTAGAAATAAATTATCTTCAGAAGCAACCACAGCTTGTATCATATTGGGCGATATATTATCGATTGACACCCATTGCTTGCTGTTTTTAGGCATCTCACCCTGAGCAACTGACTCGACAGAACGAATAAACATGAGGGGAGTGATATATATAGGAGTAAACCAATCGATTATTACCCATGCAATACTGATTACAAAGAGAATAATCAATAGCTTTCGCAGGAAACGAAATAGTTTGTAACCAAATTTTCTTTTTATCGGAACATCGGAAATTCCGGTAGATATATCTGTTGTTGAATTTTCGGGCAGATCAGTCATATAAAAAATAGAAAAATAAAATTATCCGTTTTAAAACTATCGAAACAAATTAAACCAGTTTAAAACGCACACGCCAGCGATTATTTTCGAAATCGTGACTGATAATCTCAAATCGTCCTAATTCAGAAGTATTACTAACATGCTGACCAATACACGCACAGGCGTCGTAACCTCCAACCCGAATAATGCGCAAAGTTTCAGTGGCATCGACAGGTAATTTTGAAAGATCCACTAATTGAGCTGCATCTTTTCTATCCATAAAATCGATAGTTACCGGCAAATGCTGATTGATAATTGCATTTACATTGCCTATCAATTCTGAAATCTGATCCTCGGTGGGTGCTTGCGCCAATGCATAATCACACTTTGATTTTTTCTTTTCTATATGAGCATTCATCGAACGAGGACACCCAAACATCCGAATCATTGTCTGATTCAGAATATGCTCACAAGTATGCATTGGCTCGCAATAATCTTTCTTGGGTTGATTTATTACATTTTCCATTGATTCAACATAATTAGAATACAAAGATAATCAATCGAACTGAAAACAATAAAAAACGGACAATCCATTTCTGAACCATCCGTATTTTTATTTTCGCTGTTTTCATTATAGATTCAGAATGAGAGTTTTTTCACACCCATCCGTAATCCCATTTTTTAGGAGCGTCTCATATTATACCCCTGAACAACTATCAGAAGAAATTAAACTATGTCACTTGACAATCGGATCTTTATCTCTTCTTATATGAAGAACCGCCTTTATAGCTTGAGCTGCTACTTCTACGGTCACTTCCTCCTGAAGGACGGCTACTTCTATCACCTAAATCGCGGTTACGCCATGGTTTTTCACCGGCACCAGCAGTTGCTGCAGGACGAGATCCACGATCACCGCCTCTGTCGCCACCACGGTAACCACCTGATGAACGTGATTCACCACCACCATAACTACCGCGCGAACGATATTCAGATTTACGGCTACCACCACCTTCAAACGTTTTACTGCCTTTTGCTTCCGACACTTCCAATTCTGTTTGTCCTGCAAAAGCAGTAACTACTTTGTCAAGCTGATCGGCAAAAACATCAAAGAATGTAAATTTATTGGTAACTTCAATTGATCCGATATTGATTGATTTATCGCCTGTAACATCATTAATAATTCCCAGCAAACGTTTCGGATCAATACCTTCACGTTCTCCAACATTCATTTTCAGACGCACACGACCTCCCGGTTTTCCACCGCGTTCACCTCTTTCACCACGTTCTCCACGCTCGCTGCGTTCAGGCAGGTTTAAATCTTCAGCATTTTTATAGTAACTCAAAAAACGATTAAATTCCAGCGAGACGAAACGTTTCAGAAGTTCCTCTTTGCTCAGATACTCCAATTGTTTCATAATCTGAGGCATGTAAGTTTCGATTTGCTCTTCGCTCACTTCCACATTTTCCATGCGGTCGATCATAAAAAACAATTGCTTCTTACATACTTCCAATCCGTTTGGTATTTGTTCCTGAATAAAAGTTTTACGGAGCATACGCTCTATATCTTTAATTTTGAAACGTTCTTTCGAGTGAATAATCGAAACAGCTATACCTTTTTTATTGGCACGACCAGTACGACCACTACGGTGTGTATAAATTTCCACGTCATCAGGTAAGTTATAATTGATTACGTGTGTCAAATCACTTACATCCAATCCACGTGCAGCCACATCAGTTGCAACCAACAACTGGATATTGCGATTACGGAATTTTTGCATCACTGTATCGCGTTGGGCTTGCGACAAATCACCGTGAAGTGCATCGGCATTATAGCCATCGTGCATTAATTTATCGGCAACTTCTTTGGTTTCCATGCGGGTACGGCAAAATACAATACCGTATATATCCGGATTTAAATCCACAATACGTTTCAACACTAAATAACGTTGTCTGGCTTGCGATACATAATAAATATGTTCTACATTTTCAGATCCCGCATTTTTTGTTCCAACGGTTATTTCTTCGTAATTTTTCATGTAACGCTTAGCTATATTAGCTATTTCTTTTGGCATAGTAGCCGAGAAAAGCATAGTACGGCGCGTATCAGGAGTACGTTCCAGAATAGTTTCAATATCTTCTTTGAAACCCATGTTCAACATTTCATCCGCTTCATCTAAAACCAGGAATTCTACACCTCCCAATTCTATTTTTCCACGTTCAATTAAGTCGATAAGACGACCCGGAGTTGCAACAATAATCTGAGGGGCAGTATCCAGTTGACGAAGTTGTGTGCGAATATCTTCACCACCATACACCGCCACAATACGCATTCCGCGCATGTTTTTGGAATAACCTTTTAAATCGTTAGCAATCTGGATACACAATTCGCGTGTCGGGGACAACACAAGGGCTTGCACCTGCTTACGACTTGCATCAATCATGTTCAATACCGGCAACCCGAAAGCTGCTGTTTTACCTGTTCCGGTTTGAGCTAATGCCACTAAATCGGCAGTTTGTTCTAACATGAACGGGATAGTTTTCTCTTGCACGGGCATAGGTTGCTCGTAGCCAAGTTCTTCGATGGCCGATAAAATATCGTCCTTCAAATTCAATTCTCTAAATGTCATTTGTTTGTTTTTAGTACACGTTTACGAGTAGTCATCCGGCGATATTTTTATGAGAATGAATTCGCTCTGAATTCAACTACTCATAGAACCCTCATGTACATTTCATTCTTAGAAAAAGAAGGAAAATTGGATTCGGGCTTCATTCGTTTCAAAAACGTGTACCCTTTTTTAAGCAGACTGCCCTAGTTAAAGCAGTATAAATCGGATATTTACTCACAACGTATAGTTGTTTATAAATCGGGTGCAAAGATAGTAAAATTATTCAATAAATATACACCTCACTTTAAAATAAATGTAACATAACTTTTAAAGGTATAAATGTTTGGATATTCTAACCATATATTTACTTGTATTATTGAAATTTTTCATTAATTTTGTCAGCGATTTTCCCCTGAAACATATATTTGAATATCAAACAATTATAACTATACAGAACATGAAACCAATGATCAAAAGTCCTTTGCAAATTGCACGTGCAAGCTACCAACCAAAGTTGCCCACTGCACTTAAAGGCAATGTTGTTTTAAAAGAAGGTGCAGCCACTGAATCGGTTGCTGACCAAGCTGACATTAAAACGCTGTTTCCTAACACTTACGGAATGCCGCTAATCTCTGTTGAAGCCGGAGCAAAAAAAGACTATCCTACAGTAGCTGCCGGTGTTATTTTGTCGGGCGGACAAGCTCCTGGGGGACACAATGTAATTTGCGGATTATTTGATGGATTAAAAGCACTTAATCCAAACAACAAATTATATGGTTTTCTGGCTGGCCCAAGCGGATTGGTTGATCACAATTATATCGAACTTACAAAAGAAATCGTTGACGAATACCGCAATACCGGTGGTTTTGATATTATCGGTTCAGGTCGTACCAAGCTTGAAGAAGAATGGCAATATGACAAAGGAACTGAAATTTGCAGAAAACTAGGCATCAATGCTATCGTTATTATCGGAGGAGATGATTCAAATACAAATGCGTGTGTGTTAGCAGAATACTATTCTCAGAAAAAAAACGGAATTCAGGTAATTGGTTGTCCTAAAACCATCGATGGCGATTTGAAAAACGAAATGATTGAAACTTCTTTCGGTTTTGATACAGCATGTAAAGTATATTCAGAATTAATCGGTAACATTCAACGCGATGCCAATTCTGCTAAAAAATACTGGCACTTTATTCGTTTAATGGGACGCTCGGCTTCACACATTACACTTGAATGCGCTTTGCAAAGCCAGCCAAACATCTGTATTGTATCAGAAGAGGTTGAGGCTAAAAACCAAACATTGAACGATGTAGTGGACGATATTATTAAAGTTATAGTTCATCGCGCCGAGCACGGGTTAAACTTCGGAACAATCCTAATTCCTGAAGGTTTGATTGAATTTATTCCTGCGGTAAAAAAATTAATTGCTGAACTTAACGACTTATTAGCCCACAACGATGATTTCAACGCGCTGAATACAGATGAAGAAAAACGTCAATATGTAAAAGGTATGTTGAGCCCGATTAGTGCTGAGGTGTATCGCAGTCTGCCAAAAGGAATTGCAAAACAATTAACACTGGATCGCGACCCACACGGTAACGTTCAGGTGTCTTTGATTGAAACTGAAAAATTATTAATCGAAATGGTTGCTAAACGTTTGGCTCAATTAAAAGCCGAAGGTTCTTACAAAGGCAAATTCTCAGCTCTTAATCACTTCTTTGGCTACGAAGGCCGTTGTGCTATTCCTTCAAACTTCGATGCAGATTACACTTATTCATTAGGTTATACCGCTTCGGTTCTTATCTCTGAAGGAAAAACGGGATACATGTCTTCAGTTCGTAATCTGACCGCTCCTGCTGCCGAATGGATTGCAGGTGGTGTGCCTATCACCATGATGATGAACATGGAAAAACGTCACGGAAAAATGAAACCGGTTATTCAGAAAGCATTGGTTCAGCTTGATGGTGCACCATTCCAATACTTTGCGAAACATCGCGAAAGCTGGGGTGATGAAAAATCGAGCTACATCTATCCGGGTCCAATCCAATATTACGGACCTACTGAAGTCTGCGACCAACCAACAAGAACATTATTGCTGGAACAAGAAAAATAACAACTTCACCAGTTTATACTAAAAAGAACGGATTTGCCCAAAGGTAAATCCGTTCTTTTTATATATTTACGGCTGTATTATTTGATAATTGAGTGGAAATGTGTAGCTTTGAGAAATAAAACCGAAATAATATGTTGCTTCTCCTATCGCCTGCAAAAATACAGAATTTTGAACCTCAAAACGTTGTAAAGAAATATACTCAACCACAATATATGGATGAGGCAGAATTACTCATCACCAAAATTAAAGAATTATCTCTATCAGAACTAGCCAAATTACTGGAAGTAAACAGCAGTCTGGCTCAACTTAATGTTGACAGACATTTCAACTGGCAGCGACCATTCACGGTAAAAAATGCGAAACAAGCTGTCTTTGTGTTTAACGGGGAGGTCTTTCATGGATTGGACGCAAAAACGCTGTCAACTGAAAATCTTGAATATCTTCAGTCTCATTTGCGCATTTTGTCGGGACTATACGGAATTCTTCGCCCATTTGACTTGATTCAACCTTATCGATTGGATGTCAGCACAAAACTAAAAACTGATGCCGGGAATAATTTATACGCATTCTGGGGAAATAAAATTACAGAAACTTTAAATAAAGCAATTAAAGCTTCGGGAGGTTCTCAGACTTTACTGAATCTGGCTTCGGGAGAATACATGAAATCTATCAATAAGAAACTGCTTCAAGCCACTGTGATAGACTTTGACTTTTTGCAATACAAAAACGATGAATACAAACCTATAGTTATATACATCAAAAAAGCCCGGGGAATGATGGTACGATATGTAGTTGAGAATAAGATTGACAATGTGGAAGATTTGAAAGGATTTAATGCGGAAGGTTATTGGTTCAGTCCACAGTTGTCGACAAAAACCAAATTTGTTTTTACCCGTTGATATATTCTGCTCAAATCCAGAAAATTAATAAGTATTGCAAACAAAAAAAGACCAGATATATATCCGGTCTTTTTTTGTTTGCAATTAGATTCACTCTAAATCCAACGTACATAGCAGAAATCCTGACGATGAGGAAGATCCTCATTTTTAGGGAACATACGGAAACCATACTTAAATGAACCCGCCATGTTCAACTGATAATCAATACTGTAAAATAATTTTGTACCTTCCGTTTTTACCAGTTTAAGTTCTTCTACATTATAGAGCGTATCCACATTGTTTTTTCCCAATTTAGTAGCAACTAATTCTATTCCAATACCTTTGTCATTAATTTCATGAACATCAATCACTATATTGATTGTGTTGATTTCACCAACTTGTGGATTATGAATTAATTTATCGGGTACATCCATTGTAACTATCTGAATTCTATCCCAACCTGCAGCAACTTTTTCTTTCCAAGCAGTAATTTCTTTTGCTTTGGCATAATCGTTTGTTTTTAACAATGCTGATCGCGTAGCCAGCTTGGTATAAAAACGAGCGATATAATCATCAATCATACGCTTTGTTGTAAAACGAGGTGTAATTAGAGCTAACGAATTTTTGATAACCTGTATCCACTCGGGCGAATATCCTTTAGTGTTTTTTGCAAAATATAATGGAATAATTTCATTCTCCAACATACTGTAAATTGTTGCAGCATCTAATTGATCCTGGTGTATATCATTTTCATAAGTACGCTTTTCGGTCAATGCCCAACCTGCACCTTTTACGTATCCTTCCAACCACCAGCCATCTAGAACGGAGAAATTCAACACTCCATTCATTTGAGCCTTTTCACCTGAAGTACCTGAAGCCTCTAATGGGCGAGTCGGTGTATTTAACCAGATATCAACCCCACAAACCAGACGTTTTGCCAATCGCATATCGTAGTTTTCGAGGAAAATAACTTTTCCAAGGAACTGAGGCATACGTGATATTTCGATAATACGTTTAATCAAACCCTGTCCACCACCATCAGCAGGGTGAGCTTTTCCTGTAAACAAGAATTGAACAGGATGAAGAGGATCATTTACAATTCTTTCTAATCGTTCCAAATCAGTGAACAGCAAATGTGCACGCTTGTATGTAGCAAAACGACGACCAAATCCAATTATCAATGCATTCGGATTGATAGCTTCCAAAACAGATACAATGCGCGATGGATCGCCTTGATTTTTCAGCCAATTTTCACGGAACTGATCTTTAATATAATCTATCAGTTTTACTTTCAAACCCATACGGGTATGCCAAATTTCTTCATCAGGAATTTTATACACACCTTCCCAAATTTTCATATTAGACTGATCGGCATAAAACGCCTTTGTAAAATATTTTTCGTAAATTGCTTTCCAATCGGAAGAAGTCCATGTTGGTAAGTGTACGCCGTTCGTTACATAACTTACATGTAATTCTTCGGGGAAATAACCTTTCCAGATAGGATTGAACATTTCCTGTGAAACTTTTCCATGCAGCCAGCTTACACCATTCACTTCCTGGCATGTATTACAAGCAAAGGTACTCATGCTGAATTTCTCGTTATGATCTCCCGGATGCTCGCGCCCCATATCGATAAAGTCATCCCAACTCAATTGAAGTTTAGCCGGATATTCGCTCATGTATTTTTGGAATAATCCTTCTTCAAAGCTGTCATGTCCGGCAGGAACCGGCGTATGAACCGTATAAAGCGAACTAGCACGAACAATCTCCAGAGCCTGATTGAAAGTCAGATTCTTATCTGCAATCAGATCAACCAAGCGTTGGGTATTTATCAGTGCAGCATGTCCTTCATTACAGTGATAAACTTCTTTCTCTATTCCCAGTTTTTTCAGAGTCAGAATACCACCAATTCCAAGCATAATCTCTTGTTTCATACGATTTTCCCAATCACCACCATAAAGTTGGTGTGTAATAGAACGATCGTATTCACTATTCATATCGTTATCGGTATCAAGCAAATAAAGAGCTATACGCCCAACCGAAACTTTCCATACGTGCGAGTAAACTGTACGTCCCGGATATGGAACTTCAACTACTATCGGCTCATCATTAGCATCTTTCACTTGCTGAATTGGCAAATTATTAAAATTTTGAGCCTCATAAACAGCAACTTGCTGACCATCTACAGATAATGATTGAGTAAAATAACCATAGCGATATAAAAAACCGACAGCAGTCAAGTCAACATTGCAATCACTTGCTTCTTTCAGATAATCTCCGGCCAATACACCCAAACCTCCCGAATAGATCTTTAGAACTTCGGTGAGTCCGTATTCCATACTGAAATAAGCTATCGAAGGTACTTTCGTATTTTTTGGAACATTCATGTAAGCCTGAAAATCATCATAAACAGCATCTACTTTTTTAATGAATGCGGCATCCTGACCTAAAGCAACCAGTTTTTCGTAATTCAAAATATTCAGTAGTAAAACAGGATTTGATGAAGCCTCTATCCAAGCCTGTTTATCTATTTGACGAAACAGACTTTTAGCATGACTATTCCATGTCCACCAGATATTTTGAGCAATTTCATCTAATTTATTCAAACTCGCAGGTAAGTATGACTTTACACTGATTTCCTTTAAGTTTACGTCATTGACATTGTTAACTTTAATTTTCATATGCTTTTATCTATTTAGTAACTAATACGTTATTCAAAAATCAATATTCAAGAAAGCAATTATTATATTTTATTGATAAATTTCAAGACAAAAATAAGCAAAATACGAAATGAACAGATAACAACATACTCAATAAAATAGATATTCATTTCAAACGATTGCAGAGAATTAAGGTATTTCAATGCAGGAAAGACAAAAAGCTACCCCACACTTAACCTTTTATTTTTCTTAGTCAGTGCAATATGATAAGCTTTATCATAAAAATGGATAAAATGCTTCCAAAGAGCTTTTTCAGCAATTACAGAAGCTTTCTTGCGCACATTTTTCATTTCTGTTTCATTATAAGTCAAAAATTCAAATATCATATCAGCGATTTGGTTGGCTACTAAGTAACCATTGTAATCTGACCGATGAATCACTCCAACTCCACTTTTAATTGGCTGAGGATCATGAGAAACCCATTGACCAAATCCCGACAAATCAGTAGCAATTGTTGGCACGGCAAATGCCACACTCTCCAAAGGAGTGTAACCCCATGGTTCATAATAAGATGGAAATACAGTCAGATCCATACCTATCAGTAAATCATAATAGGATTTATTGAATACCCCGTCAGACTCACTAAGGTACGAAGGCACAAACACAATCTTCACACGTTGTGATGCTTGATTATTAAAGTGAAACCAATGAATGGCGGACATCACATTATCATTATAATAATCATAAAGTTCGTGAGTGGTGAATCTGTTGGTAGAATCCAGCTTAATTTCAGGATGTTTTAAACTGGAAATAAGGTCCAGCCTTGAACCTTTTATATGCGCCGGAACCATTATAAATGCAACGATCTCTTTGGTCAATTCCTTTTCAGACAATATCTTCAATGATTCCAGAAAAGTGTCAATTCCTTTATTTTTATATTCGTATCGGCCGGCAGTGCTTATCAACAGCGCATCAGACGATAGTTCATACCCTAATAATGTCTCCGTTACTTTACGCAACGTTTCACGAGCTTCTTTTCTCTTTTGGGTAAAATTTTTACCTTTCGGCACAAAGTCATCCTCAAATCCATTAGGAGTTATTATATCGGGTTTCTTATCCAGCAACTGTTCACATTCAATTCCGGTGATTTCACTCACCGTAGTAAAACAATCGACAGTATGTGCGGTCACTTTCTCAGTAGAATGCTTAGAAACCATATTCAGTTCGTAAGACATTTGGTCTCCGTTATATTCCGCAAGGTAATCGTACAAAGGTTTATGATTACCGGCAATTGATCGACCGATAGAGGTAGCATGCGTAGTAAAAAGTGTTGCAATCTCAGGGACTTGCTTTTGAATATAGAACGCTCCGAAAGTAGTCATCCACTCATTAAAATGTGCCACCACCTGATTTTCTGCTGTTAGTTTAAAAAACCGATAATAACTTTCGATAATCATACCGGTGGAATAACCGAACATGGATGATTCATCATAATCTCCGTAAGCCGCTATTGAATTGACGCCCACAAGTTCCCATACTTTTCCATAAATCTCATTCTTCTGAGCCATCAACGGCAAAAAGTTAACCAGCACAGCTATAGGTTTTCCGGGAATATTCCATCTACCTATGCGTATTTTCAATCCATACTCCGCATCCGTAAATTCTTTCCAGTCTTTATATAAATCGGGAATTTCTTCAAACAATGGATTGGGCTTATCCAACCAAACATCAGGTCCGATAAATATCAGTTTGTCGGGATGCGACTGCTGCAATGTGGCAGCACGAGTTGACAGTACCGTGTAGATACCTCCAACCATATTACACACCTCCCAACTAGTTTCAAAAATATATTCCGGATTCAATGTTTTCGACATGAATTTTAATTTTAAAATGATTGCAAATGTAATACATTTAGATTGGATTTATTGTTAACATCGTGTTTATGCACGAATTTAAACAGCAAAAAATAGCAATTTATATGTTTTAAAACATATAATCAAACAATTTGATTTGTTTTTAAGAATTCATGCGCGGAAAATTTAGATAAAATTCAACGCAAGAACTAAGCGACATACTGACATTTTAATACGGTAGGCGTTTCTACACTTTATCAGATTTATGATCTCAATAATATTGAAAACTATATATCCAAAAACAGCATTTTATTCAGCAATAATGCCTATTTTTATTGTCAAATGCGATGTTAATTATTTATTATTCATTATCAACAAGTTAAACAAGTATGGGTACTAAGAAAAATTTTGTTTTAGACACTAACGTTATCTTACACGACTATAAATGCGTTCATAATTTCGAAGAAAATGATATTTACATTCCAATAGTAGTACTTGAAGAACTTGATCACTTTAAAAAAGGGAACGAACAAATAAATTTCAATGCCAGAGAATTTACCCGCGAACT